>Ga0181518_10001698_pt1 | contig 22188 bp, 11 predicted proteins | sample PEATcosm2014_Bin_28_FD_119751 | JGI IMG/M metagenome (GOLD analysis project Ga0181518, IMG submission 119751) | Peatland microbial communities from MTU Mesocosm Facility, Houghton, MI, USA - PEATcosm2014_Bin01_60_metaG | ecosystem: Environmental > Terrestrial > Soil > Wetlands > Peat | place... | reverse complement strand
GAGCCGTACTGCCCCATGGCCCCGCCCTCCACCGTCGGGCTCATCGTTGTCGCCATCGCTCAGCTCCACATAATCCGGCGCTCCACATATCGCGAGTTATGCTGAGCTCGGCATAACCTGCACTTCCGCCGTATCGTTTCCATCCATCACTGCATCCATCACGACTTGTCGCTTTCCAGCGGCGTCCCCAGAAAGGCCGCTGCTTTTCTTTGAAGTTCCACCAGCGCTTCGGCCCGTTCGGCACGGGCCGTGAGCCGGGCGTTCTCTCGTTGCAATTCCACGATCTTGCGATCGCGGACGTCCACCCCCGCCTTCTTTCGTCCACGCTTCTTCGGGGTTAGCCCGGCCAACTGCATCACGCTGCCGGCGCCAGGTGGCGAGGTGCGACGAGTACAGCCCCTCGGAGCGCAGCAGTTCGCCCAACTGGCCATGGGCCACGCAGGCCGACACCCGTTTGAGAATGTCCAATTTGTACTTGGCGCTGAACTGGCGCCGGTGTGCCTTGGGATCCACTTCGACCTCCGGAACGGTGGCCATCTGGGACTCGGTCATGGTGCATTTTCCTTGTCCCGCTCTCTACTCTAATTTCCAGGGGGGCCACTGTCTCACTCATGTTGGCACAGAGGGCTCGACGTGGGCGCACTCGCGCGCGAGCACGCCTTCGACCCCTCGCTTCGCCGTGGATCGCGCCCCGACAGCGCCTGGATGACAGGGTGGCGAAGGACAGGCGGGAGATCGGACCCGCGCCCCCGCCTGACTCATCCTGAGCGCACAACATGGCGCACAACATGGCGCTTTCCCTAGGCTTCCTTCGAGAATATCCTGCCTACGCGGGGCGTATTGCCTTGAAGGAGATCGCAGGTGCACCTTCACCGAATCAAAGTCCGAAACTTCCGGTTGCTTCTGGATGTCGATCTAGAGCTGGAGCAGGACACGACCGTCGTCGTTGGTCGAAACAACAGCGGTAAGACGTCGCTAGGTGAGGTCGTTCGGCGGTTCTTGGTTGACGCAAGTCCCCGGTTTGAGCTTGAAGACTTCTCCACCGGCTCATACGACCGATTCTGCGCGGCCTTGAAAGCGAGGGAGGAAGGCCGTCAGGCCAACGAAGTGTGCGACTGCCTGCCAGCAATTGAAGTCGAGTTCTATTTCAAGTACGACCCGAACGGCTCAGGGTTCGGCTCCCTGAGTGAATTCATCATCGACGTGGACCTCGATTGTACTGAGGCCCTGGCAGTGGTGAAGTACGCTCTCAAGCAAGAGAACGTCGATTCGTTGTTTGATGGTCTTGGACCCCGAGAAATCACTGTAGAGTCTCGCCTTGCTTTCCTCGGAACCCTTAGGGAACGCATACCGGCGCTGTTCTCGACCGAGGTTTGGGCTCAGGACCCCAATGACCCTAGCAACAGGAAGTTGCTGTCCACGACAGTGCTGCGGAACACGCTGGCCGCCGACTTCGTCAGCGCCCAGCGGGGACTTGACGACAACACGTCGAAGGACCGCGACGTGCTGGCAAGAGTTCTTGAGGGGCTCTTCGCAAGTGCAAGCTCGCCGGCTGCAGATGCGAAGGACAAAGAGATAGCTGGCGCGCTGTCGGATGCAGTGAAGGAGATTCAGGAGACCATCGATGCCGATTTCAGCACTCAACTCAAGAGACTGCTTCCCACCTTCGAGACCTTCGGGTACCCAGGCCTCGGCGGACCGGAACTGGAGACCGAGACCAACCTGGATGTCCAGCGGCTCCTGGCGAGTTACACCAAGGTGAAGTATGCCGGCTATGGCGGCGTCCGCCTACCCGAGACCTACAATGGGCTAGGAGTCCGCAATCTGATATTCATGCTCCTGCAGCTCGTCCGATTCTACAAGGCTTACCGGGCAGCAGCGAACGCGCCGTTCGCACATCTTGTCTTCGTCGAAGAGCCAGAAGCGCATCTGCATCCGCAGATGCAGGAGGTCTTCATTCGTCAATTGGCCGGGCTTGCCGAGAGACTCAAGAAAGCGCACGGGAGCGATGGACACTGGCCAGTCCAGTATGTCGTGACGACTCACTCTTCACACGTAGCGAATGCAACGGAATTCGAAAAGATCCGCTACTTCCTTTCCGTCGCCATTGACCCCGAGGGGAAGGTGCGACGGTCCAAGATCAAAGACCTGAGAACTGGGCTGGGCAAGACACCCGAAGAAACCAAGAACTTCCTACATCAGTACCTCACGCTGACGAAGTGCGACCTCCTTTTTGCCGACAAGGCGATTCTCGTCGAGGGCACTGGCGAAAGACTGCTGGTACCCGTAGCGATCCGCGCTTCGGACGCGACGGACGGGGCCGGTCAGGAACTATCCAGCGAGTACCTTACTATTCTGGAGGTGGGAGGAGCCTACGCACACCACTTTCTCGAACTTCTACGCTTCCTCGAGCTGAAGACGCTCGTCATCACCGATCTAGATGCGGTGAAGGCAGAGGGAGGTCACAAATGCCCCGTTCACAAAGGTCAGGCAACAAGCAACGCTTGTATCAGGACCTGGTTTGGTGGCAAGGATGTTTCCATAGCAGACCTGCTGAAGAAGTCTCCTGAGCAGATGGTCCAGGGAGCCATAAGTATCGCATACCAGCGGCCTGAGAAGGCCGGCGGGCCCTGCGGCCGAACGCTTGAGGACGCCTTTGTTTTGGCCAATCCGAATTTGTTCCCGCTGGTGGCCACTTCTGTCGGCGACCAGGAGGAAGAGGCGCAGGAGATCGCCGATAGGGAGAAGAAGTCGGCGTTTGCGCTGAAGTACGCCGTTTTCGAGACTGGCTGGATCGTCCCGGGCTACATCGCCGATGGGCTGAAGTGGCTACGCGCGTCCGAGGGTGACCTAGGCCGAGAGAGCAGAACCTCGGCTGCCCAGGAAAAGGCATGTCTTGGTGTAGACCAATGGTGCGATCGGTGTGTTCTTCGGAGTGCCAAATGAATCCTGCCGAGGAAGCGAGCCGTCGGGCGATGGAGGCCATGTATGCAAGTATCGAACGCGGCGAGAACTTCTTGCTCGAGGCCGGGCCAGGTGCGGGCAAGACCTGGGGCCTCGTGAAAGCACTGCAGAGACTTATTACACGTGGTCAGGCTTCGATGCCAAGGGGGCGGCAGAAGATCGCTTGCATCACGTTCACGAACGTCGCGAAGGAAGAGATCGAAACAAGGACAGAGCAGAACCCGCTCGTGCACTGCGACACGATTCACGGATTCTCTTGGTCAATGACTAGTGGGTTCCAGAAGCAATTGCGCGAAGAGCTGCCGCTTCTTCCTGGCTGGCGGGAGAAACTCGACGAGGCAGGGGTCAAGACCATCGGTGTCGTGGAGTATCTGCTGGGGCATCGTCGTGTTGAAGGTCAGAACGTTGCGATCAATCATGATGACGTTTTGCAACTCACCGTAGCGCTGCTGGGTAGGAAGAAGTTTCGTCGCGTCCTGGCGGAACGATTTCCGGTCATATTGATCGACGAGTATCAAGACGCCAATGCAGGCTGGATGGCTGCCATTCGGGAGAACGTGTTCGGAGAAGGACACCCGCAAATCGGCCTCTTCGGTGACCACTGGCAGAAGATTTACGGGGACGGCTGTGGACGTGTGCAGCATCAAGCGTTGAGAGAGATCGGTTTAGGGGCAAACTTCCGGTCCTGTTCGGCGATTGTGAGATGCCTGAATCGGATGCGTCCGGCATTGCCCCAAGAGGTAAAGGACCCCGACGCGCTCGGCAGTGTGGTCATCATGCACACAAACCGCTGGCCTCAGCCCAGGCGCGGAGGCAATCACTGGAAGGGAGATCTTCCCCAGGAAGCGGCAAGCGAGGCGTTCACCCGCGCGAAGGTGCATCTCACCGAGCAGGGATGGAGCTGGGACGGAGATACGACAAAGATCCTGATGCTGACTCACCGAGCACTCGCTGCGGAGCAGGGTTACGGAACCCTGCCTGGCGTCTTTGCGTACAACGACTCATTTACGAAGAAGGAGAACGAGCACGTCAAGTTCCTCGTCGACATTCTTGAGCCGGCCTGCGATGCGTTCGAGGCAAAGAAGTATGGAGAGATGTTCTCCATTCTTGGGCAGAGGAATCCTCTCATCATGGGCCAAGGCGATAAGGCGCTCTGGTCGGGTGCCATGCAGAAGCTCTGTTCTCTGCGTGCCACGGCGACTGTTGGAGATGTGATGTCGTATCTCCGCGCTGTCGAACGTCCGCGCCTGCCGGACTCCGTGGCGGATCGTGAGCGTGACTTGGAGCGCATGTTGCATGAAGCGGGGGAGATCGAGGGGACCCTGAAAGAGTTGAATGAGTTGCATGCTGTGCCGTGCTCGGAAATCAAGGCGCTACGGAGATACCTTGAAGGGCACTCGCCATTCGAGACGAAACACGGCGTGAAGGGGGCCGAGTTTGAGAACGTGCTCGTGGTCGTCGGACGAGGTTGGAACCTCTACAACTTCGGCGAGATGCTCGAGCTCGTTCCTTCGGCCGATGGTCTGACGGGCAAGAAACTTGAGGGGTTCGAGCGCAATCGAAATCTCTTCTACGTTGCTTGCTCGCGAGCCAAGCGGCGCCTTGCGGTGCTTTTCACACAGTTCCTTTCCGACGGAGCCATGACGACGCTGCAGAATTGGTTCGGCAATGACGCCATCACAGAACTCGAAGGCTGACGAGCCGTCGAGATGGAACCAATCTTCAAGAAACGCGGGCTATGCTGAGCTCGGCATAACCCGTCGTTTCAAAGATTGATTCGATGATGTGTGCTCCCCCATTTGGATGTCACTCCACCAACGCCTTGAAGACAGCGTCGGAGGCGTCCTTGTAGAACTCGATCTTGATCTTGGTCCACAACTCGTCGGGCAGATCGTTGAGCTGCCGGCGAACAGCAACGGGCATGAGAAGGGTCTGCGCTTGCTTGTCCACGGCCAACTCGGCGATGCGGACAGCGTTGGGGATCATCTCGATGGATCCGCCAAGGTTCAAGGCACCGACGACGATAGTGCCGCCGCGCGTGTTGCGCCCCAGCAGTGCCCCGCACAGGGCGACGAGCACGGGCAGCCCCAGACCAGTCCCGGTCTTGTCAGCGTCAATCGACCGCATCTGGATCGAGAACTCGTGCTCCCGGGGATTCCGATCGCCGACTAGTTCCTTTGCCCGCGTATAGAGGTTCTGCTCTCCTACTCGCACGCTTTCGCGGAACGCCGGCGGGGTCGGCTGGTTGAGGATCCTCACACCCGCTCCCGGACCACTGGTGGCCTCGATACGGTAGAGACCTGGCCCTGCCTCGGCACTTGCGGGGCTCACTGCCCACACCTGCCCTGGAGGGAGAGGATCGCCCTCGATGGCCTCGTCGCTGTGCAGCTCCGGGGTCGAGACGAACTGCTCCACGCCTTCCGCGCCCAGGATGTAGCTGAAGTGGGTGTTGCGGAACTCGCTCTTGAAGCAACGCTTCTGCTGCTCCTTGATACGCCGTCGGGACTCGAGCGCCGTGCGCACAATCCATTCGAGGTCCTCGTCGGGAACGGGTATCTCAGGGTCTGGGAAGATCAGCTTTGCGAGGCCGCTCACCGTCTTGTTGACCGCCTCGATATCGCGACCAGAGAGCGCGCCGCCGAGGTGCACGCGGCCCTGCATCACCGAGACACGGTTGCCGGCGCGCAGTTTGCTCCAGCACTCGCTCAGGAAGTCACTCACCAACCCAAAGTGGTCCGTGAAGTGGTCGTTGGGATTGAGCTTGGGGAAGTCCCATCCCGGCGCAAAGGCGTGCAAACGATCCATGAAGGCAGTGTCATCCCGCATCTCTGGCGGCAGAGGACTGAGCAAATGAGCCACGCGCTGCTGCTGTTCGACGTCCGTGTCGAAGTTACCGACCATCACGATGCAACCGTCCGCGCGGATGTTCTCCTTGCCCCGGCTGAATTGTCCTGAGGCCATGTAGCCTTTCATGATGTTGACCCCGTCCTTCTGGTCGAACGAGATGCCGGACACCTCGTCGAAGCAGACGACGTCGTACTGGCAGACCAGCCCTCGCTGCCCCGAGGCGTTGTTCACGAACATCTTGGCGACGGTCGCCTTGCCGCCCGACAGCAGGTGCGCATAGGGCGAAATCTGCTGGAAGAGGTGGCTCTTGCCTGTACCCCGTGGGCCGAGCTCAACCAGGTTGTAGTTTCGCTCGACGAACGGGACCATTCGCAGCACTGCAACTCGCTTCGCGCGATCGGAGAGCGCGCTCGCCTCTAGCCCCACTGATCGAATCAGAAAATCGATCCACTCTTGCGTGGTGAATGACCGGCGTGCCTTGGCGAGCACGTCGAGAACATCCGATTTCGACATCTGGATCGGCCGCAGGGATTCGATCGAGAATGGGCGCCCACCTTGCTCCTGTGCGGTGATCCCGTCGTAGGCGACGGTGACCTCCGCGTAGAAGCCATCCGTCAACATTCGCTCGTTGTCGCGTACGAGTTGGTCGTCGATACGCACGTCGCGAAGCGCGAGGCTGGGCAACTCGGCGACGTAGCAGTCGTTCTTGGCGTCTAGTCGGGCCTTGACGATGTCGATGAGCTTGACGCTTCCGTCCTCCTTGGCGCGGGCCTTGAACAGCTCCTCCTCACCTGTGCGAACCGCCCGATCGCGAAGCTGCTTTTCGACGATCTGAAGCCCCTCGGCGATCTCCTTCTCATCGATGCTCGCGCAGTAGCGGCCCAGCAGAAACTCGACCACGTAGGTCGGCACCGGGTACTGACGAGAATACTTTCGCACGAGATCCTTGCGTACGATGTAGCCGTCAAAGACCGATGCCGCTTGCTGGTCCAGGTGGTCGAGGGTCATGGTCATGGCGCTTCTCCGACTGTTGTGGGCTTCCGATCTAGTACGCTGCCGGCGGCGTCCACGACGACGACGGTCGCGGCAGCTCCCTCGTGGGAATCGTCGGCTACCGCAAGACTCACTTCGCCCGCAGGGCCGACCTCTTTGGGCGTAGCAGCGATACTCGACGTGGCCTGCTTCCAATTCAGACGCAGGTCCACCAACACCGAGGGATCGTTGGTCGTGACCGTCACGCGGCAGCGCATACCTCGCCATGCGACGGACGCGATGGTCGCGCTCTTCGATGCCCCGCCTCGTTCCACAACCAGTTCTGGAACGATGCACTCCTGCGGGCTCACGCCGCCGTGGGCATACTCCATGTTGGGCGCAAAGCTGCCAACACCGGGGGGCGAAGCGATGCGTACGTGAACGTTCCAGTGCCAACTGTGTATCGGAACGTCGGGCTTCGATTCGCCCTTCACAGTTGCACAGCGTGCCCATTTGGTCGCGGCGAGATGCGATGGCAAGGACACATGGGGCAATCCGCCTGGCATGAGTATCCAACCGTGATCCGTCACCACACGGATCCGTGTCCAGCCAGCTTCCAGAAGGGCTTCTATTCGATCGACCAACGCCGTGATCTCAGTGTCGACATTCGCTGCCAGGCGAACGCCCAACGTGTGGCCGAGCTCGTCAAGCCGCCCCATCTCGACCCAACCGCCATTGCTGCCCGCGCTCGCAGGTCGTGATTCCTCCCCCAACAGGTCCAAGCCTCGCTCTATCATTAGATCACGTAGACGCTGGGCTGTGGCAGCCTGCGGACTGTCTTTGATACGTGGGTTGAAATCAACGATTTCGGCGCCGCCTTCCAGGAGCCCATGCACAACGGTCGCGAAGGGTTTCGCGGTCGCCGTCACCGTCGGCAGCGGGGCCATCCGGTGTGTGAGCTGGGTGCGAAGTCCCTTGGCGTCCAGTCTGTCCCGCAGCATGCCGGCCACATCGAATCGGAGACCGTCTGCGAACACCAAACAAACATCCTTCTGGTGCTCGGTCCCTGTGACCATCGCCCGCGCGCTGGATTCCGCGCCCTGCACCAGTCTCTGGAAGTGTCGTGCGGAGGCATCGAGCCACGGCAGATACGAGGCGCGCACAGCGCTGCCCACGAGAGCAACATCGGCGGGCGCCTTGACGGAGGACATTGCCTCGATGGCCGCGCGATCACATCTCCACCCATCCGTCGCATAGCCGGTGATGACGGCATCGATGGTTGCGCCACCAAGGATCGTTGACGCCGCTGCGGCGAGGCGCGCGAGCGGTTCTAGGGCAACGGCGAGTGGACTCTCGCCAAGCTCGGTCCATACCCATTCGCGTCGGTGGCCGTGCTCGGCCGCGAGCGCGAGCACCTTGGAAAGCGCCTCCGCGTGGGGGAGCTGTGCGAGCGCATCGAGCGCCTTTCGCAAGCGCTGTTCTGCCTTATCGTTGTTGCGAGGCGAGCGCTCCGGATCGCCCAGATCTCCGGGCATGTCGCGAAGAAGCTGGGCCACGCCCGGGTAGAGCTTGGGTGCCTCCTTGAACCGTTGCCAGACAGAAGCCCACTTTCCGGCTCCCTCGACCAGATTTCTCGCGGCATCTCCCGGCGACGTTTTGTCGGGATTGAGCCCAAACTCAGAGGCGCACACGCCGCAGAAGGCGCGCCATCGGCCTTCACCCTCGGACTTCAAGAAGGTATCGCCCTGGCCCATCCAGCGCAGCAGATCCCGGGTGGGATCGCTGACCGCCAGGCGGTCGAAATCATCCGCCTCTAGGCGATGGCCACGGAGACCATCAAGGGGCGTTTCCGCCAGAAGCGCGAGACTCCGCATCGCGGCCTCTCGCGTGCGAGGATCCTGGGCCACATCGAGACCCAGCCCATCCTCGGATACCAAGAACGCATCGACGGTCCAGTCGCGTCCGTTGCGCTGATGCCACACGCGCCCGCGATATTGCAACTCGACCAAGGGCTGCAACTGACGCGGACACGCCTCGCCCGCCCGCAGATCCTGCCGGGCCACGTTCGGGAGGTAGAAGATCGGAACGACGCCTTCGGGCGGATTCACTTCGGGCAGAGTGCGATCCGCGATGCATCGCAACCAAATCGCCGGGCCGGTCCTTTCGGCGGGCTGGTAGTCGCCAAGCGCATAGACCTGCGGGAGAACCGATCGAATGCGTTCGAAAAGCGGCTTCCACTGACCGTCAGCATCCGGCCAAAGAAGGACGGCGGGCTCCGCAGTGCCCTCGGGAGTGCGCAGTGCCTCGCGGAAAGAATTCTCAAGCGCCTCGATTAGCCCTCTCGCTCGTGGCGGAACGCTGCGGTTCGATGTGGGCTTCACGGCACGCCCCCACCGCCATTCGTTCGTTGTTCCGTGACTTGCGCGGTAGGTGTGGATTGTTTCCACAGAAGCGCGTCGAGGTCGGCCATCGTCGTGTGGAAATCGACCTGTTCGTCGATCCGGGCTTCGCTGCGCAAGTCTTTCTTGGTGTTGAACACTAGGCCCCTTTCGCCAGGCGTCGATAGCGACGCAGGAATGCCTCTCGGCCGCCTTCCATGACTCGGCACACTTCATCTCGGATCGTTTGCTCCTGGAGCGATCCAGCCTCTAGCACCCAGCATTGGCCTCCTCTGAAATCCAATGCATGGACCATCTCGGCGTCACCGTTGACCACGATGTTTGGGTTGTGGGTCACGATGATGAGCTGCCGGCGAAGCTTGTTCTCGCGAATTTGGCGAACCACCAGGTCATAGATCAAGTGGTTGTCGAGATCGTCCTCCGGCTGGTCCAGCACCAGCGGCTCGTGGCCATGGGCGAGCAAGAAGGCCAACATGGCGGCCGCCCGCTGTCCCGCTGACGCCTGGCCAATCGAGCGGAATTCCCTACCGTCCCCCTTGGGGCTGTACTCGACCAGCAGTGCATCCTCAGGAGACCAGACGGTGAGCCGGTCAAGTAGCTCCGGTCGCCTTGCGCATTCTCTTTGCAGGTAGTTGTTGAAATGGCCCCCGAACTCGGCTCTTCCGCTCGCTGCGCATTCGAAACGCTTCACGAGTCCATCCAAGCGACGCTCGATCTCGGATGCGGCCCCATCGGCAGTGTCGGGGAGCTTGGCTAGCAGCTTCGCGACGACACCAGACTTCGGGACATCGTCCTCGAAGTCGAAGATGTCCTCGGAGAATCGGTCATCGGCCGCGCCGAGCTCCTCCCGTAACGATCGTTCGATGGGGCGCGGATCATGCCCATAGGGGCGAACATCGATGCGAACGTACGGATTCCGAGAAGTCGTTTTTGCGAGGAAGTCCCGTCGCAACCGGGTGAGCTCTCGGCGGGCAGCACGCACTTCCTTTAGTTGTTCCCCCGCCGCCTCGGCAAGATCCGCTCTCTCCTTCTCAAGCAAAGTAAGCTGTTCGATCTCACTGTCGAGGCGCTGGTTCTCCTGAACGAGCTTGCCGTATTCGCTGGGATCGTGAACGCCCCGCTGATGCAGGTCGGCTACCAGAGCGTCGTAGCTGTTCCTGGCACAGGCGACCGCATCCTTCCATCCAATCGAAGCTAGGTCGGCCTCCGAGGCCGCAACCTTCTCGGCGAGGGCACTGGCGGCTGCCCGAAGGTTGTCAGATGCTCTTCTCAGGTCATCGTGCAGGCGATGGACAACGGATACAGCGGCTCGCTCTGCTTCCTCGCTGTCTGCAAAGAGCCCCCCCGGCAAGTCTTCCGGCAGCGTCTGACTCGCCAGGTCTCCAATCGCCTTTTCAAACGCGCGTGCGGCTTCAAACTGGCGGTCAATTTCTCGCTGTTGCCTCGTCCGGAGTTGAAAGGCTTTCAGAACCTCCGTGTGTTCTTTGCCCTCGAACCCCGCCAGCTTGCGCCTGACGTCGTTGAGCTGAACCAGAACCTCGTCTTTGGCTTTCAGCCTCCCGTCGAACTCACGAATCTGGGCGCGGAGTGCGAAGAAGCGCCGCTTCGCCTCATCGAGGCGTGCCTTGGAAGGCTGCACATTTGCGCTGTCGTCTATGACGGTCAAGAGAGCCTCCTGGCTTTCACCAGCAAGCGACGCGATCTGTCCCTGGCTGAAGATCCGGACTGGGAATCGCTCGGCGGTCACCGTCTGACTTCCGGACGGCTTCCAGCCGGCACCCAGGGAATCCTCAACCACATCGCCGTTTCCGTCCTGATGCCAGCGCAGCCGGTGGCGCACACCGTCTCGGCAGACCGTCGCAATGAACTGGGTCTTCTTCGTCGCTCGGTAGTCAAGCGCGCCGTGTTCATCCTGACGGCTCTGCGGTTCCTTGCGAAAGTTCTCGAAGGTTTTCCGTGCCTCGTTCTCCTGCGGTAGCACGTCAAGCTCGCCTTCTCGTCGATAGGTCAAGCGCAACGCATGTACGACCGTGGATTTTCCGGTGCCCCGCCCACCCACCAGGGTGTTCAGCCAAGGGCTGAAGGAAAGCCTCGCCGGCTGACCGCGCCCCATGTAGCGGGCGTCGGCGATCTCGATGGACTCGACGAAGTGAGCGGGTACCGCGAACGGATCGAAGGGTCCAGTTTCGTCGCTTCTCCGCACCGAAACGCCAGGGCCGTCGAGGAGCGCGAGCCGCAACCCTTCGAGGGATGGGCTTGCCATCTTGATCCACGTAAAACGCGAGCCAGGTACGCCAGGCCCCTGGAAGCTATGGCAATCGGAACCAAGGACTTCGGTCCATGCGCATCTGGCTTCGCTGTACGCGGTCGGCTTGGAGAGGCATGGGTCCACGACCTCCATCGCCAGGATGCTCTGTGGCTGGCAGATCTGCCGAAGAGTATTCGGATCAAGAAAAGAGGCGGCACCAGCGGTTCCAGCAAGCTTCAACAGACCCTTGTCTTGGTCGGCATGCGCCGGAATGGGAAGCCCGCCAGCTTTCAGAATGGCCTCGATGACCTCGACGGCGGATTTTCGCGTGACGGCGTCGCTGTCGCCCTTCGTGCCGTGGTACTCGACGGCGCCAAGAAGAGTGTCAATGTCGGATCGCGTGGCGACAAGGTCGAAGAGAGCCAAAAGATGAAAGCCACCGTTCACCGAAATCTCGACACCGGGGAAGAGGCAGATTTCACGAAAGCCCGATGGCAGTTCCGTCTTCATCCTCTGATACGCACCTCTTAGATCATCGATCCAGGCGCCGGTGTTGTGGTCGGTGACCGCCACACAATCCACCTCGGCCTGCATGAAGCGAAGCAGCCATTCCTCCGGGGTCAGAGAGGCGCCGCTCTTGTCCCAGGGCGTGTCTTGTGATGCGGGTGTGTGGGTGTGGAAGTCAACCTTCCACCAGCGCGCACCTGGATACGCCCAACTGGTTGATGTGGTCATGACTCGCCTCCCTGCGCACTCACGTCGAACCTTCTTCCCCCGCCGCAGCAGCGCCCATCGTAGTCGTGCGGTACTGCTGCAAAGAGCTCCGGGGCTTGCCCGGGATCGTCATCTCCAGCAGTCCAGCTTCCAGCAACGGTCGAATCACCTGATCGCGAAATTTCGTGCGATCCGATCGCCCACAACGCCGCATGAGGTCCGCGATCGACACCGCCTGTTGCGCCGATTGCAGGATCAGGACTTGATGCGGACTTAGTGCCGACTTGGTGCCGACTTGGTGCCTAGTCTCGGCACCAAGTGCAACAGCGGCCCGGAATGTGACAACCACGGCACCAGCTTGTTCCTCGAACGTTGGTGGCTTGATCCCATGTTGCTCGCACTCCTCCAATACCCGGTTGGTGCCACGCCCCCAGATCTCCACCGCACCCGTCCGGTGAAAAGCCTCGGCGATGAGCGGATTTCTGGGCACGGATCGGTGTGGGCCGGCAAGCGACTCCGGCGTGATTCCCCGAGGCAGCCGGCCGACGCTGCGGATCTCGATGCGGTCATCGAACACGGCGATCGCCACGTAGCCGCTCGGATCGGAGTAGTCGCGATGCATGACGGCGTTAAGCAGGACCTCCCGGAGCGCCGCCGGCGGCACTGGCAATCGGTCCTCGCGGAAGAGTTTTCCTTCGGGAAAGCGCGCCGCGAGAGGCAAGGTGCGGTCCAAGAACGCCATGCCTTCTCGGGCGATGGCAAAGGCATGCAGGTGCTCCTGCCGGTTGTCGAGAATGTCTCCGGTGATCTTTGTGCCGCGAAAGCGCCCCATCTTGAGAAGGCCCTGCGGGTAGTCGGGGAGAAAACGCGTGCCGTATAGGACTTGGGCGGCCTGGGTAATGACGCCCGCGCGGCGCAGGCCAAGCCGGTCAAGCACGTCGCCCACATCCATGCTGGTTCCCGCCGAGATACGTCTCTGTCGTACGGCGGCGTCTCGGGTTCGCAGGATCTCTTCGTGGTCGAGATCGTCGAGACTGATATCTACAGCGGGTTGGTTCTCCCAACGTCGACGGCTGTGCGCACGCTCTAGCAGCAGCGCCTCGTACCGCGCCTGGGTCATCGTCCGCGTGGTGTTGTCGACGCGCTCGTATGCGCGCCCGTCATAGGTGAACGGAACCGAGTCGCTAATGCCTGCGACAGTCAGGACCAGGGCTGCGCGACCATTGGGCAGATTCACGCGCTCAACATCGAACGCAAGCGGCGGTTCGAAATGGTTGCGGGCGGCGGCAATGTCGTGGAGGGTTTGCTCGCTGACCTGCTGGCCAACAAGCTGCCCGTCGGGTTTCGCACCAATCACGACGCGACCGCCGTGGCCGTTGGCGAAGCCGCAGATGGTATGCATCGCTTCGCGCAGCTCGCCCGTCGAACGCTTGAGCTCAAGCGTCTTGGATTCGCCCTTGGCAACCAGTTTGGCGAGGTCGTGGCTGGAGGCACTGGCGGTCATGACTTGCCTCCCTTTGCGCGCTCACGCGCGGCCAGCTTCACTGCCCGTGAATAGTGTAGGTCGTTCCAGCGGTTGCCGTCAAAAACGGAGCCGCCGAGGAAATCCGGAGTCTTCTCGTCCCAGCCCCAGAACCAGGGGTAGTCAGCCTTAGCTCGGCTAGGTTCCCTACCTCGGTCCTTTCCCCATGTGATCTTGGGGGGCACCCGGAGAATGCAGACGTCTTTCGCCTGCTTCTTGCCGCCCGCGTTCAAGGGCCTTGCGAACATGAATGGCCGAATGTTGATGCGCACACCGTCGTTGATGTCGGGATCCCAGCCGACCGGCTGTTCGGAAAGCGGCTTCCAGCGGACGAAGATGTCGTACGGAGGCTCGCCTGCCAAGATCTTCTCCAGCTCACATTTGAGGTATTCCGCTGCTGCGACGCGGGCGTCAGCACCCTCAACACCCACTTTCTGGTCCGCGCGCTGTCGGTCGATCCAGTCGCCGAGGTACGTGTAGATGAGTTTCTCCAGGGTGCGCCGGCCCTCGCCGTTCGGGGCAGCAAGCTTGTGGTAGTTGACCAGTGCGCTGAAGCCGTTCTGGAGTCCGTCCCAGATGTTCCAAATGAATGGTCGTTGATGAAAGAGATCATAATGTTGGTCGAAGAAGCGGTTGCGAAGCCAACCGTCCAGTGAACCTCCAGAAGAGCCGGCACTCGCCACTAACTCGCTGAGCTTCGTGGGCGACCACTCTGAACCGTATGCAACGGATACCACCGCGCGTAGACGGTCCGCCGCAGGTGGCTCTCCCTTGAGTGCCGAAAGACCAACCACTCCGTCGTCGTCGACTGACGACTCCAGGGCGTCGGAACCGAGCGCAACGCAATCCGGAAAGCTGCTACCGGTTTGGCGCGGCCAGCGGTAGCCGAGCAGGCGGGCGGCCGCCACCTGCAGCGGATGGTCGGACCCGTTTGGATGGCCGTCGAAGAGCCACTGTGTTGGGTCGTGGCTGTGTGGCTTGGGCAATCCGCAGGGGTACTCTTTGGATGCGACCTGTTGCCAATGCTCGCAATCGAAGGGAACTTGGACAAAGGAGTCGTCAGTGACGCTCAGTTTCTGGTTCAACTTGCGAACGTCAGCGTTGAAGGTGTCACTCGAGCAGTACGCCCAAAGAGCAGGGAGATATTCTGCCTTCTTGGGGACAATCACGGCTACATTGTTGTCAAAAATCTCGCCCTGGTAGATCGTAACTGGGAGCTCTCGCGTAATCCGCACGACAACACCTTGGCGCTTCCATGCTTCACCTCCTCTGATCCATGCAGAAACTCCAGTCCTGCCAAGGCGTGCGACAACAGAGTTCAGGAAGGCACCGCGTCCATCCTCCCAGAGGAAGATACCCTCGCGACCTCCAAATGGCAGTGTGCTATTGATGGTACTCTGCTGGAAGACCCAGCCGGAGCACGTCTGAACGCAAGAGAGCTCCCAGAAGTAACGCTGGAAGCGTTCAACATCTCCACTGCAAATGCCTTTGTAGCTGTCCGCAAACATGGAGAGCGGCGCCGAGTCGCCTTGCCTGCTGAAGGCAAAGCGCGTGTCTGGCATAGCTTCCAGTTTGTCGCGGGTGATCGTGAGGACTGGTGCGTGGGCCAACGCCCTTGCTCTCCCCGCTTCGTCCGGCTCCGTTATCTCGATACCTGACACTCTGTAGTTCGACGATTCTGAAGTGCGGCTGACTATCGCGAGAGCTCGCAGCACATCCCAGCTGGCCGTGGCATTTGCCCCAGAACCGGCCTTTGCCACCAACTGGACACACTGTTCCTCAATCAGGCGTTTCCTGAAACGCGAGTAGCTCTTGAGAAAGAGCCAGTTTTGGGGCGTCACTGTCGCGTGCGTCCCCCCCCTTGCTGTGAACTCTTTGCATCGTTTTAGAAATACGGTTGCGAGGTCCTGCGCACCCTCTCGGCAGTAGGTAGTGGTGTACTCCTGAAGGAAAGGGATCTGCTTGCCCTTCACCAAGTAGGGAACGTTCGTGAGCACTAGAGTGAACTCGCTCGCGAGGATCGTCGCAGCTTGTGCAACGCCGAAAGCGCGCACGCCCATTTCTCTCGTGTCATCGACGTCTTCGCGTGCCAATGCACACTGCACCGCACGGAGGAGGTCGGGCAACTCGACGATCTTTGCAGCTTCGCTCTTCGCCGGGTTGATCAAGCTGCCCAGCGTCCTCGCGTTGCGGAACATTGGATAGAGCCACCCAAGCGCGATTCGAAGATTCTGTGATCCTTCCCCGAGAGCCTTCCATGCCTCCTCTGTCGCGTTCACGCCGAGGCCAGAACACGCTAGGTGAAGTGGCGGAAGTTCCTGACAGCCACCGAAACGCCACGCCGCGAACGCCAGGTTGAAGGCAGCAATCTGCGTACAACGGGGATCAATCTCAAGTCCGAACAGGTTGTCTCGGAGGACTGCATTCACAGCCTCTTCGTTCGTGAAGTCTTCCTCGCGCATCCGGATGGCGACCAGCATCTGGAATGCAAACACCAGGCAGTGACCGCTGCCCATGGCGGGATCGAGCAACGTGATCGCCTTGGCCGTCGTAGGCCAGCCAGGGAATGTACCGGCCGCTGGCTGCCAGACTCCGTCCTCGCCTCTAGCAAAGCGCAGAAACTCCCAGTTCACGCCCGGGAGCGCACACGCTGCGCGGAGTTCCTCTTCGCTGCCGGCCGTTCGCGAGATCTCCAGTTGAGTTGCGAAGATCTTTCCTGCCCACCACGCACCAAGTGTGTTGTGGAGAAGAAAGAGCACCATGTAGTCATCCGTGAACAGCTGCGTCACGGCCGGAATCTCGTCTGCCCCAATCTTTGTCCCTAACTTGTTCACCCGCTCCTTCTCGTCCGACTGCCAGAACTGATACACCCATCCCAGGCTGTCATCCGCTATGAACATCTCCCGTGGCAGAGCCTCCAGCAGCCCCTCCAGCTCCTGCCGCTTCTCGGGCGGGAGAGTTACTTGGAGGACCGGGTCGTCGTCGCGGAAGATCTGCGGCAGCATTTTCTGTGCAAAGTCACTGGCAAGCACGAGCCAATCGAGCCCTCGCTCTCGTGCGAGTTCTCGGCATTCGTCCAGCGGAAGCGGCATTCCCGACTGCGGTTCGATCAGAAGATTGTTCTCGGCGAGGAAGCGCGCGAAGAGTAGACGGTGCCAATGCTCGTAGGCGCACTCCGCAGCCAACCGGTCGACCGTCTGCGTACCCTTCTTCTCGTCGAGCTGATCCCCAAGCTGGCGCCCGTGGGCGCGCAGCCTATTCCGCAATTTCCGCAGCTCAGGCGTCAATGCGCCCCAAGGTTCGTGATGGTGGACGGCCAGCTGCTCAATCGATTGGCGCGCACCGGCCTCGCTCACGCGGCGCGCTTTCTTCACCGCGTTCTCGAGGTCCTTGCGAAGGTTGCGATCCAGCGAAGCCATCTACGCGCCTCAGCTCACGAGAACAGGTCCGTCCTTGATGGCGTCAACCAGCGTCTTCTTCTGACGATCAACCCATGCATCGACGTCCGCCGTTGTGGTCAGCGTGGAGCGTTCGATGGAGATCGGACGCACCTTTGGCTCCAGCAGGCGAGCGGCTTGTTCGAGAGCCCTTTGAACGCGGCCGGGGACCGCATCTGTCTCGGCCTGCCCGGCAGAAATCGACTGCGCGTCGAGTGCGCACAGCAGGGCCTGGTCGGTCGACAAGTCCATCGGACCGACCGGCGCCAGGCCGACTGAGGCGAGGATGGTGCTGCGGTTTGCGTCGGTCAGGCGACGCCAGAACCCGCTCGCCTCCAGCGACGAAATCCCCTTCGCGTACGCTTCCGCGAGCGCGGCATGGGCATCGAGAACTGCCTTGCGCAGGGTATCGGCCAAAGCAGACCGGAGGGGCGCCACGGGATCGGTCGGCTCAAGCAGCAGCCTCTGCGAGCGCACCGCCTCGACCTGTTTCACGGAATCCGCCGCAGCAGCGACAGACTGCGCATGCTTTGCGAGTCGCTCCACAAGTTCCCAGATCGGCTTGCGGGCTTCCACCAGGGCTTTGGTCTTGGACCACTCGCCAATCCGCTTGTGGAAATCGGCGGTCTTGTCGCGGATGCCGGCAAGCTGGTCGTTGCCCACTTTGGCGCGCAGGTCTTCCACGTCGACGACAGGCGGCGGCGCGGGCAACGGCGGCTCTCCCCCGGTGGCGCGGCCAAGGGCAGCCAGCTTGTCGAGGAATTCGGGAGCTTTGGAAAGCTCTTCGCCCGCCTTGCAGCCGACACCCAGCGCCTGGAACACCTTCCGGATGGCAAGGCGCTCGGTGACGGCGAGCGTGACCCTTTCCACGCGGAACTCGGCCTTGGAGATCTTGTTCTGGTCGAGCTGACCAGGTGCCAGCACGGCACCATTCAGGGTCGCCGACACATGCTGCGATCGGTGCAGAGCGATCAGCGCCGCATCGATGGCGTCCTGCGGCCAGCCGTACGGGCTTGCGTGCAGCGCCTTGCGAACATCGTTGCCGAGCTTTCCCGCGCCGATAGCAGAAATAACCGACTGGCAGACCGGATGCTGCTCCATAGGTCCCGAATGCCCGACCGGCGCCAGCGGCTGGTCGGCGCCTTCCTTGGCGCGCTTGATGACCGTCTCCCACGCCGCCGAGTCGGCCTCCTTGAAGCGGGGAAAGAGCCTAATCAGCGCGGCCGTGGTGGCTTCTCTAACCCGTTCCTCCAACGTCGCTTGCAGCAACTCCGAGCCCCCACCCTGGAACACCTTGGCGTACGCCACGACCTGCTTGATGAACTCGTCGCGCTGCCGCATTGCAGTGTCGCGGCGGCTCTCCATACTGTGTTTGGCTTCCTCCCCCTCGCGCGTGGTTGGGGTGCCCCTGGCGTCGATGGTCTGTTGCGCGGCCTCGCCGTCGACAATCAGCTTGCGCAGCTCATCAGCCGCCTGCCGTGGAACGAACACGAAGACCGTGGGGTTGTCCGTGCCGGCGGCGCGCGCAGCCTCCAGTAGCTCTTTCTCGCTCGACGCCCATCCATCGCGCAGCCACAGGGGCACGCTCTCACCACTGCCAGTGGGCGGACTCTGGTCGCGCGATACGACGATCTGTCGCGGCTCTTTCGCCGCGCCCTGCACGATCTTCACCGAGCGGATGACCCTGTCCGCCTCGGCGTAAAGGAGCGAGTCGCGGCGAATCTGGATGTCCGAGTCGTCGTTCGCCAGTTTGCTCTGGCGACGCCGGAACTCAGCGTCCCATTCCGCGCCTTCCTTGGTCTGTAGGCGATACTCGTCGCCAACCTTCATCAGTGCGCCGCTGGTGGCGAGCCGCTCAAGCACGGTCTCGACTGAACTTCGGAGCTTGCCATTGTCCGCGAGCAGATCGTCCACCAGCAGATCGGCGATGTGTTCTCTCGTTGCGCGCACACCAATATCCGCGCCCGCCTCGCGGGGGAGTCTGCTGATGAGGAAGACCAGGCCGCAGGCTCGCCGCGCCAGCTTGCCTTCGTCCGAGCCATCCTTGGAAAGGTTGATGATGCGCTCGTTGATCTCGCGAAGGAGCACTCCTGTGTTGACCATCTCCGGGGCGAGGGCTTCGTAGAGCTCGTCGCCGGGGACGGTCGCGCCGAGTCCACGATCACAGAGGCGGGCCACGGCGTCGTGAATAATGCGGAGCTGGGAACGCAATTGGCTGTGCGTGCCTGCGGCGTCGACCGCGCGAAAACAATGCTCCCAGAAACGGCGGCGAACCGGAAGCAGTGGGTAGTCGTCGACGATGATGTCGCGGTCCTGTGCGCACTCGCCGACGCGAGTGCCCTGAAGCTGCCGGGACACCTCGCCGCCGTGCTTTTCCAAGAAGTCACGGACGGCCGAAATCGACGCAGGCTTCTTCTGCAGGAGAACCTTCCGGACAACGACCTCGACGTCCTGGTCGGACAGCTGGACACGAATGGTGAAGCGGTCCATCAGCTTTTGCAGCTTCGAGGCCGAGGTCAGGGCGCTCTGGCCAGACGCAACCACGAGCACGGTACTGTTGAGCTGCTTCGAAAGCGCCTCCGTCACCTCGGTGACGAGGGTGGAGCGGTCGATCGAGTCACCGATGTACTGTTGCACCTCATCGAGAACCAGAATCGTGCAAGGAAGGCGCCCGTCGCGGCCGACCAGTTTCAGTGCGCGCCTGAACGCGCCAAGGAACTCGTCGGTTGTGATATCGGTGTTTCGCGGCGGGAACTGCGCCATCAAGGTGCTGTGGACATCAGCCTCCGTGGCAGCGAGGTTCGGGTCGCACGCGATGAGAGAACGCGCGATCGGGCCGCTGACGTAAAGGTTGTTTAGCTCGGAAGCCCACTGCTTGCCGGCCGACTCGACGTTCTGTTTGACCTTTTCGAACCACCCCTGGTCGTGCAGCCACAGACAGAACGTCGCCTGGGGGTACTGATCCGGAAACCCAAGGCCGCGAAGAAGGACCGCAAGAATCGTCAGTCGGACGTGGTCAGTCGTGCCACCCGGCAGAGAGCCAGCCGCAGCACGCAACCCACCAGCGCGCTTCCCGACGGTTTCCAGTTCGCGCAGAAGGCTGCGTATGTCGTCGGGCAACGACGGGACAAGGCTGCGCGCGGTTGCGCCGTCGGGGAACTTCGTATCTGCCCAGAGATGGCAGAGCATCTTGAGCAGGTGCGACTTACCGCTGCCGAAAAAGCCGCTGACCCATGCCGCCTTCTGGCTGGTCTGGGTAATGTTCCCGAGGTACGAAGACAGAATCCGCTGGATCCCGTCGGCGTACTGGCCCTCACAGACGAAGGTCGAGATCTCGGCGCGTAGTTCCTCCAGCTCCCTGCCGTCGGCCGAGCCAGTGATGCGCGCCTGCCCCTGGTTGACCAAGGGATGAGTGGAAGGGTCTCGTTGAAGAACGTCTTTGATGTTCATGCTGCACCCCCGGCTCCCTGGAGCGAGATCGGCACTGCCGTGTAGTTCCAGCCGTCGCGGGCATCGAGCAGCCGGTAGTTGTTCTGTTCAACGTGGCCCGGGAAGAACACAACCAGGCGGCCGCGTATGTCACGCTCGACCATCTCCAACAGGCGTGAGATGCGGGCAAAGCCGAAGAGAGAAGCCACGCCAAACAGCGCGACGACCGAGTTCTCGGTCACATCAGGTCGGGTCAGCACCGCAGAGAGCTGGCCTGCAGCGAACGTGGAGAACTCCCCACTCTCCGGGTGGATCTTGGGCGTGAGGGCCATCGGGTTTTTGAAGAACGCCTCTCGGTAGTCATCCGCCGCTAGCCAGGTGGCGAAGGAGGTCGTGACGTCGACCTCGAACCAGTCGTGACCGGCCGCTTTGGTGCGCGTCTCGAACTCGCCCTTGCGTGCGCGGAGAACCCGTTCGGTCTCCTTGTCGTAGGCGACCATGACCACGCGCTGAGCTCCGGCAACCGTGCGCTGCCAAGGCGTGGCGATGTGCTGGCCATAGATATCTGCGAGGTCTTCGAGTCGCGCCATTGGTCACATCCTCCCGGGTCCAGGATCGAGCCTTTCGAGTCCGAACTCAATCACTTCACCTGCCGTGCGCAAGTCAATGAGGCCAACGCGCTTCGCTTCGAGGGCGAGCCCGCGTGCGGAGGACGCCGTGCAATCGAGAGCGGCCATCCATCCACTCGTCAGCAAGTCCCCGCCATGGAAGCCCACAGCGTGGCCGAGCCACAGCCCCAGCGCAGCCGCAGCGGGATGGGCCTCAATCCGCTCCCTGATCTTGAATGTTCGGCCCCGCAAGTGGCCAGTCTGCGTCCACGAACTCGACACATTGCGAACCACCTTGTCGACGGTCTCGGGGCTCATTCTTTCGCCCGCGAGTTTCCGAATGGCATCGCGCACGGATGCTCGCTGCAACTCGGCCCCGATGGGCAGAGAGAGCACGGGAATCGCGGACGCCATGAACAAGGGGTCGCGAGCCAGCGCCACTAGCATGGCAAGGTGCGGGCGCGCCTTCGCATCCACTTTCCAAAGTCTTCGCATCACACGGAAGACCGCCACACGCGGATCCAGCGCATAGAGCTCGCCCAATCGCTGGTTCGAGTGCCTGCGAGTTGACGTCGTTGGTTTTCCAAGACAGTTCGCATCGACGATGGCGGCGGCGTATGCGGCGCGATCGACTGGGCCTGGTGCCGCCGCCAGGAGTGCGTCGAGTTCGGACACCATGAGAGTGCGACTCGAGTGGGTTCCCTTCGCACCAAAGCGAAAACCGGCACGCTCAGCCGCCGGGGATGGGCCGGCTGGCGGAAAGAACGAGATCGATCTGCCTTCTGCCAATGACAACGAGGCACCTGGGGCTGAAGTTCGCGGAACATGGTGCCAGCTCGCTACGCCATCTGTCAAGGTGAACATCGCATCTCGCCGGCAAACTTGCCGGCGAGACATCCGGTGTGGCAGATGCCAACATTTTGAGCCCGTGATGTCCAGAAAGCTATCGCCAGAATTCTCCCATAAATTCGCGAAGATTGGCAGCTTGGATCCGCATCCCTGAACGGGCAGGTTGTCGCCCGATGCTTCCGTTCACCCTCCAGTTTGT
>Ga0181518_10001685_pt1 | contig 22334 bp, 25 predicted proteins | sample PEATcosm2014_Bin_28_FD_119751 | JGI IMG/M metagenome (GOLD analysis project Ga0181518, IMG submission 119751) | Peatland microbial communities from MTU Mesocosm Facility, Houghton, MI, USA - PEATcosm2014_Bin01_60_metaG | ecosystem: Environmental > Terrestrial > Soil > Wetlands > Peat | place... | reverse complement strand
CACTTCGCCCTCTTGCTGGGAGGCCGGGCCCTCTGTAACGCGCCGCGTTAGCCCGCGTGCCGCTTCAGGTAGGCCTCCACGGCCTTCCTGATGACGTCGCTCACCGTGACCTTCACCGCGCTGTCTTTACTTTCCCGCTGCGCCTGGGCCTTGATCCGTTCTGAGAATCCGGCCCGCACGCGCACGCGGATGACTTCGGTCATCTCGTTCTCACGGCTACCAGTTCATCGCGGGCCGGGTGACGCCGAGGTAGAGGCAGCTCCCTGGGCGAGGAAAGGCCGGAACGGTCCCCCCCGCCACCCGGCCGGGCCCGGCCGCCAGGTGCCCCACCCCCAACGCAATAGAAGCCGAACGGCTCCAGCGAGAAACCCCGTGCCCCCCGATGGCGCCGGGTTCCTTGCTGTCTGTATCGCGCCAGGATGGCCCGTGAGCTGGGGGGATGCAGAGCTACCGGCCAGGCCTGCGAGGCCGTTAGCGTGGCTCCCAGTTCTGCGCACGCGGCCCCCGCGCCGGGACCTCCGCATAGCCCCAGCTCAGGGACCGTCCTGGGCCCTTCTGGGGCCTCTGTGCCCGAGGTCGTACCGCCGCCACCGCCGAAGACACCCAACGGAGCCCGGCTACTGGGAGGACCAGGCGGGGGGACCTCGCGGGAGCCGAGAGATTCACCTAGGCCCCCGTGCCCAGGAGGCGATTAGTTGCCGAGCGTCTGGTGACGGTCACGTGACGTGACGTTGGACTCTACTTTCCCGGTCATTTTGGCCCGGTCATTCGGACCTGATTTCCCTGTCATCCTGCTCTGACCACCATGATGCACGCTGCGTATGGTCAGGCCGACAGAGAGTGAAATGAGGTCTGCGCTGGGGGAAGGCGCGACAATGAAACTCAACAAGGTAGTCGCAATACCGGCCATCGCATTGGTCGCAGGAATTAGTCTCGCCGCGTGCGGCTCTGCAAAGGTCCCTGCCGCAGCACCGGCCGTCACCCACACGGTGACCGCACCGGCTGCTGCTCCGAAGTCGTCAACAGCGGCACCTACTACGCCAGCGCCGACGACGCCAGCGCCGACCGTCACCAAGACTGCAGCAGCAGCGCCAGCCCCGGCCCCCGTGGTCGTTGTGCCGACGCCCGTCTATGTGGCACCAGCACCCGCACCGGCCGCACCAGCGGGCTCAGCCGTAGGCAACTGTGGTAATGGCGTGAGTGCCGGACCCAACACGAGCTGCCCGTTCGCGCAGAATGTCGCGGACGCTTACAACGGCCCAGGCGACGACACCGAGGTCGTTTACAGTCCCGTGACCGGCCAGTCCTACACCATGTACTACACCGAGTCAGGGGACTTTGTCAGTGCCACCGGAGGCAATGACGCTTCCGTCACGTTCGTCTACCAGCCAGGAATGGGATGAGAACAATGACTGACATCACCGAAGACACCACCCAGGTAAACGTCATCCACATCCGGAGCGGGGCACTGAAGTGGACTAAGCGGGTTCTGGTCAGCCTGCTCGTTACTACCAGCGCGACGCTCATGATTATCATGATGTGCCTCATCGGTTACGACGACGGCAACGGTTCTACCCCTGGTGGTTCCGTGTTCTTCGAGCTGATCGCCTGGGCTGTGCTGTCGCTCGCGGTGGCTATAGCTCTGCTGCTCTGGATTCCCGACCGCTGACCGCTGGCTATCGCGCCCGGGTAGGGGCATTGCGGAAAGCGATTCAGAAGAATCGTCAGAATGAGGGGGAGACATGGGACTCTTTAAGACCGATGCAGCTAAGGCCGCATGGGCCAACGCTTCGTTCACCACCACCATCCAGACCCACTGCCTCTACTGCGGGCAGTCGCCCACGCCGGACGGCGGGCACTGGGCCCGGTGCCAGAACCCAGCCCGGCTCGCCGGGATTGCCTACCAGGCCAGCATCAACAACCACGCTGACACCCAGGACCTGGCTACCCAGGCCGCTGCCGCCTACCTCGCCTCAGGGTCATGAACAACGTCTGCGACCACGCCGACTGCCCAGCCGCTGCCAGCCACGTCATCCTCACCCCGAGCGGCCTCATCACGCTGTGCGCGCATCACACCCGCGAGAACGCAGCGGAGTTCCTCAGCAGGGGCTACGAGGTACTTGAGTATCAGCTCGACCGCGAGGTTGCCCTCGCCATTCGCGCAGCCGCCTGACCGCTGATGCTCGGGCCCCGAAAGGGGCTCGTGGGTGAACAGGTGCAGACGCACCATTCCTCGGGGGAGGACAAATGAATAAGCTTGCATTTGCGGCGATACCAGTCTTTGCGCTGGCCGTCTCAGCGTTCTCATATTCGCCAGCAGCATCAGCAGCTAAGCCGTCAGGGTTCACCACCAGCGGGCACCAGATTCTGCGCAATGGCCAGCCGTTTACGTGCTATGGGTTCACGCTTTCCACGTTCCAGGACGGCATAGAGTCAAACGCCAGCAACGAGTACGCGACCGTCACCGCGCAGTTGCGGGCGATTCAGGGCGCGTGGCACGGCAACACCGTCCGCCTCCAGGTCGAACAGGATGAATACCTGTCGGGTGGCGACGGGGAGACGGCCACCGTCTTCCAGAACAAGGTGAATGCGGCTATCTCCTACGCGGAGGGCATTGGCCTGGTCGTGGTCATCAATGACCAGACCGAGCCCGAGGACGGGATCAACTCGGGGAATGAGCTGCTGCCCACGAGTGCGACGCTCACATTCTGGAAAGACATGGAGCAATACAAGACTAATCCCGATATCATTTTGGACCCGTTCAATGAGCCGCGCTACCTGACCGGCAGTGCTGCGAACTACTGGAACGCGTGGCACAATGGTCTCGGCTCATATATCGGCGCGAACGCGCTCATCAAGGATCTGCGTGCGGATGGTTATACGAGCCAGCTCTGGATGGAAGCGCCCGGCAATTACGCATTCGAGGAGCTGGGCGACACCTACCCCGCGTACCTGCTGACAGACTCGCTGCACAATGTCGTTTATTCCTACCATCACACCGCCGTTGACCAGAACACGGTGCCGACGGCGGCCGAGTGGAACACGCAGTTTGGCAACCTGGTCACCGAGCACAATCTGCCGGTGGTGGACTGTGAATGGGCGAACCGCAGCGTGCCCTACGGCTCCGAGAGCAGCATGTACCAGCCGAGCGGCGACACCGGCCAATGCTGGGGCAACGCACCGGTCAGCGTCCCCGCGTACCTGGCCTATCTCGCGGCGCGCGGGATCGGGATGACGGTCTGGACGATGGGCAACGACCCCACCGACACATCGATGGATTACGTCAACGCGGACGGCGACATCAGTACGTACGTCACGGCCAACAACTACAGTCACTGGGCCGGGTGCGTCACGCCGAAGGGCGGCAGGACCAGCGGCTCTGGACAGGATGTGATGAACTGGTTCGCGGCGCAGGCCTGAGCACCCCCTGCACGGCCCTCAGCAGCCACGCTGCCGAGACCCCATGAGCAGGTCGGCCCGGACGAGTGGTGCGTCTGCGTGGAAGATGACCGGCTGGCCACCCGCGATGATGGGAGCCCACCGCGCCCCGGCCACCCCAGCCATGAGCTGCTCTACCTGTGCTGCTTCAGGGACGCCTCGGAGCTGCGGCTGCCGGGGGACTGGGCGACGTAGGCTGATCGGCGTGGGTGCAGAAGATCGCGGGCGTGCAGACCGGCAATCACGGCCACTAATGGAGACGTTGCTGCCCGGCATCAGCGCGGAGCAGGTACCGACCGGCCGGCTGACGGTCGCGATGCTGTCGGTGCCGGAGCGGGCCGGCCCTGCGAGCCCGCCGGTGCTGTTCGTGCACGGGAACATGTCGTCCTCGCTGTTCTGGCAGCCCACCATGCTGGCTCTGCCCGAGCCGTACCGCCCGCTGGCGATCGACCTGCGCGGGTTCGGCGGCACCGACCCGGAACCGGTGGACGCCACCCGCGGGCTGCGTGATTACGCCGATGATCTGGCCGCTACCGTCGAAGCCCTCGGCCTGGCGGTTGTGCACCTGGTCGGCTGGAGCATGGGCGGCGGGGTGGTCCTGCAGTACCTGGCCGACCGGCCCGGCACGCACCGGGTCGCGTCGCTGACGCTGGTGGACCCGGTGTCGCCGTTCGGTTTCGGTGGCACCCGCGGCCTCGACGGCACACTGTGCGATCCGTCCGGTGCGGGGTCCGGCGGCGGCACCGCCAACCAGGACTTCATCGCCCGGCTGGCCGCCGGCGACCGCAGCGACGCCAGCGTCCTGTCCCCGCGGCAGGTGCTGCTGGCCCACTACGTCAAGCCCCCGCACGTGCCGGAGCACCTGGACATCTTCGTGGAGTCCATGCTGTCCACCCGACTGGGTGACGACCATTACCCCGGGACCGCGCGCACCGTGCAGGCCTGGCCGGGCATCGCGCCCGGCGACCGCGGGGTGCTCAACACCATGGCCCCCACCCACTTCCGGATCGGCGACCTGTCCGGGGTGCGCCCCAAGCCGCCGGTCCTATGGCTGCGCGGCGCGGACGACGTCATCGTCTCCGACACCTCGCTGTATGACCTGGCCTACCGGGGCTCGATCGGCGCGGTGCCCGGCTGGCCGGGGGAGCAGGCCTGGCCGCCCCAGCCCATGGTTGCGCAGACCCGCGCCGTGCTCGACGGGTACGCCCGCGCCGGCGGCCGCTACCGCGAGGTCGTCATCTCCGATGCCGGCCATGGCCCGCACCTGGACCAGCCGGATCAGTTCCTGGCCGCGCTGACGAGCCACCTGCCTGACCGGGTGTGAGCGGCCCTCCCGGGGGGCAGATCACCCGTTTGACCAGCGTCAGGACGCACATCTGCGCCCCGGTTCACCGGGATGCCGCCGCTTGGGCGGGTGCCGCCGCCACCCCTCCTGTTCACGTTCGCCGCACCCCGTCGGCCTTACTGCTCAGTAACCGGCCCTTTCGGGGCGCGTGGTTAGCTGGTAAGTCTGATCATCGGCTGGCTCGGCCCAGATGGCCGCCTGGGCGCGGATCTGGCCGACTCCGGTGCCCGGGCGGGCAGTAGCAGGAGAGCCGCGCTCACCACCGCCCGCGGGGCCGTCAAGTCCGCCGCCAACAGGAGGCGAAAGTCCGTTCGTTTCCGGGATTAACGCCCTATCTGCCTGCCTCTTTCCGGCAGAACCTGGAGATGGCCGACCGCCACAGCCCGCCACCGCGATCGCGGTCTGCCGGCCGAGCCAGGAAGGGGCGGACAATGGCGTTCAACCTTGCGGTCGTCCTCAGCGAAGGTGCCGCCGCGGCCCCGGAACGGACGGTGGCTTCCTTCGCCGAGGGCCAGCTCGAGCTGGCCACCAGCTGGGCGGCCAAATGGGGCGCATCGTGAGCGCCCCCGCCCTCCCGCGGCTGGCCGATGACTACACCCCGGCGGCGGCGGAAAAACGGCTGGCCTTCCTGCGCGAGGCCACCGGCGTCAGCGCGGAGCATATCAGCCGGCACTGCCTCGACCCCTCGCTGCTGCCCGGCAACGTGGAGAACTTCGTCGGGGCAGCCCAGGTGCCGATCGGCGTGGCCGGGCCGCTGCTGGTCAACGGGGAGCATGCCCGGGGCGAGTTCTACGTGCCGATGGCCACCACCGAGGGCACCCTCGTGGCCAGCTACAACCGGGGCATGAAACTGCTGCGCGCGGCGGGCGGCATCACCACCACGGTCGTCGGCGACGTCATGCAGCGCGCCCCGGCCTTCGGTTTCGACACTGCCCGGGAGGCACGCGCGTTCGGGGCCTGGGTCACAGAGAACTTCGCGGCCATCAAGCGCGAAGCCGAGGCGACCACCCGCATCGGGCGCCTGCACGACATCGAGCAGTTCTCCGCGAGCCGGTACGTGTTCCTGCGGTTCAACTTCACCACCGGCGACGCGGCCGGGCAGAACCTGGCCGGCAAGGCGACCCGGCAGGCGTGCGGCTGGATCCGCGCCCAGTACCCGGGCATCCGGCACTTCTACCTGGAATCGAACCTGGCCACCGACAAGAAGAGCTCGCAGGTCAATATCCTGCGCACCCGGGGCAAGCGCGTCGTCGCGGAGGCGCGGATCAGCTCCGGCCTGGTCCGCGATGTCATGCACACCACCCCCGGCGCGATGTTCCAGGCCCGTCAGGTCTCCAACCTGGGTGGCCTGATGGCCGGGGTGAACAACAACGGTAACCATTCCGCCAACGCGATCGCCGCCCTGTTCGTGGCGACCGGCCAGGACATCGCGAACGTGGCGGAGTCGTCGGCCGCGCTCGTGCACACGGAGCTCCTCGGTAACGGCGACTACTACTACTCGATCACCATCCCGGCGCTCATCGTGGCCACCTACGGCGGCGGAACCGGGCTGGCCACCCAGCGTGAGTGCCTCGAACTGCTCGGCTGCTACGGCGCGGGGAAGGTGCGGAAGCTGGCCGAGATCGTCGCGGCCACGGTGCTGTGCGGCGAAATCTCGCTGGGGGCGGCGGTCGTCTCCGACGAATGGGTCGCCGCGCACGAGAAGCTCGGCCCCAACCGGCCGTAGCCGGAGCCGGCCGCAGTAGGAGCCGGCCGGATGGAAGCCGGCTATCCCTACGTCCCGATCGGGAACAGCGTGCGGATGTCGATCGCGAGCGCTTTCAGTCCACCAGCGTCTGGTAGCAGGCCGCCGCCGCCGGCAAGCAGGGTTGGCGGCTTGAGCGCCAGCGCGCCGAGCGCGTCCAGCCGGGCCACCCGCCCGTCCGCTCCCCGGGTGTACAGCGCGGCCAGCTGGGCAGCGTCACCGGTCCAGAACGCGGTGTCGTCATGCCCAGCGGGCGGAAGATCCGCTCCGCGAAGAACTCGTCCAGCCGCTGCCCGCTGACGACCTCGACCACCCGGCCGAGCACCTCGGTGGACACCGAGTAGTTCCATTCCGCGCCGGGCTGGAACAGCAGCGGCAGGCCGGCCCAGACGTCGCAGGCCTGCGCCAGGTCCATGCCCGCCGGCCAGTCCCACTCGAACCCGGCCGCCCGGTACATGGCGTCCACCGGGTGCGCCCGGTGGAACCCGTAGGTAAGCCCCGAGGTGTGGGTAAGCAGGTGCCAGATCCGGACCGGCTCCGTGGCGGGGACCGTGACGGTCTTGAGGTCGGACCCGGCGTCGAACACCCGGGCATCGCGGAACGAGGGGATGAACGAGCTGACCGGGTCGGTGAGCTCGAAACCGCCCTCCTCGTGCAGCATCATCGCGGCGACCGTCGTGATCGGCTTGGTCATCGAGCAGATCCGCCACAGCGTGTCGGTCTCCACCGGGCACCCGGCCTCGAGATCACGCGACCCGTGCGCGGCCACGTAGGCCCGGCGGCCGCGCCTGGTCACCGTGATCAGCCAGCCGGGCAGCCTTCCGTCGTCGACGTACGCGCGGAAGTGCCGGCCGATCCGTTCCAGCCGGTCCGCGTCCAGGCCCACTTCGGCCGGGTCCGCCTCGATCTTGAGCTCGCTCAATACGCCACCCTCCTCGGCGATCTGGTCTCCAGCGGCCTGGCCTCAGCGGTCCCGCATGGCCCGCCGGCGGTAGGCGAGGCTCCCGGCGCCGGCCAGCAGGGCCACACCGCCGAGCCCGAAGAGCAGGACGTCCTGGAGGCCGGCCGTGCCCCCGCCGCCCGTGGCCGGGCCGCCGACGGGCACCGGGTCGGGCGACGGGCTGGGCGAGGGGCTCGGCGAGCCGATCACCACCGGTGACGTGGCCGGCGTCGTGACCGACGTGGCCGTCGTCTCCGCGGCTGAGGTCCTGGAGCCCGGGCCCACCGCCGTAACGGCACTGTTGCTCGGGGACACCGTCGTGCCGCCCGCGGCCGTGCAGGCCGTTGCGGCGGCCAGAACGGTCAGGGCGCCGCAGCCGATCGCCGTCAGCCTCGCGCGCCGGCCGTGCGCGCGATAAGGGTGTGGCGCAGGGAATGGCCTGTTCTCCATTGGAACATTAGGCTACGCGAGCAGAAGGGCATGCGGAACACGGCGAAGGACGGCCGCATTGGCGGAACCGGAGTGGCGGCGCGTATACGGCTTCCGCGTGGTCGTTGCGAGTTCGCCGGGCGGATTTTCTCCGCCGCCGCCCCGTCGCGGGGCGCGCCTGGCCGGGCTGGCCGGCGTCATGTTCCTGCTGGCCGGGATCGTCGCGATCGGCGTCGCGGTGGCGTCCCAGGTGCACGCGCCGCAGCCGTCGGCGGCGGCGGCCGGTTCCACCGGAGCCGGTTACGGGCCATCGCTGGCGCGGTCGCTGCCGGTGTCCGTCGATATCCCGGCCATCGGCGTGAGCTCGGACCTGCTGCACCTCGGGCTGAACCGCGACGGCACGATCCAGGTGCCGTCGCTGTCCACCGCCGCGGACGAGGCGGCCTGGTACAAGTACTCGGCGACGCCCGGCCAGCGGGGCGCGTCGGTGATCGAGGGTCACGTCGATACCACCGAGGGGCCGGCCGTGTTCTTCCGCTTGGGGGCCCTCCGCCCCGGGGAGCACATCGAGGTGCGACTCGCCAACGGGATCACCGCCGTTTTCCGCGTCACCGGCGTACGCCAATACCTCAAATCCAAGTTCCCGTCGAAAGCCATTTACGGTACGCCCGGCTACGCGGCCCTGCACCTGATAACCTGCGGCGGCGCTTTTGACTACGCCAGCGGCCATTACCTGAGTACCACCGTCGTATTCGCGTCGCTCACCTCTTCGCGCGGGGCCAGTTAACGGCCTGAGTCTGCCATCGGGCTGCTGGCCCGGCACCGCACGAGCTGGCACGACGCCGGCCGCTTCTGGATCGGCGACGACCTGCGGCTGTCCGGCGGCTACCGCCTGTCCGGCGACGTCGCCGTCACGATCTAGCCGCCGTCCTCGTCCTCGTTCGCGGCGGCCTTCCCGAGGGCCCGCCGCACGGCGTCCACCTGCCCGCGGACCGAGCAGCAGGCCGGAACGGACCCGCACCCGCCAGCCGTGTCGCCGGCCTTGACGATGACCGGCAGTTCCGGATACCACCACCGGATGTCGGCCACCAGACCGGTCTGGTGGCCGAGCCCGTGCAGGACGACGTCGGCCTCGGCCAGAACCTGACAGTCGGCTCCGCGCAGCAGGGGGCAGGACGCCGGGGTGACGCCGGGTCCGGAGCAGAACGCGACGTCGAAGCCCGCATCCCGGAACGCGGTGAAGTCCGAGATCTCCAGCGCGGGGTGGTCGTCCTCGATGAGCAGGCGGGGACGCCGGCGCTTCGATGATGAATACCAGGTCCTCGCGGGAACTCGCTGCTTCATGACTCCTCCTCCTTCTTTACTGGGCCTCCCCGGGACCGCGCCACGGCAGGGGCTTTGGTCCCGCCCGTAGTCATCGGCCCTGGTAACGTGACGGCGTGATCGGCCCCGTGGTCAGCCTGGCCTGGTGGCAGCGGCACCGCGACCAGGTCGTGCTCGCCGACGTCCGCTGGTACCTGGACGGCCGCTCGGGACGTGACGCATACAACGGCGGCCACCTTCCCGGCGCCGTCTTCGTGGATCTCGACCGGTGGCTGGCCGCCGGGGCCAGCCCGGAGGCGGGCCGGCACCCGCTGCCCGACCCCGCCGTCTTCGCCGAAGGCATGACCCGGCTCGGCATCGCCGACGGCACCACGGTCGTGGCCTACGACGACGCCGGGGGAACCGTCGCGGCCCGCCTGGTCTGGATGCTGCGGGTGACGGGTCACGCGGCGGCGCTGCTCGACGGTGGTATCCCGGCCTACCAGGGCCCGCCGGAGCAGGCTCCGCTCGAACAGGCGCTGCCGGAACGCCCGGCCGCCTCGTTCACGCCGCGCCCGTGGCCCGCGGACCGCCTCGCCGGTCTCGGCGACGCCACCGATCCGGGCCTGGTCGTCCTTGATGCCCGCGACCGGGCGCGCTTCCGCGGGGACAGCGAGCCGGTCGACCCCCGCCCCGGGCACATTCCCGGTGCCCGCAGCCTGCCCTGCCGGGAGAACCTCGCGGCGGACGGTACGTTCCTGCCCGCCGACCGGCTCCGGGAGCGGCTGGCCGGCGTGGGCGTCACCGACGCCGCCCAGGTCGTCAGCTACTGCGGCTCCGGCGTGACGGCGTGCCACAACCTGCTCGTGCTGGAGTACGCCGGCCTGGGGCAGGGACGCCTCTACCCGGGCTCGTGGTCCCAGTACAGCCACACCACCCGGCCCGCCGCCCTCGGGGACGACGCCTTCAGGCCCTGACCGCCCACCCGGGTTTGGCCCGGTACGGGCCAGCCCCGCCCTCCGCCCCAGGCCCCGCCCAGCGCCCAGCGCAAACGGCCAGGGTGGGTAGCGTCGGGACCACGGCGCCCGGCAGGCTAGCTGCCGTGGTTTCTTACTACCCTTTCTTCGGCGGTGCCGCGACGGTGGCGGGCGCGCTCATCGGCCTACTGTTCGTCGCCTTGTCCCTCTCGCCGGAACGGCTGCGCGACGCTGGGTCGCTCGAGCACCAGGCGATCGCCGCCACCGCGTTCACCGCGCTGGTGGACGCGCTGTTCGTCTCGCTGATCGGCCTGCAGCCGGGCGGCGGCCTGCGGCAAGGAGCTGCCATCTTCGGCGCACTCGGGCTCAGCAGCACCGTCGGCCTGACCCTGCGGCTGTGGCGGAACCGGCACCTGGCTCATCTCAGCAACCGCTGGCCGTTCTTCCTCGTCGTGATCATGGCGGTCTACGCCGCCCAGCTGGTCACCGGGCTCCTGCCCGAGACCCCGGCCGGTGCGGCCGACCGTACCGCCACGTTCGTCTACGTAATGTTTGGCGTCGGCATCGGCCGCGCGTGGCAGTTGCTGGGCCTGAAAGGCGGCGGGATCCTCGACGAGCTCGGCGTGACCATCACCCCGTCCATTCACATCGGCTCTCCGCATTCCTCCCGCGATCCCGCATCGCCTTCTGGTGATCCCGCACCGCCTCCCGACGATTCCCCACCGGCCGCTTGACCCGGCTGTCGCTAAGCACGCGGGTACGTTACGCGGGGAGCGGAAACCCGGCCCGGGCAATCCGGGCACCGGGAATCTACGATGGGTTCCGTATGCCCCGAATGGGCCAAGGAGCCCACGACCATACGGAGCGCTCATGCCGCCGACCCCCGCCAACCCGGCGCGGACCGCGATCCTGACCGTCGACGATGACCCGGATGTTTCCCGGGCAGTCGCCCGTGACCTGCGGAGACGCTACGGCAGCCAGTACCGGATCGTCCGTGCGGAGTCCGGCCAGTCGGCGCTGGACGCGCTGCACGAGCTGAAGCTGCGCGGCGATCAGGTCGCGGTCATCCTGGCCGATTACCGGATGCCGCAGATGAACGGCGTCGAGTTCCTGGAGCGCGCGATGGACGTGTACCCGGGCGCCCGCCGCATCCTGCTCACCGCCTACGCCGACACCAGCGCCGCGATCGATGCGATCAACGTCGTCGACCTCGACCACTACCTGCTCAAGCCCTGGGATCCGCCGGAGGAGAAGCTCTACCCGGTGGTGGACACCCTGCTGGAGACCTGGCGGGCCTCGGACCACCGCGTGGTGCCCGAGATCAAGGTGATCGGTCACCGCTGGTCCGCCCGGTCATCGGAGGTGCGCGAGTTCCTGGCCCGCAACCAGGTGCCCTACCGCTGGTTCGCCTCCGACGAGCCGGAGGGCAAGCGGCTGCTGGAGGCGGCCAATGAGGACGGACTCACGCTGCCCGTGGTGATCACGCTGGAGCACGACGTCCTGGTCGCGCCGTCCGACGCGGAACTGGCCGGCCGTGTGGGCCTGGCCACCACGCCATCGGCTGACTTCTACGACCTCATCGTCATCGGCGGCGGCCCGGCCGGCCTCGGCGCGGCCGTCTACGGTGCGTCCGAGGGGCTGCGGACCGTGCTGGTGGAGCGCACCGCGACCGGCGGGCAGGCCGGCCAGAGCTCCCGGATCGAGAATTACCTGGGTTTCCCGGACGGGGTGTCCGGCGCGCAGCTCACCACGCGCGCCCGTCGCCAGGCCGCCAAGTTCGGCGCGGAGGTGCTCACCACCCGCGAGGTGACCGGCCTGGAGATCAACGGCCCGGCCCGGACCGTCCGTTTCTCCGACGGGTCCGCGCTGGACGCGCAGAGCGTGATCCTGTCCACAGGTGTCGAGTACCGCCAGCTGACCGGGCCGGGTCTCGAGCCGCTGACCGGGTGCGGCGTCTACTACGGCTCCTCGCTGACCGAGGCGGCCGCCTGCACCGGAAGCGACGTCTACATCGTGGGCGGCGCCAACTCCGCCGGGCAGGCCGCGGTCTACCTGGCCCGCGGCGCCCGGTCGGTGACGATCCTGGTGCGCGGCCCATCCCTGACCAAGTCCATGTCCCACTACCTGATCGAGCAGGTCAGGAACGTCCCGAACATCACCGTGCGCACCTGCACCGAGGTGGTCGGCGCCTGCGGCGAGGGCCACCTGGAGGGGCTGACGCTGCGCGACGCGAACACCGGCGCCGAAGAGGACGTCGACGCTCAGTGGCTGTTCGTCTTCATCGGCGCCGCCCCGCTGACCGGCTGGCTGGACGGCGTGGTGATACGGGACGACCGCGGTTTCGTGCTGTCCGGCCCCGACCTGGCCGAGGGCGGTGAGCAGCCGCCGGAATGGCCGCTTGACCGCCCGCCTTACCACCTGGAAACCAGCGTCCCCGGCGTGTTCGCGGCCGGTGACGTCCGCGCCGAGTCCGCCAAGCGTGTCGCCTCCGCCGTCGGCGAGGGCGCCATGGCCGTCATGCTCGTTCATCGCTACCTGGAGAAGTTGTGACCGCAGACCAGGCCCAGCCCGCCTCGGCGGGCCGCACGGCGCAGTGCAACCCGGCGGAGCTCCGCTCGCTGTTCCTGTTCGAGAAGCTGAACTCCGATCAGGTGGAGTGGCTGTGCCAGGAGGGCCGCGTCGAGGTGTTCCCGCCGGGCCCCGTCTATACCGAGGGCGACCCGGCTACCTGCTTCTACGTGCTGCTGGAAGGCACCCTGGTGCTGTCGCGCCGGGTGGGCTCGGACGACATTGAAGTGAACCGCACGTCCGATCCCGGCGTCTACGCGGGCGCCTTCCAGTCCTACCTGGGTGAGCGCGCCCCGCGGAACTACAACAGCTCGCTGCGGGTGACGGTCCCGTCCCGCTTCTTCGTGCTGGACGCCGGCTGCTTCGCGCAGATGATGACCGAATGGTTCCCGCTCGCGGTCCACCTGCTGGAGGGGGCGTTCTTTGGCAACAAGGCCGCCCAGCAGGCCGTCAGCCAGCGCGAACGGCTGCTGGCCCTCGGCTCGCTGTCGGCCGGCCTGACCCACGAGCTGAACAATCCCGCCGCGGCGGCCGTCAGCGCGACCGCGGCGCTGCGCGAGCGGGTCGCCGGGATGCGGCACAAGCTCGGCATGCTGACCAAGCACCCCTTTCATCAGGCCACCCTGGAGAGCCTGACCGAAATGCAGGAACGGGCCGTGGAGCGGGTCTCCAAGGCGCCGGCGCTGGGTCCGATGGAGGCCTCCGACGCCGAGGACGCGGTGGGCGACTGGCTCGACGGCTACGGCATCGAGGGCAGCTGGGACCTCGCCCCGGTGCTGGTCCAGGCGGGCCTGGACACCGAGTGGCTCGACGGGGTGGCCGAGATCGTGGGGACGGAGCATCTGGACGGCGCGGTCCGGTGGCTGACCTACACGGTCGAGACCGAGCTGCTGATGAACGAGATCCAGGACTCCACCGGCCGGATCATGCACCTGGTCGGCGCGGCCAAGCAGTACTCCCAGCTGGACCGGGCGCCGTACCAGGACATCGACGTGCACGACCTGCTGGACAGTACGCTGCTGATGCTCACCGGCAAGATCGGCAAGGGGATCAAGGTCGTCAAGGACTACGACCGGACCCTGCCGAAGATCCCGGCCTACGCGGCCGAGCTCAACCAGGTCTGGACGAACCTGATCGACAACGCGGTCTCCGCCATGGGCGGCCAGGGCACGCTCACCGTGCGCACCGCGATGGACCGTGAGAAGCTGCTCATCGATTTCGGCGACACCGGCCCGGGTGTCCCGCCGGACATCCAGTCGCGTATCTTCGAACCGTTCTTCACCACCAAGCCGGTGGGGGAGGGCACCGGACTCGGGCTCGACATCTCCTGGCGGATCGTCATGAAACACCACGGGGAGATCAACGTCTTCTCGGCCCCCGGGGACACGCATTTCCGAGTCTGGCTGCCCGTGACCGCGCCCGATCCCGACCAGCCCGACCAGCCCGACCAGCAGGAGCCAGCATGACCGAGGTGCCAGGGGTAGACCCGTCCGTGCCGCCGAGCGGGAACGGCTGCGCCGAGTGCGACGCGGCCGGCGGCTGGTGGTTCCATCTGCGGCGGTGCGCGCAGTGCGGGCACGTCGGCTGCTGTGACTCCTCGCCGGCCCAGCACGCGAGCGGGCACGCCGAGCAGGCCGGTCACCCGGTCATCCAGAGCTTCGAGCCGGGGGAGGCCTGGTTCTGGAGTTACCCGGACGAGCAGCTCTACGAGCGCGGCCCGGAGCTGGCCGCGCCGGACCACCACCCGCTCGATCAGCCCACCCCCGGCCCCGCCGGCCGGGTGCCCGCCGACTGGCAGGCCCACCTGCATTACTAGCTGCCCGCCCACGTCCGGTATCACGTTCGAGCTGCTCGACGCGACGCAGGCCGCGGCGCACGCGGAAGAACTGCAGGCCCTGCACGCCGAGGTCGGCGCCGACCCACGACCCGCTTCTCGTCCCGCGCCATCTGCTCTGCGCCACGTGCTCCTCACTGCCGGTTCGTTTCCGCCCCCAGTGTCCCGTGGGCCGGCTGACTCGGCCGTAGCCGGGGCCGTAACGTTAGGCGCATGCGCGCATGGGTTGTCGCCAAGCCCGGGCCTATGTCATCCGGGCCGCTGGAACTAACCGACCGGCCGGTGCCCGAGGCCGGTCCCGGTGAACTCCTCGTCAAGGTCATCGTGTGCGGCGTCTGCCGCACCGACCTGCACCTGGCCGAGGGTGACCTGCCGCCGCACCATCCCCGGACGACCCCCGGCCACGAGGTGGTCGGGCAGGTGGTCGCGACCGGTCCCGGGACGACCCGGTTCAGCGAGGGCGACCGGGTCGGCGCGGCGTGGCTGGCCGGCACCGACGGATCGTGCCGCTTCTGCCGCCGCGGTCAGGAGAACCTCTGCCCGGGGTCCATCTACACCGGCTGGGACATCCACGGCGGGTACGCCCAGTACCTTACGGTGGCCGATGCGTTCGCGCACCCGCTCCCGGGCGACTTCAGCGACACTGAGCTCGCGCCGCTGCTGTGCGCCGGCATCATCGGCTACCGGGCGCTGGTCCGCGCCGACGTGCCGCCGGGCGGCACCCTGGGCATCTGGGGATTCGGCGGCTCGGCCCACCTGGCCGCGCAGGTCGCGATGGCCCAGGGGGCCCAGGTGCACGTCTTTACCCGCGCGCCGGCCGCCCGCGACCTCGCGCGTGACCTGGGCGCGGCGTCGGTCCAGGATTCGTTCGACCCCTCGCCGGTGCCGCTGGACTCGGCCATCCTGTTCGCCCCGGTCGGCACCATCGTGCCGGCCGCGCTGGCCGCCCTGGACCGGAACGGGACGCTGGCCGTCGCCGGGATCTACCTGACCGACATCCCCTCCCTGAACTACGAGAAGCATCTGTTCCAGGAGCGGAACCTGCGCAGCGTCACGTCCAACACCCGCGGCGACGCCCAGGAATTCCTCACCCTGGCCGAACGCCTCAAGATCAAGGTGACGACCACCCCGTATCCGTTCAGCCAGGCTGACCAGGCCCTGGCCGACCTCGAAGCCGAGCGCGTCCACGGCGCCGCCGTCCTCCAGATGTGACGCCGCCGTCGTGCCTACCATGACCACTTCTGCCGCTCCGCTCACTCCATGACCGCGCTGAACTTCCCGCTCGTCGCGCTCGGCACCGCCCTGACGGTGACCGTGTTCGCGTTTGGTGTCCGACGGCTGATGGGCCTGCCCCTGTCCGCGCTGCGGACGCTGCTGGCCGGGCTCATCGCGTTCTTCGTCGCGTCACCGATCATCGCGGCCATCGGCGGCCCCGCGGTCGCCAAGGGCCGCGGCGTCCTGCCGGGGTTGTGGTTCGTGATCCTCGGCGTGGTCATCGCGCTGCTGGTCGGGATGATCTTCCTGGTCATCTCCGAGGCCCTGGTGCCGAGCGGCTCGCTGCCCGGCCCGCTGTACGTGCTGCGCGGCCTGCGCCGGCAAGTGGGCCGGACCCGCCGCTACTCGCAGATCAGCCGGATCCTGGTCCGCCGCGGGCTGCTGCCCTACCTGCGCGGCGGGCGGCGGTCGGAGCTGGCCACCACCGAGGGGCGGGCCCGGCTGGCCCGGTCGCTCCGGCTGGCCCTGGAGGACGGCGGGGTCACGTTCGTCAAACTGGGCCAGGTGCTCTCCACCCGCCGTGACCTGGTCCCGCCCGAGTTCATCGCTGAGCTGAGCCGTCTGCAGGACGACGCCCCGCAGGTGCCCTGGCCGCAGGTCGCCAACGTCCTGCGGACCGAGCTGGGCTCCGGCGACGTGTTCGTCACCTTCGACCGCGAGCCGATCGCCGCGGCCTCCATCGCCCAGGTGCACGCCGCCACGCTCTCGTCGGGAGACAGGGTGGTCGTCAAGGTGTGCCGGCCGGATGTGCGCGGCGTGGTGGACCGGGATCTGGACATCATCGTCCGGCTCGCGGTCCGGCTGCAGCGCGGCACGAACTGGGGCCGGGCCGTCGGCGCGGTCGAACTTTCGCACGGTTTCGCCGACGCGCTGCGCGAGGAACTCGACCTGCGGATCGAGGCCCGCAACATGATCGCGGTGGCCGCCGCGGCGGCCAAGCGCAGCGCCAGCGTCCGGGTGCCGGTCCCGCACCTGCCGCTGTGCGGCGAAAAGGTCCTCGTCATGGAGTTCCTCGACGGGCGCCCGCTGGCGTCGGCGGCCATGCCCGCCGACGCGCGGGCCGCGCTCGCCCGCGGCCTGCTCGACGCCCTGCTGTGCCAGGTCCTGCTGGACGGCACGTTCCACGCCGATCCGCACCCGGGTAACGTGCTGCTGCTCACCGACGGGACGCTCGGCCTGCTTGACTTCGGCTCGGTCGGCCGTATCGATGCCGGCCTGCGCGGCGCGCTGCAGCGCCTGCTGCTGGCCCTCGACCGGGGCGACCCCGCCGCGCTGGCCGACGCGCTGCTGGATGTCGTGGAGCGTCCCGAGGAACTCGACGAGCTGCGCCTGGAGCGGGCCCTGGGCCGGTTCGCGGCACGGCACGTCGCCGCCGGAATCACCCCGGACGTGCGGATGTTCACCGACCTGTTCCGCATCATCGCCGACCACGGGCTGGCGGTACCACCTGAGATCGCGGCCGTCTTCCGCTCACTCGCCACCATGGAGGGCACGCTGACCCAGCTCGCGCCCGGGTTCGACATCGTGACCGAGGCGCGCCGGTTCGCCGCCGAGCAGCTTGCCGGGCAGTTCAGCCGGGACGCCCTGCGGCAGACGGTCACGGACGAACTGGCGTCGCTGCTGCCCATGCTGCGCCGCCTGCCGCGCCGCATCGACCGCATCGCTGGCGCGCTGGAGACGGGCCGGCTCAGCCACAACGTCCGTTTCCTGGCCGACGCGTCCGACCGCCGTTACGTCACCGGTCTGCTGCACCAGGTGCTGCTTGCATTCCTGGCCGCGGCGGCCGGCGTCATAGCCGTGATGATGATCGGCCTGCACGGCGGGCCGAACGTGACCCCGGCCGTCACCCTGTACGCCTTCTTCGGGTACTGCCTCCTGGTCGTCGCCGCGATTCTGGCCGTTCGCGTCCTGGTCCTCGTCTTTCGGCCCGACAGCAGCTGACGGTTCCATCGGGATTGACGATGGAAACCGGAGCCGCGAGCCTGGTCGCGTGACCGACGAGCTGGGGGAGCGCTTCGCGGACCTGTTCCGCGCCGCGTACCTGACCTTTCATCGCCGTGACGGCCCGCGCAGTCAGCTGGCGGCCCCGTCCCGGGCCGTTCTGGAGCACCTGGCCCTGGCCGGTCCGCTGACGATCGGCGAGGCGGCGCTCCACCTGAACCGCGCACAGTCCGTGGTCAGCGAGATCGCCAGCCATCTTGCCCAGCAGGGCCTGCTGGAACGCGAGAGCGATCCGGCCGACCGCCGCCGCACCCTGGTCTGGCTCACCCCGGCCGGCCATGAGACCCTCCGCCGCGACCGTGACGTCCTCGACCCGGATCTGCTCGCCGCGGCGATGACCCGCCTGCCGCCAGGCCAGGCCGGCGCCCTGCTGGCCGGCCTGGAGGCCCTGATCAATCAGGCGCCCGTCCAGGCGCCCCGAAGGGAGAAGACATGACCCCATCGTGTGAAAGCTGCGGCATGCCCATCGAGACCGGCCGGTACTGCGGTTACTGCACCGACGAGTCGGGTGAGCTCCAGTCGTTCGACGAGCGCTTCGCCCGCATGGTCGCCTGGCAGGGCCGCCGGGACCCGGCCGCCTCCCGCGAGGACCTCGAGCGCCAGACCCTCGCCTACATGGCCACCATGCCCGCTTGGCGTGACCACCCCCGCATCGCCGCATCCCCCGAGCAGTGATCCCGCCATGGCAAGGCCCGGCGGACGATCCCGCCACGGCACGGCTCGGCGGTCCCGCCCGATGGCCGCATCCTGCCCGGAAGGCCAATCGGCCTGGTAGGCGGCTGCGCGCCGATCGTCCAGGTGTGGTTTCGGCCGCCCGGGTGCAGAAGGCCCCCGTCGCCCGGCAGTTAGGGTGGTTCGTGGTGGCCGGTCGGGGCAGGGTTGAGTCATGAGGCTGGGTGCACAGCCCGGGCAGCGGCTCACCCTCGCGGTGGCGTGCACGGCTCAGGTCATGATGGTGCTGGATGTCATGATCGTGAGCGTCGCCCTTCCGTCCTTGCAGCGCGAGCTTCACCTCTCGCCCGCGGGCCTGGAATGGGTGGTGAGTGCCTACGCTCTGGCCCTGGCGGGCCTGATCCCGACGGGCGGGGCGCTGGGCGATCATTTCGGGCGTAAGCGCGTCTTCATGAGCGGGGTCGCCCTCTTCATGCTCGCGTCGGTCGGCTGTGCTGTTTCGGTTTCGGGGGGAATGCTGATCGGTTTCCGGGTGATCCAGGGGATCGGCGGCGCCGTCATGTCGTCCCTGACCCTGGCACTGATCACTGAGGCCTATCCGCCGGAGGCGAGGACCGGCCCGATCGGGCTGTGGGCCGCGGTCAGTGGCCTGGCTGTCGCGGGCGGCAGCGTGGTTGGCGGCTTGCTGCTCAGTGTGTTCCCGTGGTCATCGATCTTCTGGGTCAACATCCCGATCGCGGTGGTGACCCTGGTCATATCCTGGTTCGCGGTTGCGGAGTCCCGCGAACCCGTACCGCGCCCCTTCGACATCGGCGGCGTCGCGCTGAGCGCTTCCGGCCTCCTTCTCCTGACCTTCGGGTTCGTCGACTCCTCCGACGCGACCTGGCATGCGCCGGTCGTGGCCGCGGCGGTCGCCGTGGGCGTGGCGGTTCTGGTGGTCTTTTTTGGGTGGGAGCGCAGGGCGGCATTCCCCATGGTCCCGCCGGCGTTGCTGCGAACCCCGAGCTTCGGCTGGGCCTGTGCCGTGTACCTGCTGGCCTACCTCGCGTTCTCGGGATTCATCTACTACGTCACCCTCTTCTTCCAGAACGTTGACGGATGGTCCGCGCTGCGCACCGGCCTGTCCTGGCTTTTCTTCTGCATTCCGTACTTTGCCGTGGCCCGGCTCGGCAAGTGGGTCGAGCGGTGGCTGCCGGTGGCATCGGCCGTCGGGTGGGGGTGCCTCATCGCCGCGGCGGGCGTGCTTGGCATGAGCCAGCTGACGACGGCGACGCCGTTTGCCTGGCCGGCCGCCTGCTACGTCCTGGTGGGGGTGGGCTTTGCCCTGATGGTCCCGGCGGGTTCGTCCGCGGCGATGGCCGAGGTTCCGGAGGGATCGTCGGGGATCGGGTCAGGCCTGTTCAACGCCTGCCGCCAGATCGGCACCGCGACCGGGCTGGCCATCCTGGGATCCATCGGCGCCGGCGTGACCCTGGCCGACTGGCACCACCAGGCCGGATCTCTCCCCCGGGCCGAGCAGCAGCGGGCAGCCCAGGCTGGGGCCGACGTCGCGGGCGGTCAGGTCCACCTCGCCGCCGCGTCCGCAGGCCAGCATGCACTCGACCTGGCGGTGGCCTCCTTTCTCCGGGGTTTTGAGCTCGCCCTGCTCCTGGCCGGCGCGATCCTCGCCGCCGCTGGGGTCGTGGGCTTCCTGGGCCTGCGGCACCTCCGGAGCCCTGCGTCCGAGCAGCGCCAGAGGACCGATGTGAGGACGACCAGGTGAAATGCGATGGCTCATGCGGTGTACGGGGTCCTGGCTGCCCCCGCGGATCGCGCGGAGCAGCAGATAATCGATGATCTGGCGTTGCCCGAGGAGGTTGACCTGCCAGTGACCGGCCATCGCTGAGCCGGGATGTCGGAGATACTCAGCACACCGCCGGGCCGCAGCACCCGGTAACACTCGGCGGAGAACGCCTTCCGGGAGCGGAAGTGGAAGGCTGCCTCCACGCTGATGATCCCGTCCACGGTCTGGCCGGCTGAACTGGTGGGTGGGATCGTGTGGTGTGTTCGAGGATGGGGGTCATGACCGATCTACGCGCTTTGCTCGCCCGAACCGCTGACCACGTGGCGGCCTACCGCGAGGCCTCCTCGGAGGCCGCGGTATTCCCTGAAGTCGACCTGGACGCCGTGCGGGTGGCGATCGGGGGCCGGCTGCCTGACGGCCCCACCGCTGCGGGCGAGGTCGTCGGCCAGCTCGTCGCGGCGGTAGAGCCTGCGATGGTCGCGACGACCGGTCCTCGCTATTTCGGCTTTGTAATCGGGGGGGCCCTGGATGCCGCGACCGCAGCCGACGTGCTCGCCGTGGGCTGGGACCAGCCGGCGTATAACCATCTGTCGTCGCCGGCGTCCGCCCTCGTCGAGGAGGTCGCCGGAGCCTGGCTCGTTGAGCTTCTGGGTCTGCCCAGTGACGTGTCGTTCGGGTTCGTGACCGGCGCCCAGGGGGCCAACACGGTATGCCTGGCCGCGGCTCGCCACAAGGTGCTCGCGGACGTTGGATGGGACGTGGAGCGCGATGGGCTTGCCGGAGGCCCGGCTGTAACGGTCGTGGCGAGTGAGGAACGCCATGCCACGATCGACCGCTCTTTGCGTCTGCTCGGCCTCGGCGCTGGCTCGCTTCAGCCCGTGCCCGCGGATGGGAATGGTGCCATCGACGTGGCCGCGCTCGGGAACATGCTGGCGAGCAAGCCTGCTGGCCCGACGATCGTGTGCGTGCAGTCGGGCAACGTCAACACCGGGGCATGTGATGACCTCGCGGGTGCGGTGGCGGCGGCGCATGAGCACGGTGCCTGGGCTCATGTCGACGGGGCGTTCGGGTTGTGGGCGGCGGCCAGCCCGGCGACGCGGCCGTTGGTGGCCGGCATCGAGACGGCCGATTCGTGGGGCACCGACGGTCACAAGTGGCTGAACGTGCCCTATGACTCGGGCTACGCGTTCTGCGCTCACCGGGACGCTCACGCGGCGGCGATGGCTTACACGGCGGCATATCTCGTCGGCACCACCCCGGCCGCCGTGCGCCCGCCCGGCGACTACGTGCTCGAGTCGTCCCGCCGGGCGCGGGGGTTCGCAACGTGGGCCGCGCTGCGCGAGCTGGGGCGCAGCGGAATTGCCGAGCTCGTCGACCGCTGCTGTGCCCTGGCCCGGCGCTTCGCTACCCAGCTCGCCGCCATCGACGGCATCTCGGTCGTCAACGACGTCGTCTTGAACCAGGTGCTCGTGCAATTCGGTCACGACGACGCGACGACGGAGCGGGTCATCGAGGCTGTGCAACGCTCGGGCCAGTGCTGGATGGGCTCGACGACGTGGCACGGCCAGCGGCTGATGCGCATCTCGGTGTCGAGCTGGCGTACCACCGAGGCTGACGTCGACCGGTCGGTACGGGCGATCGTCGCCGCGGCGCGCCCCTGATCCAGGCTCGGGCGGCAGAAATCGGGCCCGGCACTGCCCGGGCACCACCTTGACCAGTACCCAGCCGGTAACGCGCGTGGAGGACATCCGGGATGCCTGCCTTCCGGCGTGTTCCGGGTGGTGATTGTTTGCGTTCCGCTCGGCCGCGCGGGCTAGCATGCGGTCATGAATGGCGAGGTTTGTGTGGTCACAGGCGCCACATCCGGGATCGGCAGGGCGACGGCCGCCGCGCTGGCCAGCCTGGGCACGCAGGTAGTCCTAGTCGGGCGCGATCGTGCCCGCGGTGAGGCCGCGGCCGCGGGGCTAGCCGCGGCGGGAGCATCGCCGCGGCTTGAGATCGCCGATCTCGCCTCCATGGAGCAGGT
>Ga0181518_10001672_pt1 | contig 22478 bp, 13 predicted proteins | sample PEATcosm2014_Bin_28_FD_119751 | JGI IMG/M metagenome (GOLD analysis project Ga0181518, IMG submission 119751) | Peatland microbial communities from MTU Mesocosm Facility, Houghton, MI, USA - PEATcosm2014_Bin01_60_metaG | ecosystem: Environmental > Terrestrial > Soil > Wetlands > Peat | place... | reverse complement strand
GTCATTCCCAATCCACCTTCCACTCAAAACGCCGCTTGGCCCACTATCCTAGCCAGTCACACTTTATGAAATTTTTCTCATTTTGCTGCGACATCTTTTCTCATTTTGAACTTTCGCCGACAGTAGTTAATTCACCAGTTGACATAGAGCCTGCGCCAACTATGATCACCACATGCTTGAAATTTTGCGCAAATCAATTCCGAGGTCGCTGAAAAGAGGTTGGGAGGCGCTTATGGCCGGCGTCGTTACCAGCCTTAGCTGGAATGGATGGTTTTTTGCTGCATTCGTCATTTTAGCATTCTTCCTACTGATCGTCATAATTGATATTGTGGTCGTGACGTGGGAATCATCAAAAAGAGCCCCATTGATAGCGACTCCGGCATCCGATTTCCAACCCAGAGGTTTAGATAGGCTCACGCCAGCCCAAGGAAATTGTCTGGTGATCTTCGGGCTATTGCTTGGGATTGTACTCACTGTCATATTAGGTATGAAGGCCCGCGAGACACTTATTGCAAAAAATGAACTCGCCGAGAACAAGCCGAATTTAGAGGGATTCATTGACCAATACATGATCTGGAGCGAGCCTGGCACAACAAATACCATAATTCTGCTTCAAGTTTCAGTCAACAACTCTGGCCGGTCTCCTAGTCTTGCGGAGAATTACAAATTGAAGGTTGTTTTCACAAACAATACATCAAAAGACGCAAAAACGCTCGATATTAGCGACCAATATACGTGGAGCACTTTAAGATCGAACACATTAACCCTTTACCAGTTAAAGCGATCAGATTTACTATCAGAAAAGACGAGCATCCCTGTTTCGGCCGGTGGTGGTTCACGAGGATGGTTGGCATACAGATTGCCAGGGGTTCAACTAGATAACAATTGGCGAGCGAGTTGTTCTTTGATTGTCTCATTTATGGACGTCAGCGGCAAATCATTGTTCGTCACAAATGGATTGTTTAAAGGAAAGACTGCAACAAATTATGAATCTGTGGATATTCCCAAAACAATGCCAGGCTCCGTCAATTTAGTGGAAACAAACATTGAATTGCAATCATCAATGGATGTGGCCAATTGGGAGCCTCCAGAATTGGATTTGGGATGCACCAATATCATCCTCATTTTCGGAAATCAAGTGATAAATATACCGAGATGGGAAGCAGAAGTATCGCCTGATGACTCCGTTGCGAAACTGGCAATTTCTGAGTTGCCTGACTCCATGATCAAAAATTTGGAGAAAAGCCCAAATTATTCTCCCAGATTGGAAACTATCTTTGCACGAGGGGGATCAATGCGAACATCATTCGGGGATAAAGAGGTCACTTATCCATTTTGCCCTTCTATAGAGAGCAACCGACTTTATTTATATGTTCAAATCCCTTTTGAGAATGGACTGAAAAAGCTAATCATGAACGATACGTTTGACCCATTTTTTCCAAAGCCATGGGACCGGAACTATGGGACCAACAGGTATGTTTATGAGGTAGTTAATGAGCATACAAACCCGGTGTTACAAGTTTTTTACACGTCTCCGAACGAGATTCACATCAACGCGATCTTTATTATTGATACAAACAACGTTCTGCAAGCGTTTTGGGATGCGCCAAAGCTAATAGGAGTGAATTGCCAGACTATCGATCTTGACAGGCTCCAGGATGACACGCAGATTCCATTCAATGGTCGCATAGTGCAAATTACTGATACTAATGCTTTGGGTGACGTTGTGACAAATACGCTTTATGATATGATCGCATCTACCAATCAACCGAGAATGTTCCAATATCCATCGAATCGCAAGAATATGGGTGTTTTTGCGCATTGACTTGCCAAACACAGGGGGGGGAACCCATGGTTTGGGTCGTGTTTTCAATCCCGCTTGGTCGAGCCTGAGCCGTTTGCTTCCCGTTGGAAGAGCATCCTCCTTCTCCTGGGCTACGATGGACTGGTCGGTGGACATGCTGCCGCCAAACCCGGCAAGACTTGGCTCCCCCGTTGAGGCTCCCTTGATGAATTTCCAAATTCGCCGCTCCACTCCGCTTTTTGGACCGTTTCGCTCACGGCTTTGGAAATTCACAATGGAGCCGGGGAATCCTGATTACGCGCGTCTGTCATGGTTCATGCCCCCCACTGGCCCCGGCATGAAGCGGGCGCATCTTGGCAGTTCCGCCAATATAGCCTCCTGCCCATGAACCGGATGGACACCTCCTCTCCCCAACCCTCCCCTCCACAAGTGTGTGGAGGGGAGGGAGAAGAATTCTGTCGCGCGCCGGCATGAAGCACGCCAGCCGAAATAATTTTGATATTCGGAGGGGAAACCCATATTCTCGCCGTATCTGAATCGGGGAACAAAGTCCAGTTCCAATCTCCCCGCTTCAAATTAACACGAACAGGTTGAATTATTATGAGCCGATTGATGAACTTCATTACGCCTTTGCACAAGGCGACCAAACGGGATTATCTTGCCCGCATGGTGGACCACAAGGTCCATTGCATGCTCAAGGCCAAGGAATACGAAAGGGATTACTGGGACGGCGACCGCCGCTACGGCTACGGCGGCTACAAATACGACGGACGCTGGAAAGTCGTCGCTGAAAAAATGATCGCGACCTACGGATTGAAACCCGATGCGAAAATCCTCGACGTCGGTTGCGGAAAGGCGCACCTGCTTCACGAGTTTCAAAAACTGCTGCCGCAGGCCGAACTGCACGGCTTCGATGTCTCGCGCCACGGCCTGGCCGATGCCCCCGAACCGATCCGCCCGCGTCTTTTCCGCCAACGCGCGCAGGACGCCTATCCGTTCGGCGACCGGCATTTCGACCTTGTCATTTCCCTCACCACCCTTCACAACCTCCGCATCTTCGAGTTGAAGACCGCCCTTGCGGAGATCGAGCGCGTCGGCAAGGCAAAATACATCGTCGTGGAGAGCTATCGCAACGAACAGGAGATGTTCAACCTCGAATGCTGGGCGCTGACGGCCGAGTCGCTCTTTGACACCGGCGAGTGGATCTGGCTTTACCAGCACTTCGGCTACACCGGCGATTACGAATTCATTTACTTTGAGTAGGAGGCCGCCATGAAAACCAAGGCCGCGATACTGGTTGAACTCAACGCGCCGCTCGTCGTGGACGAACTGGAATTGCCGCCGCTGGATTGCGGCCAGGTTCTGGTGCAAATCCATTGCAGCGGAATTTTCGCCGCCCAAATCGGCGAGATTGCCGGTATAAAGGGACCGGACAAGTTCCTCCCGCATCTCCTCGGCCACGAAGGCGGAGGCATCGTGGCGGAAACCGGGCCGGGGGTGTCGCATGTGAAAACAGGCGATCCGGTCGTGTTGCATTGGCGCAAGGGAATCGGCATCCACGCCAAGCCCGCCCAATACCAGTGGAATGGCCGCGCCGTCAATTCTGGCTGGGTGACGACTTTCAGCGAATACTCCATCGTCTCGGAAAATCGCGTCACGCCGGTCGGCAAAGACATTCCATTTGACATCGCCGCCCTCATGGGCTGCGCGGTCACCACCGGGCTGGGCCTGATCAATAACGACGCGCAAGTCAAGATCGGGCAATCCGTCGCCGTCCTCGGTGTCGGCGGCGTCGGATTGAACGCCGTGCAAGGAGCGGCCCTGGCCGGCGCGGACCCTGTCATCGCCATTGATCTTCACGATCATAAACTTGACATGGCGCGGAAGTTTGGCGCGACTCATGGGATTAACTCCAGCCGGACCGACTTGAGCCGGGAGATACTGAAAATCACCGGCCCGGCGGGGGTGGACGTCTTTATTGAGAATACCGGCCAGGTGCGCTTGATCGAGCTGGCTTACAAACTGACTGCGCCACAAGGCCGCGCCATTTTGGTGGGTGTGCCCCGCCATGATCAGGACATCACAATTCACTCCCTTCCCTTGCACTTCGGCAAAGTCCTGACGGGTTGCGAAGGCGGCCACACTTATCCCACATCCGATATTCCGCGCTACCTGCGTCTTTACCAAAAGGGCAAACTGCAACTGGCCGGGCAGATCACCCACCGGTTCCCTTTGGACGACATCAACAACGCGCTGGACACCGTGCGGAGCGGGAACGCGGGCAGATGTGTTGTCACGATGCGCTGACCTTTGGAAATTATGCCGCCATCACAACCGTGTTATCTTGTTGTTGGAGCCGATGCCATGTTGGGAAACGCGCTCATCGCGCGGCTGCGGGAAATGGGATTGTGCGTGCTGGGCACGACTCGCCGGCGCGACCATGTCAATGAGAATTGCCTTCACCTCGATCTGGCGGAGGATTTGCAAGCATGGCGTCCGCCGCGGCCTGTGGGCGTGGCGATTCTGTGCGCGGCAGAAACTCGAATCCAAGCTTGCAAGAACAACCCGGCGCAAACTTCCAAGATCAATGTCGAAGGAGTTTTGCAAATCGCAACGAACCTTCAAAGCCAGGGCGCTTTCGTCATCTACCTGTCCACAAGCCAGGTCTTCGACGGCTCGGTTCCATTTCGCTCTCCGCGCGACCCTTGTTGTCCCGTCACCGAATACGGGCGGCAAAAAGCCGAGGTCGAGCGGCGGTTGAGCCGGGCCGAACCGCCCTTTGCCATTGTGCGATTGACAAAGGTTCTGGGGCCGCGAACCCCGCTCTTCGCAACCTGGGCGGAATCGCTTCGGCGCGGGCAGAACATTCAAGCCTTCTCCGACATGGCGCTGGCGCCCGTGCCGTTGTCCTGCGTGGTGAGCATTCTGCTGCTGATCGCCGGCCGGCGGCTCCCCGGCATATTTCATGTTTCCGGCGAGCGGGATATTACTTACGAAGCGGCGGCGCGGGCCGGAGCCGCCGCGATGGGAGCCGATCCCGGCCTTGTGAAGCCGGTCCAGGCTGCGCGGAATGGAGTTGACACCGGGCCATTTTTGCCGGTCCACACCACGCTGGACATGGAGGTTCTAAGACTCAGCCTCGGCATCGTTCCGCCCAGCGTGGAATGGACCATCGAGACGGCATTCATGCGCCCGCAACTGCTCGGCGGCGGGTGATGAAAAGCGGTTGCGGCCTAACCCGCATATTCCACACTTTCGGATTCGGAGCGCCGATTTTCAATCGGCTTTCAGCGCCATCGCGAGCGCAAAGCCGACTGCAAGTCGGCGCTCCGGATGGTTGGCGCTACGTGGGAAGCATGAAATATCCGGCCTAATGTGAGGCCGGGGAGATTACTCCGGCAGGCGCACTTCCACCCGGCCGACGTACTCGATCAATTGTGTCTTCTTTTTCTTTAGCGGGTCGTTGTCATCCCCGGTGCTATTGTCCGCCACTTCCGTGGACTGCGTTGGGTTGAATTGCGTTGTTGGAACGGGAGGGGGAGGGCCGCCTGTTGGGGCAGAGGGAATCGCCGCTCCTCCCGGGGTTCCGCTGGCGTTGACATTTCCCACGGAAAACGCGGCGGCGACATCACTTGCCCCGGCCACATTCACGTCTTTCGCGCCTACAACGATTCCGCTGACCGTCAGCCCCGCGGTCACGCTGGCCGCTCCTTGCGACAAGACCGTCGCGTTGACATTTTGCAGGGCGCTCACGTTCACCCCCGCGCTGGCGACCACCAATCCATTGACATTCCCCGTGGCCGTGATGTTCACTTGGACGCCAATAACCCCGGACCCGGTGGCGTCCACATTGCCCACGTAAGCGACAGATCCGTCGCTGTTCTTGGAGCCGGCATTCAAGGTGATGGTGGCGTCGTTAACGGCCGCCGCCCCCAGAGCGAGCTGAACAATGCCGCCGTGGCTTGCCACAATGTCGCCTTCGGGAGTCTCCACCGTGATATTCCCGATTTGCGACGAGGTCTGGCCGGGGGCCAACTGTGGAAAACTGGTGGCCATGATGCCGCTGCCCGGAATTTGATCGGCGAAGCTCCCCACTTCCCCCTGTTTGATCGCATAGACCTTCTGGATCAGCACGGGCGCGCCGCCGCCGGTGCCCGCATTGACGTTTCCATCCAACGACTCCACGAAGATATTGCCGCCGTCATAAGCAGCGATGCGCGAGCCATCCACATTGACGTCCCCAGCCGCCAGCACGTTAATGCCGCCGCCCCACAGACTGACGATGCCGAGAGTGAGTTGGTCGGAGGCAGGCGGGACCAGCATTGAGCCAACGTCAATTTTGCCTCCGCAGTTGATGTTGATGTCGCCGCCGTAATCAGACTCGATGGTCGAGGAAATCATGCTGACATTTCCGCCCGAGGAAATATCCAGGTCCGCCCCGCGGGCCGTACAAGGCACCAGCCCCGGATGACCACTGATTCCCAGCGAAATCAGGCCTCCCCCATTTCCCAGGTCTATGGACTCCGCGTTGACCTGGAAAGTTCCCGGTCCGGCCACGGCATAGCCCAGCAGCGGGGAACTCGACTCGACTTGGCTTTGGGCATAGATTTGCCCGATAATCGCCGCGGGAAGAAAGGGGGTCGCCATCGAGAGCAAGGCGCTTTCCACGGCGCTGGACATCACTCCCGAATACTTGAGGCTTCCTGTGGCGGGATCGTAAGTGAACTGGTTCTGCTGATCGGAAAGGGTGAGGTTTAAATTGGGATTCTCAACTGGAGTGCCGGCCGGACCCAGGAAACTGGGTTCTGAAATCTGGTCCAAAGCGCTGAAATTAGGCGCCGTACCCGGCGGCAGGGCAAGGATCACGTAGGAGCTATGATCGAGGATTTCTCCGCCCGCCGAGATGATGGTGGTGTCCGCCGGGCGCAGGTTCTCGATCGTCGCGCTGGAGTCAATAATATCACCCGTGACATACATCTCCACCGGTTTCGGGGAATCGAGGAGAAAGCCGGAAACCGATCCGCTGATGTTGATTTTCACCGGGTTCGGATCGTCCAAATGGAGCAGTTCGTTGCCGGAATCGGTGGGAGTGAAGTCTTTCGCGCTCGTCCACTGGACAATTTGGCTGTCGGAGATGCAGATGGTCTGGCCGCCCCCGTTTAAGTTGCCGCCATCCGTGGTTGTCAGGTTCAGCGTACCTTCCGGCGAAGGGAACAAGCTCAGACTCTTATCGAAGGTAATGCCGCCGGATCCAGCCTCGATGGTCAAACTGGGCGGAAAAATGAGGCCTTCGGGGGCGCCCGCCTCGCGCGGCACGCCGCTGCCCGTAATGGTCACACCATCCCCCGCGTCCAGCGCCACTGAAGCCAGCGGGTCGTAATTGAAGAAAAGATGAGCCGGGGCAATCCTGGTCCCGGTAGTATCGAACACTCCATTTGGGTTCCGCACCTCTTGGAGAACGATGTTGTTGGCCGCGTTGACGGCCCAACCGCCTGAAATCAAACTCAGGGCCAGGTTCTGGCTGCTGGTGCCCGCGTTATTGGCCGTGATGGCGCCCATGCCGTCCGCCAATACATAATGTCCGGTCACGTTGCCGCCCGCCGTCAGGGTAACACTGCCGGGAGCGGCTCCAAATGCCCCGCTGCCGCCATCTTCACCACCAGAGACCGACGACATCGGGGCTGTGATGTTGCCTTCGGCTTGGATATTGACATTCCCGCCACTGGCGGTGCTGATGCCACCCAAGTTGGGGTCCACATTACCGAGGACGCCGCTCCTGAAGTCAAATCCATACTGGCTGCTGCCACAATTCACGCTGCCCGCAACCGCCTGGACATTGATGTTGCCCCCAGTGCCGGTCATCACCGCGCCATTCTCGATCCCGGTGACAATCCCGCCGCTTCCCACCGTGACGTTGTTTCCGGCCACAACGCTGATGCAGCCGTCCGCCGTCTGGATCGCGCTGTTGCCATTTAAGAGGATGTTTCCCCTGCCCGAAGTGATTGCAGTGGGGGAACTGGAACTGAAATCGCGTCCGGCTTCCAGCGTCACCGACCACCCTGCGCCGCCCACGATGCTGGAGTAGGGGTTCAAGAGAATCTGGCTGCCCGGATCGCCTCCGCTCGCGGGCATATTGCCGGCCTCCAGGGTCAACTGACAACCCGGACCGGATTGGCCGGTGCTTTGGGCCAGATTCCAAGTTGTGTAGGCGTCAAGGGTGATGGAATGCATCGCTTGGAGATCTATTTGAGAGAGGCCGACGAAGGCCGAGTCCACATTCAAATACAACGTGGCGCCCGCCGCGCCGGGCGGACTGCCCGATGTGACTGTGCCCGAACCAGCGCCGTCCGTGTAGCTGGATTGTGTGCCGATCTCAATGTTGTAAGGGTCCAGCAACAGTTTGCCGCCGGCGCCGCCCGCCGCCGCATGGCCGTCAATCGTGCTGTTGACCGCCGACAAACTTGGGGCGGAGATTTCCACCGAACCGCCATTCCCGCCCAGGGCGCCCCCGGCCACTGAAATGGTCGAGCCTGTGGCATCCGAGTAGGAGCCGCCGGACTTGATGACAATGTCGCCCCCCTGGCTGGTTCCATCCGGGCCTCCATTGGCCTGGAGCACCGAGGAGCCTTGCAGTTGCACGTCGTCGGATGCGAACAATTCGATGACGCCATTTTTCTCCCGCACGGAATTGGCCTGGATGCGCCCGCTATTATTGACGGTTTGCGCCTGCAACAGCACCTGGCCCGCGTCGGCGACGATCCGGCCCTGATTGTCCACGCTGCCGGCCGGCAGTTGCACCGGGACGGCTAAACTCAATCCGTTTGGCCGTTCCGAGAGCAGCACCTCCTGGCCGGCCGCCAGCGCCGCCGTGCCGCCGGGCGCCGCAATGGTTCCGTGGTTCTCGATCTGTTTCGAGATCAAGAACAGCGAACCTCCCGATGCCGTTTCCAAAAGCCCGTAGTTGACAATCGGCGCCGCCACCGGCGGGCCGTCAAAACTCCAACCCGCGCTCCCGCCGGACGCCCAGGGAGTGACCGCCGCCGTGGTCACCACCAACCCGCCGGCCTTCACGAGAGCATTGGGGCCGAAGTAAAACCCGCTCCGGTTCTCCAGCACCACAATGCCATTGGCCCGCAACGAGCCAAAGATCGTTGACGGGTTCACACTGTTGACCTCGTCAATGACTATCGAAGTGGCCGAAGGCTGGTGGAATACCGTCGTCTGCCCCGGCGCAATGTTGAAACTGTTCCATTGCAGCGTCGCGTTTTGCGACGTGGTGATTTGCAACACGTTTCCATGTTGCGCGGTGGATGCAGAACCGGAAACCACCGTCATCCCCTGCGGGTTGGCGTACGCGTTCGCGCCGGCTAAAAGGGAATACAGAAAGGCCAGGCGGAAGAATTGCTTATTCATATAGAAACAGGGCGGTTAAAGCTGCGCGCTCAGGCTGAACATAATCCGCTCATGCCACGACCGGGTATCCGTGCTGTTGAGCAGCGGAAAGCCAACCAAAACGTGGCTTTCCACATGAGGGCCGAATTTAAAATGGACGCCCACCCCGGCGCCCCAAAACGACTGAATTGGGTTCTGCGTTGGGTTCTGCGCGGCGCTCTGGTCCAGCAGATAGCCCTTCCCGTAATCGCTGAACGCGGTGAACTGCGTCCCGAACGACCGGCCGGCGCCGCGCCAGTAATAGGGCGAGCGCAGCTCAGCCTGCCCCAGCCATCCGGTGTCCCCGTAGAACTCCCCTTCCTGGTATCCCCGCACGCTGGCATTGCCGCCCAACGCAAATTGTTCCAGGTTCAGCAGAGGTTCGTTGGCCCACTGGCCCGCCAGGTTGCCATACAAGGTGAAGTTATCGGGCAGGACCTGGGTGCGTGACAATTGCGGACGAATCGCGAAAAACTTTGTCGTGGCCGCCGGGTTGTCCGAAATCAGGGTTGGGAATGGTTTGTCCCGGGAGAATGTGCCGCCCGTCCCCGCCACCACTGAAATGGCCCCGTCCAACTCGCTCCAGCGATTGCCAGACGATCCGCCTTGACCCCAATGGTCCGGGCGCGATCCATTCCACCCCAAAAAGACCGGGGTGTACTGCAGCGCGGGGTACGTCTCCCCCACAGGCACGGTCGTGGTATTTTGAATGGTGGTTGTCTCGCTGCCTGTGGCGTTGATCGCAGGTTTGCTGGTTGTGATGATGCTAAAGGTTGATTTCGTCACCACTTTGTCTTCCTTGTAGTCCATCCCAACGCTCCAACTGGACTGGATGCCCTGCCACACCGGCATCGGAAAACTCAGCCTTCCCCCGGCCGTGGTTTGCGAGGTGTACTGCTGCTTGTTGGTTTGCTCTCCAACCTGAAGCAGAGGTGTGTTGTTCACGAAGCTCTCCGGCGTGGAAGAAGCCGGCGCGGTGGTGGACCGGGACGCATAGGCCGTGAACTCCGGCCGCCCGATGGCCGGAGGCTGCACGAACTGCTTCGTCGTTTCGTTGTAGCCAAAATGGTTCGGATCTTGCGCAATCTGATCCTCCACCGCCGCCGGCGCCCCGAACGGCGCCCGGTAAAATCCGCTATAATAAGCCACTTCCGGCGCATCCAACGGGTTCAACGACAGGTGCGTGTCCTCCCCCAGCGATGGCTTCAACACCTCGGGGCTGAACCCGTACTGCAGGCCCAGCGTATGTTCCAAGTCCCACAGGTTGGCATAAGAAACATTGGCATTGACGCGCAAATCCGGCGTGCCCGGCGGGCTGTAGTTGTCAAACTCCAGCCGGCCATGCAACGGAAGGCGGTCCTTGACATCCAGAAACAAGGCCGAGGTGCCCGGCTCCAGTCCCGCCCGTATTTCAGGCAGAATCTGCCGGTCGGGGTTGGCATTCGCACGGTCCAACTCGGTTTGAAATATGTTCGTGTTCAGAATGCGCGCCCCGGATTGAAGTGTCCGCAAGTACGGCATTGACGCCATGATATTATTCGAACTGAAGTAACGGTTGTGCAAAATCCTGATGGCCGACAGCTTCCCCTCTATCACCTCAAATACGATCACCCCGTTGGTGTTTTTCTGGGGGGGCACGGTGACTTTCACGGTGTACCAGCCCCGGCGGAAATACTCCATTTGCAGAGCGCCCACGGCCTTGGTGACCCCGTTTAGATCCACCGCATCGCCGGTGTATGGCGCAAGAAGGTCGGAAATGAGATTGGTTGCCAGCAATGTGTTCCCCAACACCTCATACCGATCCACTTTCATTTTGAGCGCGGCTTGGGCGGCTGCGTTGGTGCTCGCGGCATTGGTGCGCACAACGTTAGTGCTGACGGCGTTGGTGCTGACAGCGTTGGTACTGACGGCGTTGGTGCTGACAGCGTTGGTGCTGACAGTGTTCGTGCTGACGGCGTCGGTGACGGATGGCTCGATCCCGATGAGTCGGGACCCTGCCGAGCCAGGCCCTTCCGCCCCAAGGCACTTGGAAACTCCCGCGACACTCAACAGCAGCCAAACCACCACCGCCGCCATTTGCAGCAGCTTTGACCGCGGCGGACGGCGCGCCGGCCCCGTTTGCCGTTCCCGCCATTCCGTCGGCGTCATGTGAAATCGCATTTTGAAAACGTAATTGAAATGCGCCAGCGACCCGTGCCCGCTCTCCAGGGCCACGTCAATGATCTTCCGGTTCCCCTGCAACAGCAAATGGCAGGCCTTCCTAAGCCGAATATCCGACACATAAGACGGAAAGCTGGTTCCGCACTCTTCCCGGAACAGCCGGCTGGCGTGCCGCTCGCAGCAGTGCAGTTGCCCGGCCAATTCCCCAAGCGACAAACTTGACAACTCGGATTCCGGAATCCGGCCGATGAGCTGCCGCAGCCGCCCCTTGGCCTCCTGTTGGTTCTTCTCATTCTCCATCCCCTTGTTCAGCGCCTCGCGCAACTGCGGCCCCACCAATTCCGCGAACGTCTGCGCGAATGCCAGCCGGTTCGCCAACGCCGGCGTCTGGTCCTGCGCGAAAATCTGCGTCAACCGCCTGGCCAGGTCGTGATCGGGCGCCAGAGCCAGGAATGGCGCGCACTGGCGCGCCACTTCCGTTTCCAGGCATTGCCTCTCCAGCGATGTCAAAAACCCCGTCAACGAACCAACCCGTATCGCCATGCCCCGGAACACCGCGCGCCCCAGCACGCTCGCCGTCAGCGCAACCCGCGAATTGGGCGGACAGACGATCACCCCGCCCTGCGGCAATTCCCTGCCCGCCTTGCTGTCAAACACGTAGGCAACGCCCTCGGACAATTGGAGAACCACCCAATCCTGCGCCGCCATTGTCCATTCGGCGCCGTTCGGGATGATCTTCTCAAACTTGGCCAGGTGGGCTGGGACCGTCATCCGGGCTGACTGGCTCGATTTTGCCATATCCGTCCATTATACAGGGATTTGTGGCAATCCCGCTGCCGCGAAGTTACAATCGTGTGACAATGTACTGACCGCGAACCCGCCCAGAAAAGAAAAGGCGCGGACTCTTGCGGGGCCGCGCCTGTCTTCATCCCCGGTTCGGGGACTTCAATTTCGGAATTGGTTTCTTAGTTGTGTTGGATGGGGCCGCCATCGTTGGAGCGATAGACGTTCATCGAACCTTCCAGAAGCGCGGTGATGGGAGGATGGACGCCTGTCCCCTGCTGATAGATTTCAAAATCAAGGGCATACACCAAACCGGGCGCAAATTGCGCGTCAATGGCTCCGCCGGAAACGACGGTCGTGGCTTCATAGAGATGCTCGTAACTCCACATGGGCCACTGGCCATTCTCCACCGCAGCCATGTCGTACACAATCACCGCGTTGCCTGTGCCGGAAGCGCTGCCATTGCCGGTGGGGGCGGTGGTGACAGGATTGAGGCCTTCGTAGCTGAGAATATAACCATTATTGGGCGCGATGACGCCATTGGTCCAGGCGGAGGAGGACGGGCCGGCTACTGCTCCGACTTGGAGGGTCTTCGCGTCAGCGAAGGAAAGGTAACCCACCGCCGGCTTGTTGCCAACGGGGTACTCCAGGGCATCGGCCACCTTGCCGCCCGAGCTGTAACCGCTGTTGGCAATCCAGCCCCAACTGTCTCCGGCAACCAGAGTGGCGGGGTCGGTAGTGACTCCGTTAATTGTATATTGATTGATCGGGTTGGCGGTGGGCCAGTCATCCAGTTGCTGCGCGGTGATGCGGGTGCCGGAACTGTTGTCGCGGCCTGTCAGCACTACTGTATCAGGGCCGGGCGCCGGCTCGAAAGTGGGCGCTCCCAACGGCGCGGCATACTGCGCGGAATTGCCCGTCCAGTAGCACAAATCCAAAACGCCACCGGTCAACAGGCTGGAGATTTGGTTGTCCTGGATGTAGGTAACGCCGGCGGTCCAGGCGGCTGCGTTTGCGCCATACAGGAACGGCTGAACCGCAATGCCGGTGAATGAATTGCCCACATCATCCGCCAGGATCTCGTTCAGCGCCGTGGCAGGCGGGCTTTGGTCTGTAGGCGACGCCGAACTCTGGCTCACGTCCGAAAATGCAAGATCGGAGCTATGGGAAAACGTCCCGGCAGAAGCGCCCCCGAGATTTTCAAAGGTGTTGTGGTTGGCGGAATGAAGGCAATTGTCCACGCCTTGCAAGGAACCGTCGAAGGAGCAATAGACGGTCCAGTTTTCACCGACAAAACCGGACGGCAAGCCGCCCGAAAAAGCGGCGAGGGGAAAATTCGCCGGCTTGACCGTATTGGCATTAACCGTGCCCGCGAAGGTGAACGTGTTGGCGCTGGAAGAGTCGCCGGGTTGGTTGGTCAGGCCGAGGTCCGTGAGACCCTGGTAGACCTGCGAGCGAAAGGCCGTGGAGCCGCTGATATAGACTGTTTGAGCCTGGGCGACGGTCGCGACCGTGAGACCGAGCGCCAGGGCGCTCATTGTTTTGAACATTTTCATATTGCGTCTTTTCTTTCTATTTGTTGATGGGTTCAATCGGGGTTGCTTGAATTGCGCTTCTTCTTTCTTGAATTGCGCTTCTTCTTGTTACAGGGTTGTTTGGCGCTTAGGCAGTCAGGGAGCGCAATTGACGGCGGAAAGCCAGGGCGAGGAGACCCACGCCCGCGATCAGGCCATAAGTGGACGGTTCGGGAACGGAGTTGATCGAGGTGAAATCCACTTCGCCATCCGTATCGAAGGTGAAGTAGCCGAGATACACATCCGTGCTGCTGGCGCCGCCCGGAGTCTGTTCCCAGAGCGCGGAATAGGTGGCGCTCGTGCCATTCCCGACGTTTTCCATGCTTCCACCCGCGCCCGATACAGTGTTGACCGAGTTATCGTAGTTGATGGTGTTGCCCGAATTGTACGTGCCTTGGGATTGGTAGCTGTCGGTCTGGCCGGAGCTGACGCTCACGATCCTGTTGCCGGAGTCCAGAGAGTTGGCGGTTGTGACATTCCCCCCCGAGGCGCCCAAGCCAATATTATTGACTGCGGTGCTGAAGGTGCTGAACTGTGGCCCGGTCAACTCCGCTGACTTAGTGGTGGGCGCCGAGGTGGTTGACTGAGTTCTTGTCAGGAACAGGTTGTTGGCGGTGTCCGCCACAGCCGTGAAACCAACGCCGGTGAGATTAGCGCCATAGAGGCTGGTCAGTTCGGCAGCGGTGAACGTGCCGCCGGAAGCAGGGTCCAGATCCGTCGTGCCAGTAAGGGTAATGAACGTGGAGATGCTGCCGAGGTCAACCGTCACGTCGGCGGGGGTGGTCGAAGTCGTGTTCCGGAAGTCTAACAGGAGGTCCCCTTGTGAGTATGCGGGCGAGAGCTGCGCCTTCGCCTGGGATGCCGCCAGAAGAGCGGCGCCCGCCACGGCAAGCATGATGGATTTGTTCATAGTGTCTGTTTTCTTCTTTCTTGTGGCCTTTGGAGGGCCGGTTTTGCCAATTTGATTGTGTTTAGCGATCTTAGTCTTTTGATTCGGGCCAACTTCACATCAAGCAGTTCCTGGCTCAATGTGAGCACCAGTGTAAGGCTTCCCAAAATTAGTTCGTCAGAAAAACAGACATGGATTAAGGAAAAATGGACATGACTTGACAAGTGCGGAACATGCTTGCTATCAATCACTTGCGTCAATTTTATCCAAATTTGCCGCCTGTCAGGAGCCAACCGCGCCCAATGTCAGCGATTCTTCACAATCCACCCCCCTCGGGGCGCACGACAGCAGTTCTTCTCGCCATCCTCTCTCTCTCCCCCCGCCTGCGGGGAGAGAGCCGGAGAGAGGCGTTCCCCAAATTTGTCCTGCGCCCCCCTCACTCCTTCTTCTCTTGTGGGGATGCCATTGGTTGTCTTGATGGCCCCTCTTCACCGCGCTGTTCCCCCCGGCCCGCCAACAATGACCACAGTTGAATTGTTGGAAGCAGCGCGGTTCAGCGACGGGGCAACACCGGCGGGAGGCACCCCATCAACAGGCATGCCGCCGGCCCCGGACTTCTCCCCTTCCACCGGCGCCGCGGCCGCTCCGGGAGCGCCGGCCTCAGCCTTTCCGGGGACTTTGGGCGGTGGCTTTGCGGGCTGGGGAAACGCAGCCTCGAAAGCCTTCCGCGCCTCCAGGGTCTTCTGCATTTCCGGCGTTATCCTGACAGCGTGCGCCGGGTCCGGCGGAGGCGGTGGACTTCCAAAGCCGTTGTCTTTCATCGAAAGAGTAACCAGCGTGCCCGAGTTGATGATGTCCGCCTTTTCCTCTTCAGCGTAAATCTTACCCATCTCCACTAGAAACTGATGTTCACCCGATGTTACCCGCTCTTTCTCCCCTTCGGCCAGTGTCAAGTAGGAGTTTAACGGCGCCGCCCTGGGATCGGGGTTCTTGACCTTGACCGCCAGCAGCGCCTTCCATTGATTTCCGGTCTGCATGAACCCGCTTAACTTCACCTGCGGAAGGTCGGGCTGCGGAGGGCCGGAAGCTTCCGCTGGCAGGGGAGGGGGATTCAGACGAAACGCATTCCGTTCCATGATGACCGAGTAAGGACTGGCACTCTCGTCGGAGGCGGATGCAACCGCGGACGCGGGCGGCGCGCCGCCCATTCCCGCAAGGCAAACGCAACGGGCAGCGAGCCAAATTGCCGCGCCGGCAATGCCTGCATAAGCCATTCTTGAGACCGCGCTCATACGATGGGGTTGCCGGAATCGTCATTCCCCGGGAGACGTCCGCGCCTCAACGTAAAAGCGAACCACCACGCGGGAGGGGAAGTTGCTGGGCGGCGCACTTGTCACCTTCTTGGTGTCGGCGATGGCCAGGAGAACGGAGTCGTCCCATTTCTTTTGACCGGAGGGCTTGGTCAAGACCGGACTGCTGATTTCCCCCGATTTGCTCACCGCGACTTCCACCTCGGCAGCGTTGGTTTGCGCGTCCATGTCCCTGGGGCGGTCCCAGTGGAATTCCAGCGCATCCCGGAGCACGCCCTTGTAAATCTCCACGGGGTCGAGAGTGCTATGCACTTGCTTGCCGCCATCGAAATAAAAGACAGGCGCTTCCGCCGGAGGCGGCGCGATATCCGGCTCCGTATTCATTGCGGCCGATGGCGGCGGAGCTACAGGTGTGATCTTCGCCACTTGAACTTCTTTGGGCGGCTCCGGCTTGGGGGCAACCGGTTCCTTGGCCGGTTCCGGCTCCCTTTGCTTTGGCGGCGGCTTTGGCTCCAGCTTTGGTTCCATGGTGATGGCAATGGTCTTTAAATTATGGCCCAGCAGCCCCTCGCGGGCGGCGAAATAAAACACCGCCAGCACGATCAGGGTGTGAAACGTCAGGGACAGGATCAGATTCACCTTGTTTGAATTGCGCGTTTTGCGTTTTTCGGTGCCGGGTAACATGGGCGGTCCTCTTAATCTTTCTTTTTTATGGCAACGGACTTCATTTTATGGCCTTGCCTTGAGCCTCTTCAACGCAGGCAATTATAGACGCCTACTGTTACAATTGTGTGTTGTCATTGTTACGATTGGGTGAATCCGCCGGCTCCGTCGCGGCTGCGGGGGATTGGGAACCCTTCCGCCCGGCCAATGGATGTGTCCGCTTCCGATTCGATTCAGCGCCGCTCCAAATCGCGGAGTTGCGCGGTCACATTGGTGTATTCCAATGTGTTCCGGGGGGCATGTTGGAGGTAAAGTTTGTCGTAACGAATCTCAGCCGGCTTGTCCTTCTGCTTTTGGGCGACTTGCGCCAGCCCGTAATAGACCGCCGGCGGCGGCTCCGGCGTCATTTTTTCCACAGCCAGATAATCCTCCCTGGCGGCGTCAAGCCGGCCGATTTCCCGCTCGGAAATGGCGCGGCTGAGGAGCGGAAGCGGGTCCGCGGAGTTATGGCTTACTAACGTAGTCAATGTCAGGATGGCCGCGGCGTAATCCTGGAGCCTCATTTGCATGTCCGCCCTGCGGCGGTTGACAGCGGAAACCTCCTGCGCGCCGGCCGCGCGCGCCTGGAGCAATTGCAACTGGTCATCCAGGGCCGTCAACGCCTTCTGGAACCATGCAGCCGCGTCTTTCTCCGCGCTTTGCTCCCTCGCGGCGTCCCCCTTGCTGTCGCGCAATATCTTCTCGCCCATGAACCGGTAGAACTCGGCCGTCACACCGGCAAATTTATCGTCTTTCGGATTCTTGTTGCGCGCGCCGGCCAGCAACGCGTCGGCCTGCGCGAAGTTGTTTTTGGTGATATGGACCAGGGCTTCCACGCCCGCCAGCTCCAGCGGATTGCCTGCGGAACGTTCCCGCATGTCCTTGATGAGGGCGGAGGCCGCGTCCACCAGTCCCAAATCAATGTAAGTGTTGATCAGGTCCAATTCGCTCACCGGATCGCCGGGCGTCAACTCGAGGCAGCGTTGAAACAAGGGAGCGGCCTGCAAGTAAGCGCCGCGTTGGGCAAAATACCGGCCAATCTGGATGTCGAAGTCCGGCGTGTCCGCCGGGCCGCACAGATTCAGCGCCACGTCCCAACGGTTGTTATACTGCCCGGCCACCAGGGATGCCGCGATGGGCGCGCCGGCGGTCGGCGCTCCCCGCAAATGCGCGTTTTCCTGCCGGTTCGCCAGCGCCAGCAGATTGTTTGCATTGAGGCCAATCGCCTCCGCGAATTGAACATTCGCGTCTTCGAGCAGGAGCGGGAGTTTCCGCCGCGTCCCCATCTTCTGGAGTTCGACGCCCCAGTAATCCAGGATTTGCGAATAACAGGCGGCAATCCGCCGGGCATCCGCGCTGCGCTTCGCCAATTCGCGCAACGAGGCCAGCGGCTCTTTTTCCTGCGCGTGCCAATAGTCCTGGTTCGTGACGACTGCTTCCGCGGTCAGCGCCAGCGTTTCCAGAATGTTGGTCGGATAAGGATGCAAATTGACGCCCAAGCGGTGGGGGGTCATGCTCACTCGCTCCAGGCAGCCGCCAAAGCCGGGATGCAAATAATAGACCGGCCCCTGCCGGGCCAATTGCGCCAAAAGACCGCCTGCTTGCTGTTCGGTGATTTCATCGGGAAGGCTGTCAGGTTTGCCCAATTGCAGAAGCGGGTAGCGGGCCACCAGATAACGAAGATATGCGCCATGAACCAGCGACCGGCTTTCGAGAAAAATGTATTGATCCGGCAAACCGAGGCTTTGGCTGGCGCCCATGGCCAGATACAGCCGCGCGGGATCGTCGGCCACTATCACGGCAGGCGGGGAAGGCATTCCCTTGGCCATTTCCCTCCCAAAATCGGCGACCACAGGACTGTTGAAATCCCGGACGCGCTGATAGTTCGCATGCAAACATAAGGCGGGCAACCCAACCGCCGCCACCCAAAGCAATCCCGCCACCCCCCTGTTGATGAGGCGCGGAATCCCCGTCGTCCGGTGCCAGCGCGAAATCTCATCCCTTCCAAACACCAGCAGTACGTAGCCGCTGAAATACCCCACACTCAACGCCGCCAGATAATAAAAGCTCAGGAAGCCCGGCGCCCCCGCCATAACTCCCATGCCCAGATTCCGCGGGGTAGGGATTGCCATGCCCAAATTCCGAGGGGTGGGAATTGATCCCACATCGAAAAACATCAAAACTCCCAGGGCCAACAACACTATGTGCAACATCCGGATCAACCCGCGGGTCAGACTGTGCGCGCCGGCGGCCAGATCGTCCCTGGACGACGGCCACTTGATCGCGGCAAAGAACAGCGGAATCAAAGTCGCCACACCGGCGATGGCGGCATAATACCTTGGAATCCTCGTCAGGAAAAACTTCTGCTCGGCCAACTTCTGGCGCAGCAAGCCCCAAAAACTGCCGTCACCCGCGGCGGCCCCAAGAAGGGGAATCAGCCCGTAAAGCAGCAGCCCCAGCGCGCCCCAGCCCGTCATCCGCAACACGAATCTCCACTTGAAGAATTGGGCGCGTTTAATCCAGACCAGCGCCAGCACGAAACATGGGAAAAAACCGATCAGCGCCCAATTATTCGCCATGCCTGCCCCATAGACGAATGCAAACACGTCCAACCGCCTCCCGCCCTGCGAGATGCGATACTCCAGCAGACACAGAATCAGGAACGCGAAGACCAGCACATCTATCACATCCCCGATCCCCGAAACGGCGTTGTCCCAAAAGGTCAATTGCGTCCCGAGCAGCAGCACGGCGAACGCCGCCGGCAGAAATGCCGTGCGCATGGACAGAAGCGCATGCCCGCCCCGCTCCCGCCGCCGCTGCTCTTCCGTGCGGTCATGCGACAATAGCCGCACGGATCGGGCCAGGATGGCCAGCGTCAAGGCCGCGCAAGCCGCGGTGAACGCATTCAACCCCATGACCCGCCAGCCCACTGGCAGCAGCCGCAACGGATAAGTCAAAATGAGGAACAAGGGGTATTGCGGATTGGGCCGCCAGGACAACGGACCGGGATGCCAGTCCCAGCCCGTGATTTGCGAAGCAAGCGGAAGACTGCTGAACGTCACCCAGTGGTTCAACGTCCATCCGTACAGCGCCAGAGCCGCCAGGGCCGCCAGCCAGGGACGCAGCAGAATGGGGCCTTTGCCGCCTGCGCCGTTCGCTTTTTCGCTCTCTTCTCTCATGGCTGGCCAATCTCGCATGACTTGCCGCCCACTAACAAGGCTAATGATTTCACGGCTAAAAAAGATTTTTCAACGCAAAGTCGCCAAGGCGCAAAGACGCAAAGCGGCAGAGCATTTCTGCTTTCCCAATTTCTGCTTTTCTCTTTGCGCCTTCGCGCCTTCGCGCCTTTGCGTTTAAGACCCTCGCGTCCATCGGTCCTATAATCTTGGCGAAACACAGAGAGAACAGAGTTTCTTCTCTGCGTTTTTTCTCTGTTGCCTCCGTTTGCTCCTGTTCCAAAATTCTCAATCTGTGGCACATCGCTTTGAAAAATAACACGATTAGGCACGATTAGCTTGGATTGACCTTGCACGGATGTGGGTGGGTAGGGACGCCTCGCCGAGGCCTCCACGGGCCAGACGGCTTCCCGATTCGGAATCGGGATCCCTGCCTCCGACTGCTTTATCCGTGGTTCAGTTCTTTTCGTTGCGGCTGGCCGCGCTGTGCCCTCCGCGCCTCTGCGCTGGAAAATCTTCGCGTAAATGCACGATTCGCAAACATTGCAGCGCATAAGCGACTTCGCGTTTTGCGCCTTCTGCGCCGTTTCGCGGCCAGGCTCCAATCCGCAATCCGCAATCGGCGGGAGTGCCAGGCGGGACGCCTGCCACGGCGGGTCCCGATGGGATCGGGACGCTCCCCAATCCGCCTGCCTGCGCAGGCAGGCAATCCGCAATCCGCAATCCGCAATGTCGCCTGCCTTCCCCCGTGTGCGCCCTTTGACTGTGCCTACGTGCCTCACGCTGACTATTCAATCATAGGTTCTAATTTTTGTCAAGCCCCGGCACGGCGAATAGTGAATTTAGAATTGGGAATCTGGCCAAACGCGGAGACATCAGTTAAAGTTCAACCGGAAATGAAACTGACCGCATTGTCACGATTGGAACGGAACGTCCACCGGGGCGGCGAGATTATCGGTGTGCTGGCAAAGTACGGCCTGGCCGATTGGGTCAAGGGCCTGAACTTCGCATGGATCCAGGATCGCATGAAGACCATTGACGGCCAGCATATCCCCGACCTCAAAATCGAAGCGCGCGTGCGCCTGGCCTTCACCGAACTGGGCGCCACCTTCATCAAGCTCGGCCAGGTGCTCGGCACGCGGCCCGATCTGGTCGGACCCGATGTGGCCCGCGAACTGGCCCACTTGCAAACGGACGCCCCGGCCGATCCGCCCGACACGGTCCGGGCCACGATTGAAGCCGAGTTCGGCAAACCGTTGGGCGAACTGTTTGCCGAATTCGCCGAGGCGCCGATGGCCTCGGCCTCCATCGCCCAGGTTCACAAGGCCCGCCTTCACTCGGGCGAGCAGGTCGTCGTCAAAGTCCAGCACGCCGGCATTGCGGACAAGATCATGCCCGACCTGGATATCCTGGCGGGCCTGGCCGAGTTGGCGGAAAAGCACTCTTCCCAGGCGCGGCTCTACCAGCCCGTTGCGGTCGTCCGGCAGTTCCGCCGCACCCTGCTGCGCGAACTGGATTTCACCTTCGAACGACGCCACCTCGAAACATTCGCGGCCAATTTCGCAAAGGACGACACCGTCCATTTTCCGCGCCCCCACCCGCATTTCTCCACGCGCCGCGTCCTGACGATGGAAAGGCTGGACGGCATCCTCGGCACCGACGCCGCGGCGCTGGCGGCCTCGGGCGCGGACCTCAATGAATTCGCGCTGCGCGGCGCCGACATGTATCTCCAGATGATTTTCCGCGACGCCTTCTATCACGCCGACCCGCATCCCGGCAACCTGATGCTCCTGCCCGGCGGCGTGGTCGGGGTGCTGGACTGCGGCATGATCGGCCGCCTGGACGAAGAACTGGCGGAAGGCCTCGAAGAAATGCTGATGGCCGTCGTCAATCATAACTCGGCGGACTTGGGGGAAGTCATCCTCCGCCTCGGTTCCGCGCCGCCCGCCACGCCCCGCGACCAATTGCGCGCGGACCTGACGGATTTCGTGGCCGACTTCGTAGGCCAGTCCATTCAGGACATGGACCTGACCGGCGCGTTGAACAGCCTGTTTGAAATCATCCGCCGCTACAACATTACCCTGCCGCCGCCGCTGTCGCTGCTGCTGCGCACGCTGGCCGAGTTGGAGGGGACCGCCCAGAAATTGAATCCGGAGTTCAATCTTGCCGAAGTGTTCCGCCCATTTTACGCCTCCATGGTTTCCCGGCGTCTGTCGCTCCGGCGCATTCTGGGCCGGCTCCAGCACACCTACCGCGACTGGGAGCGGTTGGTGCAAACGCTGCCGCGCGACCTGGGCGACGTTCTCAACCGCATGCGCGAAGGCACCTTCTCCGTCCACCTGGACCACCGTCACATTGACCCGGTGATCAACCGCCTGGTGCTGGGCGTGATGACCGCCGCGCTGCTTCTCAGCTCCGCCCTCCTCTGGAGCATGAAAGCGCCGCCGACGGTCAAGGGCGTTTCGGTGTTTGGCGGGCTGGGTTACCTGATGGCGGCTTATTTCGGCTGGCGCCTGCTGCGCGCCATCAAGAAGTCCGGCGACATCAATTCCAAGCAATGATCCCAAGTCAACCCATCTCTGTGCTCGTTTCCGCACTTGGCATCGGGAATTGCTTGTTCACAGGTGTCACTGCGGCGCGGGCGGCTCG
>Ga0181518_10001633_pt1 | contig 22823 bp, 28 predicted proteins | sample PEATcosm2014_Bin_28_FD_119751 | JGI IMG/M metagenome (GOLD analysis project Ga0181518, IMG submission 119751) | Peatland microbial communities from MTU Mesocosm Facility, Houghton, MI, USA - PEATcosm2014_Bin01_60_metaG | ecosystem: Environmental > Terrestrial > Soil > Wetlands > Peat | place... | reverse complement strand
CCGGCCATACTGTGATCCTGCTGGTGAGCGGCACGGTCGAAGTCAAGGAAACCGAAGCGCAGATCGCTGAACTGATAAAGGCGCTGCCATGACGGATCGGGGACGCTTCGGAGACAATGAACTGGCGCCGACTCGGCCGGCTCGCGGTGGCCAGCGTGTGACCGGCGCATCCGATTTGGTCGACCTCGATCTGATTTTGCACAACGATAATCCATCAAAAAAAGCCATCGCCGTTTCCGAACGCGGCGACACGGCTTTCGAGAATTGGAAATGGCTACCACGCTCGCAAATTGAATACGAACTTCGCGGCACCGGCACAAACGGCAGCCGCCTGGTGCGCGTCACGATGCCTGAGCATCTGGCCATCAATAAGGGGCTGGCCTGATGACAGTTTACGTTGACGATATGATGCGGCCGTATCGCGGCATGATCATGTGCCATCTGATCGCCGATACGCTCGATGAACTGCACGCGATGGCCGATCGGGTGGGCGTCGCGCGCGAGCATTTCCAGAACCGCCGCGCCGGCCCGCACTATGACATTTCGAAGTCGCGCCGGCTGCTGGCGATCGACGCCGGCGCCGTCGAGATCACGCTGCGCCAGTGCGCCTGCATGATGGCGCGCTGGCGCGCGACACGGCAGCTGGGCACGCCGGAAACCGCGATCACTTGGCGCCGCTTCCGCGTGCTGACGTATCCGAATTCGGTTCCCGTGCCGGAGCCGGCAGGTATCCCGTGGCCGGCGGCGATGGAGTCCTGATATGGCAACGCCCGATTATTCGCCGCTGTTCTTTTGGGTCCGCGAGCGCGAGAAAATCCGCAGCAGCAAGGATTGCAATTGCCCGTGGCCGTGGACCGATGATGCGATCCTTTCCACGTATCGCTTTTGCAACGTGCGCCGCGAAGACGATCGGGTGACGAAGTGGATCGATCAATTCATCCGCCTGCCCTTCGCCGGCCATCAATATCTGTGGTTGATGCTGTGCGTTGCGCGGCAGATCAATTGGCCTGAAACGCTGGCCGACTTGATCTCAAATGGTGCGTGGCCGGATTATCAGAAGTTTGACCCTGCGGAAATTGCGATCATCCTCAATCGCCGCAAGCTTAATGGCCAGAAAATCTATACCGGCGCTTACATGATATCGGCGCCTGCGCAAAAGGGCGCTGACAAGCAACGCTATATCGCTGAAGTCGTGATCGGCGACCTGTGGCGCCGCCGGGACCTTTTTCGCCTGGCGCCATACACGCTGCAGGGTAAACACGAGTGGATCACGCGTTCGAATGGTTGGGGCCAGTTCATGGCTTATCAGGCCGTGGTCGATATGCGCTTCACCGGGCTGTTGCGCGACGCGCAGGATGTAGCGACGTGGGCAGCTGCTGGCCCCGGCACAATCCGCGGGCTTAACCGGCTTCACGGCCGCAACGTCGACGGCGGCCTTCCGCAAGCACAGGCGCTGGCCGAAATGCGCGCGATCTACAAGGTGGTGGTCGCTGAAACCGGCGTGCAGATGGATTTCAGCGACGTTCCAAACATCCTTTGTGAAACCGACAAGTATCTGCGGGTCAAGCGCGGCGAAGGCAAGCCGCGCGCGCTTTACATTGCGGGGCCGGGCTGGTGATGACGCCGATCCTGTCCTTCAAGCGCGGCGAGCATGACGGCGAGACCGTCACGCTGGGCGAAGTCGTGATCGGGCACGTCGCGCCTTTCATCGGCTGCGGCAACACGCGCGCGATCTTCACGGTGTGGTTGCCGGAATGCCGGCATTCGCAGCGGCCGGCATCATCCCTGGAGTCGGCTCGCGCCAATGTCGTCAGTGAAGTGGAAAAGTGGAGCGCCGGGCCGGCATCTTTTATCCCGGCCAAGCCGTGGAAGTGCAAAAGCCATGCTGACAGCGGCAGATGCGGTGACGGATGGTGAGCACATCGCGGCGGTTCGCGACGATCCCACCGTCGCGGCTGTGCTGGCGCGGTTTCCCGGCGCCGAAATAACCGACATTCGCCAGCCGCCGGCGCCCGCTGCAGCGCCGGCGGCGGCTGAAGTGAAGGTGCTTGCCAACTGCGAGGCCCACGAAGTCCAGGACGCGATGCAGTGCCAGTGCTGTGGCCTGGCGTGGGATATCGCCGATCAGCGACCATCCTGCGAACCGATGACATTCAAGCGCCTGGCGCAAGCTGCGGCCGATGCGGCCGACTATCTGGAACAATCGGAAGCGGCGTGGACCGCCGGCGATCCGGATGATCCCGATCTGGCGAAGCGGCCGCTGCGCCGCTTCCGCCTGCAATCGAACCTGAAGCGGGCACAAGAATTCCGCGCGCTGGCGCGGATGGTTGATGCGTTCAAGGCAATGAAGGAACAGCGCCAGGAGTACCGGCGATGACTGAATGTTGCGGGAAGTATCGGTGGGACGCGCCAGCGGATGCGCCGGGACAGGGGTCAATGTGTGCCTCTTGTCCGCATCGCAAAAACCGCTGCAGCTGGTGCGGGTCAGGGCCGCATGACAACTGGAGGAACTGCGCACGGCCGCTGATGCGCGAGGCTTCGCCGGATGGCAAATGTCCCTTAATGCGGATTGTGGTCGTCGATCGGCGCCTGGCATGGCCGCTGCGCTTTTGGCGGGCAGTTCGCGCGCTGATCCATCGGCCGAAGCTGAAGCTTCGCACGCGCCCGGCCGCCTTCAGGGTAAAAACGCCTGGCGGATGGAGATATTTCGAAAACGAAGAAACCGCGCAGCGCATCGCCGGGGAAGGACGCTATCAAGGGCTGTACGTTCGCGATGGGGGTCGGCGATGACTGAAAGGAAGAGAACGATGGCAGGTGGCGCGCAGATCGGGCGCCTGGCGCTGCGCCATGAAGGCAATTTTTGGAACGCCTATTATGCGCTGCAGGGCACGATGGATGGCGCCGTGCTGCTGGGCTCGATCGCCATGGCCATCGCGATCATGCCAGATCGCAAATGCGCGTTCATGACTTTAATGAAGGAAGCCGTCGCCGATATCATCGAAGAAGAAACCGGCGTGCGGCCGATCTGGCCAAACGGGCCGCAGCCCGCGCCGGAAGCTGAAAAGGCCGGGCACGGATGATCTCCGAAGCCGCCCTTATCGAACTGAAGCACCGCAATCCTTGCTACAAGATCGCGGCGAAATGGGTATCGCTGCGCAAGAAAGGCAAAGGCTTCGTTGGCCCCTGCCCGCTGCATTCGAAAAATCCCGGCGCCAAGGATTCAACCGCGTTCGAATGCAACGATGACGGCTGGGTCTGCGCGTTCTGCGAAGACGGCGGCGACGTGATCAAGCTGGCGCAGCTACGCGAGGGATTGGACTTCACCGGCGCAATCTCATTCCTTGGCGGCACAACCGAGCCCGATCCGGCACGGGCGAAACAGATCGAAGCGGATCAGCGCAAGCGGCGCGAGGCGGCCGACAAGGAACAGAACGAATGGCGACGCAAAGCGATCGCGAGCGCGCAGAACATCTGGCGGCGTGGCCAGCCGTGGCGCGGATCGCCGGTTGAAACCTATCTGCGCGAACGGCGCGGGCTCACAACGCTGCCTGACGATCTTGATCTGCGTTACGCGCCGAAGCTGGTCTATTGCTATGGCGATGAAGTGGACGATCTGACTGGCGAAAAGCGCGCACGCGTCATCCACACCGGCCCGGCAATGCTGGCGCAGATCATCGATCCATCGAGCGGCGAATTCCGCGCCGTGCATCGCACCTATCTGGATCTCCAGCAGCCGAAAGGAAAGGCGCTGATCCACGATCCGGAAACCCTTGAACCACTGAAGGTAAAGAAGGGGCTGGGATCGAAGAATGGCAATGTGATCCGCCTAGCCGGCGACGCCACGCCGCGCCAGCTGGTCATGGGCGAAGGCATCGAAACCACGCTTAGCGTGTGGCTGGCGATGCACGCTGAAGGCCGCGATGACGAAGGCCGGGCGTTCTGGTGTGCGGTCGATTTACCGAACATGGGCGGCAAGTCGGTCGAAAGCGCGCGCCATCCCACGCTGAAGTCGGCGAAGGGCCGGGCGCTGGGCGTGCCTGGTCCGCAGCCCGATCTGACCGATCCCGGCATCGCCATCCCTGACGGCGTGACTGACGTGCTGCTGCTGGGCGATGGTGATAGCGATCGCTTCACCACGGCATGCACGTTGGCGCGCGCCGCAGCGCGCTTCGCTCGCGACGGTCGAACTGTGCGCGCCGCGTGGGCGCCTGACGGGATGGACTTTAACGACATGATCATGGGGCGAAGCGAATGACCGCGGCTGATATGGGCTATTGGCATCGCCGCGCATCCCTTCCCGGATGCTTTACCTTGTGGCGTCCTGGCAATGATTGCCTGATCGCGCTGCAGCCGCTGCGGCTTCTCACGGATGCCGAAAAGGCCGCGGCTGAAGGCGCGCTGGGCCTCGCGTTGAAGCGCCTTAGCGCCACGGGCAATGCACGGCTGCGGTCATCTGACGATCTGCTGCCGCGAGTCGATCCGGTGCGCGAATGAAGCGCATCCCGCTCGCCATATTCTGTTCGCCTATTCTCGCTGAACAACTGCAGCGCCGCGGCGGCGTGAAGGCCGCTGACGCGACCGAACAAGCCCTAGCGAAGACAATGGGCGTGCCACTTTACTTCGATCCATCGATGCCGTCCGCGTCATTCGACGTGGGCTACAATGCGAGTGAAATTCGTGAGCGTCTGGTGCGTATCCGATCGGCTGAAGCAGACAACAAAAACAAGCCATAGCAGATGCAGGACGCGTTCTCACGCATTGTCGCCATCGTGGATGCCGCGGGGCCGGCGGAAGCGCCGGCGATCCCGGCTGATCCAGGAAAGAAAGTCGCGCCGCGGAAGCGGCGCGCCCGATCATCTATTCCTGCCGCGGCCGCACCCGCGGCCGCACCTGGTGGAGATCCTTCGCATCCTCCCAGCGCCCCTGCTGCTGCGGCCGCCCCTGCCGCGCCTGCCACATCTGTGCAAGAAAAAAACACATCCTCCCAAAAGGGAGGTTTGCCGGCGGAACAATCGGCCGATCTGGAAACGGCGGACGGCGGCGGCGGTGATGACGAACCGCCGGAAGATGGCGATAATGAATTCGGCCGCGATGACGATCTGAACCGCAAGCTGGCGTTCTACCCGCAAACCGATTTGGGCAACGCCGAACGCTTCCGCGAGCGCTATCGCGGCAAGCTGTTGTGGTGCCCGGCGCTGGGCTGGCTGTGGTGGGATGGCAAGAGGTGGTCGCGCCACGGCGCCGAAGAACGCGTGAAGACCGCCGAGCACGACACCGTGCGCGCCATCCAGGCCGAAGCGGCCGCGATCCGCGGCACGGCCCGCGATGAACTGCTGGGCATCAAGAAAATTCTAGGCGTCGAACACGAATGGCATGTCTCGGATTCGCTCGCGGCGTGGGGACGCCAGGCCGAATACGTCAAGCACATGGGCCAGATCGCCAAACGCGCGGCGGCCTACCTGTTCGTCGCCACGGAAGAACTTGACGCCGATCCGTTCAAGTTCAACACCGAAAAGGGCACGCTGGTTTTTCGCAAGGTTGCCGATGCCGATTATGTGAGTTTCAAGAAGCACGATCCCGACGACCTGATCACGAAGCTGGCGCCCGTGGTTTACGATCCCAAGGCGACCTGTCCGCGGTTTCTTGAATTCCTAAACTTCGTGCAGCCGGACGAAGCCTATCGCCGCTTCCTGGCGCGCTGGCGCGGGCTATCGCTCACGGGCGACGCCGGCGAGCAAGCGCTGTGCATCTTTTGGGGTACCGGCAAAAACGGCAAGTCGACCTTCGAAGATGTTTGCGCCCGCATCGAGGGCGACTATTCCGAAACCGTGCCGATCGAAACCTTTCTCAATGAAGGCCGTCAGCGCAACGCCGGCCAGGCGACGCCCGATCTCGCGATGCTGCCGGGCGTGCGATCGCTGCGCGCATCGGAACCGAACCGCGGCGCCAAGCTTGACGAAGCGCTGATCAAAGCGGTGACCGGCGGCGAACGCATCATGTGCCGGCACCTGAACAAGGAATTCTTCGGCTTTTATCCGCAGTTCAAGCTGACGATCCAGGGCAACCATAAACCGAACATCACCGGCACCGACGAAGGCATCTGGCGGCGTCCGCTGCTGGTGCCATGGCTGGTGACCGTGCCGAAGGAAAAGCGTGATCTGCATTTAGGCGACAAGCTGCGCGCCGAAGCGTCCGGCATCTTGAACTGGATGCTGGATGGCCTGCGCGATTGGATGGATCGCGGCGTCGATGCGCCGGCCGGCATCATCGAAGCCACGGCGGACTATCGCCGCGACAACGATCCGCTGGGCCGCTTCCTGGAAGCCTGCGTGACGCACGAGGCCGGCGGCCGCGTGCAGTCCAGCGTCATGCACGAAGTGTTTTGCGCGTGGGCCAAGGCGAACGGTGCGTCGGAATGGTCCAACAAGGGATTGACGAATGCGCTGAAGGAACGCGGCTTCGTCTCTAAGCATTCCGGCGTCATGTGGTGGCTCAACGTTCGGCTGACGGCGAGCGTGAACGATTTCATCGATCACCTCGGTAAGCCGCTGCGCAAAACCGGGGACGGCGATGCCGAGTCGCCGCCGGCTGTCAAGCCTGACGGGGATGGCGATGAAGTTTGTGTCTAACCTCCCATCCTACCAGATTTGGCAGGTTGTCGCGTCGCGTAACGTCTTGAACTTTCAACGTTTGGGAGGATGAGGTTGGATAAACAGGGTTTTGGTGCGCTCTGACTCACGCGTATGTGTGTGCGCGCATGTACGGAAGGCTTCATACACCAAAACCTTGTTTATCCTACCATCCTACCAAAAGCTTCTAAAAGTCCTTTGTTTTTGGGCTTTTTCGTGTGGGAGGGTTTCGGACCTGCGTTTCGGTCCTTACGCATCCTCCCAAGAGCAAGCCTTTGCGAAATTCGCAAAGGCTTGCTGGTGATGCGGTTGAACATAGGAGCGGATCATGGAACTGCAGGCGACAATGGAAGTTCGCGCGATCAAAGTAGGCAAACGATTTCGGCGTGATCTCGGGGATATCAAAAGCCTGGCGGTGAGTTTCGATGAAATCGGGATGCTACAGCCCGTCGTCGTTGACACCGATGATAATTTGATTGCCGGGAGGCGCCGGATCGAAGCTTGGAAGAAATCTAAATATGCCGACAAGCCGATTCCCATTTACCGCGTCGATCTGAAACAAATTATCCGCGGCGAGTGGGCTGAAAACGATCCGGCGTTACGCAAAACGTTTACGCCGAGCGAAGCTGTTGCAATAGGCCGGGCGCTTCGAAATATTTTGCTGCCGATCGCACGCGATAATAAAGCGAAAGGAGGTCACCGGATAAAAATTGCCGTGCCGATGAACGTCCGCGATCGTGCTGCGCAGCTGTGCGGGATGTCACCGAAGACGTTTGCAAAAGCCCTAACCGTCGTCACCGAGGCAGAGCGCAATCCTGCATTAGCTCCCCTCGTCGCTGAAATGGATCGCACCGGCAAGGTGGATGGTGCTTATCGCAAGCTTCCGAACAATGACGCAACTTTCACGCGCGATATAAACGGAAGAACAAAAAAGATTTCTTCGATCTTTTATGAAACAAAGATCGGAAAGGTGCCGTTGGTGAAACTCACTGCACCGGAGCTGCGTTGGCTGGGCGGTTTTTTCGGTGAGTTGATGAAGCATATTCCTATCGCACCCTGCGAAGGGATGAGCGCGGCGCAGCTTTTCACTTCAGCCGAAGTGCGAGCCGCGCTTGATGCGGCGCGCTGTTCACGGGAGCAGCAAATATGAGCGATGATGCAGCGACGCTGATCTATTCGGGAACCGCGGAATGGAATGCCTGGCTCAACCGCTATCAAACAACCTGGCCGAAGCAGCACCTGGCGATGATGAACGCTATGGCCGCGGTCACGCAGCGACGCGCGCGGTGGCTGCTGGCGCTGCTTCTTGAAATCTTTTCCAGCGACATTCCCAGCGAAGACGTGACGATCGATCAAAGCGAACAACGAACGACCGTGCTGATCCGCGGCAGCGTGCAGCGCGAGTTCACCATGCGGGCGATGTTCGCCGTGCCGTCGCCGATGCCGCCAGTGACCCCGGCCGCCGCGCCGCACTTGCGCCGCGTTGGCGGCGTCGATGGCCGTGATCATGCCTTCGATGGTTTGTTCGATGCCGTGAGGCCGGCTCCGCCTGCCGTGCTAAAGCTTGATCCTGAAACGGCTGCGATCCGGGAAGGCGCGCGAACGCTGCGCATGACGGAACGCCAGGCGCGCGATGATGCTGAATTCGAAACCACGCGCCAGCGACGCGCCCGCGCGGCCGTGGAAGAGGCCACGCTCGCGGCTGCACTCGAAGCGGCAAAGGGCAACCTGGTGCCCGACGTCGAAGCATCGGAACTTTTGGACACGATCTTGATTGACGATCCGGAAGAAAGCTACGAACAGGAATTGATCGGTGCCGGCCCGGCGATGAAGACACCGAAGAAGAACGTTCCGCAGCGGCGCCGCGTGATCGCCGTGCGCGATGACGTGGTAGGCAAGATGGCCAAGCGCGGCCAGCTGCATGAAGTGAAGCCGCCGGCGCAGCTCGCCGAGCTATGCCGGCGCCGCGATGGCCTGGAAGCGGCGCTGGATGCCCTGCCCGCCATCGATAAGCTGACGGCGCCAGGCGAGCGCAAACGCGTTGAGCGGCGCGCGCGCCAGATCGAAATCGAATTGCGCGGCGTGATCGATGAAATCGCCGCGATCCAGAACGAGGCCAACGCGCGCGCCGAAGAAGAAAAACAGATGCACCTGAACGCGGCGCGCTTTTACGAGAAACTTTATCTGGCCGTTGAGATCGGCGGCGCGCGCGCCATCGATCCGTTCCGCGAGGTTGTCGACGGCGGCCGCTTCATCACGCCTGACACCGATATCCGCATGGCTTCGGCGCGACGGTTGGCGAAGATCGATGCAGCGCTGGGCAGCGATGCCGTCAATCTGGTGCGTGCCGTGCTGGTCCAAAAATGGGAAATCGGCCAGGTCGCCGACGCGCAGGGCAACGATACCGTGCGCCATCAACGGCATCTGCGCCGGCGCCTGCGCGATAGCCTGGATGAGATTGCGCGCTTCATGCCGGAAACGCCCCGGCCGGCCGGCTTCCGATCGGCGCAGGACGTGTATGCGACGCTGGCCATGGTGGCCTCGAACGTGAATGCCCATGGCGTGCTGGTAGCGGCCATCGAAGCCGCCCGAAAACCCTGATTCGCAGTGCTTTCTTGCCCCTTGACGATATGTCGGGAACGCATCAAGCTTTGCCCATAGCCGTTTTCCCGATTCGGGATGCCCTGGCCCTGCGGCCGGGGCATTTTGGCCTCTGAAGGGACGCAACAGCCATGGCAGTCACCGCAGCGCTGAAGGATGCCACCGGCAAGTTGACCGGATCGAAGAAGCCCAGCGGACTTGATCGGCTGCTGGAGTCGCACGCCGAACTGCTGTTACTGATCGAACGCAACTATGAGCGCACCGGCGATCTGGAACTGAAGCCGATCATCCAGCGCGCGAAAGACGCTGCGCGCCACGCTCGCGATTAACACGCCCGATGGAATTGCGGCTCGACGTCTCGGAATTCGAAGCGCGCGCGAGACAGCTTGACGGCGCTGAAGATCAAATCCCGTTCGCCTTGTCGCTTGCGCTCAATAGCGCGGTGCAGGATGCGCGCGGTGTTCTGATCCAGGACACTTGGCCGAAGAGTATCACGCAGCGCAACACGTCCTTCATCGCATGGGCGCTGGGCATGGTGTTCTCCACGAAGCGAAACCTTCGCGTTGAAATCAACGATGAGCGCGCCAGCGCAACGGGCAGCGGTCACCTGTCGCTGCACATGCGCGGCGGTGCCAGGACGGCGCGCAAGGCGCGGCTGGCGATACCGCCCAAGGGTACCGTGCAGCGTGGGCCGCACGGCGTGCGCAAGGATCAGCTGCCAGCTGCGATCATTGCGCGCACGCCGGCGCGCGCCTTGCGCATCACGGCCAAGGGCATCTTCGTTGGCATCAAGGGCAGACTGCAGCTGAAGTACATCTTCAGGCAAAGCGTGCGGCAACCTGCTGACGTTCCGTTCGCGGACGCCTTCCGTGACGCCATAGCGAAGGCCACGCGGGCGTCATTCGCGGCCGCGATGCGGCGCGCCATGTCAACGCGGCGTTGACGCCTACGCTTCGGCTGCTGTGAAGGCGCGGGGCACCCCAAAATCCCTGGGGTCCTTCCCAGGGCCGGCACCCTATGCGGGTCACGCGCCAGTGTGGGGCCTGCCTAGCGCCGGAATGGCCTAGGGGGACTCAGCACTCCAAAGATGCCGACATGCAGCCCGTGGAATGGGCTGCGGCGCGCCAGGCAGACTCCTACGGCAGCCTGGCGCGGCTTGACCGTTTCAATCGAATCCAGATCGGAAAGCGCATCCATGGCACGCCGCCGTGACTCTACAGCCCGCACTGTACGCAAGCTGCCCAAGGGGGGGGACTCAGTACCGGCGGTAGGGGGGACTTATAGCGCCGGCGAATGGCCAGCCTGGAACGTGCAGCGTAAGCCGATCGCGTGGCTGAAGCCAAATCCGCGCAACGCGAAAAAGCATGGGCCTGAACAGATTGCGCAGCTGCGCGCGTCCTTCCGGCAGTTCGGCTGGACGATGCCTGCGCTGGCGCGGGATGATGGCATGCTTATCGCCGGCCACGGCCGGATTGAAGCTGCCAAGCTGGAAGGCGCGACAGAAGCGCCGGTTATCATCCCGGCCGGATGGACCGCCGATCAGTTCCGCGCCTATGCGCTCGCCGACAATCGGATCGCGGAAAATTCCGATTGGGACGAAGAACTGCTGGCACTGGAACTGGCCGATCTGAAAGTGGCCGGCGCCGATCTGTCGCTTGATCTTGGCTTCAGCGCCAAGGAACTGACGCGCATCCTGGCGCCGGCGCCCACGCCAGGCCAAAACGATCCGAACGCCGCGCCGGAAAAACCGGAAGCGCCGATCGCGAGCGGTGACAACATATCGACGTTTAATCTCGACGAGCCATTGCCTGCTCGCCAGGATGATTCAAACGAACCGAAAGCACCAATCTCGCGGGCCGGCGATGTGTGGCTTCTCGGGTGTCACAGATTGTTGTGCAGTGCTTCCACGAAGGGCGCGGTAAGTGAGCTCGGCGCTGACGTCGCGGTGAAAAGCTGGCAAGCCTTTGCCGGTGAGAAAGCAATACTGGAAGGTGACGGCCGCAACTTCGATGCGATCGCCGTCGATCGCGGCACGGCCGCGGCTGTTGTGGCCGCGTAGTCGCGCGATGGCTGAAGGTCAACAGGAAAGCGGCATTATCAGCAGCGCGCTCGGCGCGGCGCTGTTGCAGATCGAACCGAAAGATTTTAGAGCGCTTGAACGCAAAGGTTTTTTCGTTCCGAGTAGCAAGGATCAATTTCGCCTGGTCGAAGTGGTGCGCGGTTATATCCGCTTCCTGCAAAAAGAACGCGCTGCCACGGGGCGCACGTCGGCGGAAGCGGCGGCCCACATCGACCTAGGCGAGCGGCGTTTTTTCGAATTATTGAATGACGGATCGATCACGCGCGCTGAAAGCTATGATCTGGATGCCGTGCGTGTTCAATACATCCGTCATCTGCGCAAGGTCGCATCGGGCCGAGGATCAAATCCAAATATCGATCTGGGAACCGAACGCGCACTGCTGACGCGCGAGCAAGCCGAAGCGGTTTCGATGCGTAATCGCCTGGCGCGCGGCGAACTTGTCGTGATCGAAGAAGTCGCGCGGCAGGTTGAGGGTGAATATGCCGTGGTCCGGCAATTGTTGCTGGCGATCCCCGGCAAGATGGCCGATGTGCTGGAAGGAATGAGCCGCGAGCAACGCGAGGCGGCCATAGCAAAGGAAATCACAGAGGCGTTGAATGAACTTCACACCCCCGGCAACCGCGCGGTCGATGGCGAGCGCGAAGCCGCTGCCGATCGGCCGGCTGGAACTGAAGGCGCGCTTGCGCCTGTGCCGCCGGGCGCTGAAGCCGCCGCCGCGCCTGTCGCTGATTGAGTGGGCGGATACCTATCGTTACGTCGCCGACAAAACTTCTGCCAGTCCCGGCAAGTGGCGCACAGCAACGCAGCCGGTTGCATTTGGGCCTATGGCCGCGATCACGGAAGGCGATACGCATACCGTGACCGTGATGGCCGGCACGCAGGTCGTTAAAACCGAATTCCTGATCAACGTCGCCGGCTACTACATCCACCAGGACCCTTCGCCGGTCCTGCTGGTGCAGCCGACACAAAGCGCTGCGCAGTCATTTTCCAAGGAACGGTTTGCGCCCACGATCGAAGCGACGCCGGCGCTGCGCGACCTGGTGCAGGTGCCGCGCTCGCGCGATAGTGAAAACACGATCACGCATAAGGCTTATCCCGGCGGATCGCTGGATTTTGTCGGCGCCAATTCGCCCACCGATCTCGCGTCGCGGCCGAAGCGGATCATCTTGTGCGATGAGGTTGACAAGTATCCGCCGTCCGCGGGCGCCGAAGGTGATCCGCTCAAGCTCGCGGAAGAACGCGCATCGACCTACAAGGCGCTCAATCGCGCCAAGTTCGCGCGCACCTGTTCGCCCACGGTCGAAGGCGCGTCGCGTATCGGCCGTGAATACAAGGCTTCGGATCGGCGCAAGTGCTACGTCGCGTGTCCCTTTTGCGAATTCGAACAGGTTCTAACCTGGTCGCATGTTCGCTGGGATCGCGACGCGACCGCCGCACACCTTCCCGAAACAGCAGCGATCGTTTGCGAAAAGTGTGGGACGATCTGGTCGGAACGCGATCGTGCCGCCGCGCTGGATGGGTTGGCGGGCGCGCCGGCGTTCGGCTGGCGCCAGACAAAGCCGTTCAGTTGCTGCGGCGAAGAACAGGTGCCGGAAGCGTGGGACGATCGCGGCCGCGCGCGTTGCACGCTGTGCGGCAGTCAGGCATCCTACAATGGCCACGCCGGCTTCCACATTTCGAAGCTTTACAGCAAGCGCCATCGCCTCGCGGAAATCGTGCAGGAATTCCTGGATGCGCAGGGCAATCCGGAACTGCTGAAGAAGTTTACGAACACGGCGCTGGCCGAAGAGTGGAAGCAGCAGGTCGGCGAAGGCTTCAGCAACGATGATCTGAAGTCCCGCGCCGAAGTGTACGGGCCGGAAAGTCTGCCGGACGCGATCCGCGCGGTGACCGCCTATACTGACGTGCAGGGCGATCGGCTGGAAACGCAGCTGATCGGATGGGGACCTGACGAAGAATCCTGGCCGTTCCAGTACACGGTCATCAATCTTGATCCGGCGCAGCCCGCGGCATGGGCCGAACTGGATCGGCTGCTGCTAAGCGTGTTCAAGACGGTCACGGGTCGCGTGCTGCGCGTCGCCGCCGCCGGCGTCGATGCGCGCTATCAAACCGCGCAGGTGCTGGATTTCTGCCGGCGCCGGCGCAGCCGCCGCGTCTTCCCCTGCATGGGCACCGCTGGCCCGCGGCCGCTGTGGCCAAGCCGCGCCAGCCGCACGAAGACAAACGAACCGATCTATTTGACGGGAGTCGATTCGGGCAAAGAGTCGCTGATGGCGCGGCTGAAGATCGAACCGCCGGCGCCTGGCGAGCGTAAGCCCGGCTTCATTCATTTCCCGGTCGCCGATCCCGCCGCCGGCACCGACGGATTCAATGCGGCCTATTTCGAACAGTTGACTGCGGAACGCCGCGAAGTACGATTGCGCATGGGCCAGCCTTATAGTGTTTGGATTTTGCCGCCCGGCAAACGCAACGAATGCTTCAGCGCCGATACTGAAGTGCTGACCGATAGGGGCTGGAAGCTGTTTTCCGAACTAGATAGATCGGAAGCTGTCGCCACGGTCAATCTGTCTAATGATCTGATAGAGTATCAGCCTCCTACAGCATACATCGATCGCGCTTATAGCGGCGAAATGGTCGCGCTTCATGGTAGGCGCATTGATGCGCTAGTGACGCCGAACCACCGAATGATCACTTGCTCGGCGCGAAGCATTTGGAAGGGTCGCGAAAGGCCGCGCGATATATTGGCTAAGGACCTGAAGGATTTCCACGGCCTAAAATATTCTTCTCGCTGGATTGGTGATGACAATCTAATCTTCGTGCCCGCTCCTGTCAGCAAACAGGGCCGAGAAATTACCTCGGCCTTAACATTAGATCGCGGCGATCTCGCGGAGTTTTTTGGCTGGTATATTTGCGAGGGATGTTCATGGAAGTCCCCTCACGATGTGCGGACCATAATTTCACAAAATGAAGGGCCGAAGGCTGAAACGATTCGTTCTCTTCTGAGACGGCTGCCGTGGCGTTTTAGAGAAAGCAAAAGGGGCGATTGCGTCAACTTTATAATCAATTCGCGTCAGGCATTCGATTTGGTTCAATCTTGCGGCGCCGGCGCGCCTAATAAAAGAGTTCCGCGTTGGATTCTCGAATCCTCTCCCAAGGTTCTGGAGCGATTTTTCGCGGCCTGCGTTGCTGGCGATGGTTGGACTGACGACGCTGGGCATCGCACCGTTGCTACGACAAGCAGGGGATTCGCTGACGATCTGCAGGAATGTCTTGTCAAAATGGGCCGCGGTTCCACCAATAAAATAGTTCAACCGGACTCATCCATAATCAGGCTTCGCGGCGAGCGTTGGAATTGCCTCCCTCAGTATCATGTCAATGAAATTAGAACCAAACACATTTGGCTGAAGGGCGCGGATGAAAACGGTGGTTCAATTATCGGCCGCGTGAATTATGTCGGACGCGTTTATTGTATTACCGTGCCGAACGGCACTTTGATTTGTCGTCGCAACAGAAAGACTTTTATTGCCGGCAATTGTCTCGATACTTATGTGGGCGCGCTCGCCGTGCGCAGATCTCTGCCGCGCTACATCGAACGCGGGTTGGAATTTGCAATTGCCAATAAGCAGGCGGGAGCGCCGACTCCAGCCGCGCCGGCGGCGGACGGCGCCGCGGAAGTTATCGCCGGCGCGGCGGCCGTGGTTGCGAACGTTCCATTGATCGCTGATCCTGTCACCGAAGAAGACGCAAGCGGCGCCGAACGGGTTGCGCATCAGGAATTCGCGGCCGCGCAGCCGCGGCCGGACTTCATCCGCGCGCGGCCGAATTGGTTAAGGCGCGATCGGGAGGTGTGATGTGCCGCGGGAAATCCTTGTGCGGGATATCAAGACCTTCAAGCTGAAGGCGCGGGGCGATGCCGGCAGCGGCCGCACGCATCTGCTGAAGGCATTCGCCGGCTTTGCAAAGCAGTTCGGCGTCGAAGTGACGCTTTGCAATGAAGATCATCACGTAGTGGTGACAACCACGAAGGCGCAGCGTGTTGCGCTTTTTCTTTTCAATCGCCGCGCGGCGAAGAACCAAACATCGGGGAAGTAAGCAGATGGCATTTACGCAAGGCCAGCTGACGGCGATCGAAAATGCCATCGCATCGGGCGCGACTCGCGTCAGCTATGACGGAAAATCGGTGGATTATGGCACGCTCGATAATCTGCTTCGCATCCGCAACATCATCATGCGCGCGCTTGGCCTGGCGCCGGCGAATTCGGCAACGGTCATGGTCGCGCACGATCGCGGCTTCCCCGGCCCTTCGACGTGGGGCGACGATGGCTTGACCAGCGGTTTCTGATTTATGAACCGCCTGGATCGACTGATCGGATATTTTGCGCCACGATCGGCGATAACGCGCATCCGCGCGCGCGAAGCTATCCGTGCTTATGAAGGCGCTTCCGTTGGCCGCCGGTCATCGGCCTGGAAGACCTTGCACACGGCGGCGAACGCGGAGATCCAGCTGGCGCTGCGGCCGCTGCGCGATCGCTCGCGCGATCTCGCGCGCAATACGCCGCATGCGCCGCGCATGATGGATATTTTTGTTGGTCACACGATCGGCAATGGCCTGGTGCCTGTTCCGGCCACCGGCAGCGATCGCATCGACAAGAGCGTGCAGCAGCTGTGGGAGGATTGGTGTGCGCAGGCCGACGTGACCGGCCAGCTGCACTTCGGCGCGCTGCAGGCGCTGGCGCTGCGCTCCACCATCGAGTCCGGCGAAGTGGTGTCGCGCTTCATCGATATCCCGATCGATGAAAAGATAAACGGCAAGACCGTTGCCGTGCCGATGCAGCTGCAGCTTTTGGAATCCGATTACATCGATCAGTTCCGCGATGGCCTTTACGCTGACGCCCGCGAGGCCAACGATAGCCGTCTGGTGCGCACGCGGCTGGGCGTTGGCCTCGGCGACTATGACAAGCGCATCGGCTTGTGGCTGTGGCCCTATCATCCCGGCGAAATCACGACGCTGAATATGCGGCCGCTGATTTCGAAATTCGTGCCGGCCGATGAACTGGTCCATATGTTCAAGGTGCTGCGGCCTGGCCAGGTGCGCGGCGTGCCGTGGTTCGCGCCGATCCTGACGACCGCGCGCGAACTCGCCGATTTCATCGATGCGGCGAACGTGAAGGCGCGCATCGAAGCGTGCTTCGCGGGCTTCATCGAAAACGATGATCAAACCGTTCCGTTGCTTGATCCATCGCAGGCCGGCACCGCGGCGACGATCGATGTTGCCAATCCGCAAGCCATGGTCACTTCCTTTGAACCTGGGATGATCAAGGAACTGCGCCAGGGCCAGGAAATCAAGTTCGCGCAGCCGACTTCGAACACGCAGATCGATCCGATGCTGATCTATAATCTGCAGGCGATGGCCGCCGGCGTTGGCTGCACTTACGATCAGGCGACGGGCGATCTGCGCCAGGCCAGCTATATCAGCCTGCGCGCCGGCAAGCTGGATTTCTGGCGCCTGGTATCGCAGCTGCAGGCCCATACCGTGCTGCCAATGATGTGCAAGCCGGTATGGGAACGCTTCATTTCGCGCGCCGTGCTGGCCGGGCGCCTGGCGCCGCGGCGCGAAGGCTATCCCTGCACTTGGGTTACGCCGGCGCGCGAGGCGATCAATCCGAAGGACGATCTGGATGCGGAGCGCAACGAGGTGCGCGCCGGCCGGATGACGCCGCAGGAATTCATCGCGTCGAAGGGCGGCAACTGGCGCCGCACCATCGATGACACGGCGGCGTTCTTCAAACGCAGCGATGAAGCGCAACTGAAATTCGATATCGATCCGCGTTACGTGGATCAGCACGGCCGCCAGCCGCCGGCGACGGCGCGCGCCGCATCCGATGCGGACAGTGAGGATGACGCGACCGATGCGGCAGCCGATGCCGCGCGCGCGGCAGAGAATGCGGGCAACGTCGCTCGCCTTCGGCGATAAAGCGGAGCGAACAAAATGCCGTGGACTTCAGATGATGCCGGCGATCATACGCATCACGCCGACACCGCTTCGAAGAAAAAGGCGTGGGCGGATACCGCCAATGCTGCGTTGAAGGCCGGCAAATCGGAAGCCGACGCCATCAAGGAAGCCAATGCCGTGGTTCTGAAAATGAGCGCTGACGGTCGCGCCGCCGCGATCAGGCAGATGCTCAAGGGCACTGCGATCGAAACCCGCTTCGCCACGTTCAAGCCGTCGACCTATGACGCCAAGGCGCGCACGGTCGAAGTGGTCATGTCAACCGGCGCCGCGGTCGAGCGCTATTACGGCACCGAAGTTCTTTTGATCGAAGCCGGTGCCATCAATCTGGAACGTCTCGCCAGCTGCGGCGTGCCGGTTATCGATAGTCACAATGTCTTCGGCATCGGCGGCGTATTCGGCAATCTGCAGCGCGCATGGCTCGATGCCGGGCAGCTGCTGGGCCTTTTGCTGTTCGACGATAGCGAAGCCGGCCGCAAGGCCGAAGGGCTTGTGGCGCGCGGCATGATCCGCGCCGTTTCGATCGGCTACCGCGTTGACGAATGGAAGATCACCGATCCGGACGGCAACGTGATCGATCCGGAAAAAGAACGCATGCAGTGGGATGTGAAATACACCTTCACTGCGATCCGCTGGACCTTGTTCGAAGTGTCGCTGGTTTCCGTGCCGGCGGATCAGGATGCCGTGTTTCGGTCGCACGCCGGCGCCGGCGGCATTGAACATTTCAATCCCGAATTGTTGGCGCAATCGCGCGCCGTCACGCTGCGCAGCGGCAATCTTTCCATCACTTACGAATTCGGCGCGCGCGGCGCACCTATCGCCGCCGGCGACGCATCTTCGAATGATGCCGCACTGGCCCGTATGCGAGCGCGGCAAGCGATCGCTGCGCGTTCCTAAAAGTCAGTTCATCAAGCTTTAGTTCTGCGTCGCCTCATTGGCCCTTCGGCAAGGCAATCGGGTCGCGCTTGGCAAAAACCTTGGCGCCCTCTTCACAAAAGCGAGGATAGCTATGAAGAAAAAGCTAAAGGAATTGCGCGCGAAGAAAACGCGCCTGGAGGGTGAGGCGGCGGCGAAGCTGAAGCTGATCACTCCCGAAACCGGCAAGGAAGATGCCACCCGCATCGAAGGTGAACACGCCACCTTGACGACTCAGATCGCGGAAGCGTCCGGCGAAATCACCGCGCTCGAAAAGAAACTTGCGGCGCGCCGCGAGGAACGCCGCCAGGCTCTTGCCGTTCTGACCCGCGCCGGCGACGAAGACGGCGACGCGGACGATGACGACGACGCCGACGATGACGACGACGACGCCGATGACGACGACGACGCCGGCAAGAAGAAGCGCAAGAAGCGCAAGGGCAAGGGCCGCGACCACAATGAAGACGACGAAGGCGACGACAACGATCGTCAGTTGCCCACGACGCTGACCCGATCGCAGCTTGTCGACTTGACAACGATCGATCGGCAGGCGCGCGACCTTAAAATCGACTTGAACCTGCAGGACGCGATCCAGCGCAACGAAACGCCGGATGCCATGCGCAAGCGCCTCTTCGACGAACTTGCCAAACGTTCGAAGCAAGACCGCCCGACCGGCACTGTCTTCGAACACGTGCAAGTCGGCCGCGACGAACTCGATGGCCGGTCGGCCGCGATGGAAGTCGCGCTGATCACGCGCATTCTCAATTCCCGGCGCGACGTGCGTATCGACTACAAGCCGAAGGATGTGAAGGAGGCGGCCCGCATCGAAGGGCTGCGCGCTCAAGCCCAGCAGTACATGGGTATGAGCCTGATCGAAATCGCGGGCGCTTGCATCAACTATCGCGGCCGCGGTCTGATCAGTGCCGGCATGGCTACGGATATCCTGACGCGCGCGTTCGAATCGACTTCGGATTTTCCGAACATCTTCCAGAACGTGCTGAACAAGTCGCTGCTGGCGCGTTACGAGTTGCACATGCCGACCTATCGCGAGATCGCGATCGAGCGGCCGTTCAACGATTTCCGCCCGCATCCGCAGATCAGGGCCGGTGAGTTTCCGCAACTGCAGAAGGTGACGGAAACCGGCGAACTGAAATACGGCACCACCAGCGACGACGGCGAGACTTTGAGCGTGACGCCTTATGGCATCGTGTTCACGATCTCGCGGCAGATGCTGGTGAATGACGATCTCGGCGCCATCGATCAGATTTTGGGATCGGCGGGCGATTCCGTGCTGGTGTTCGAAAACAACACGTTCTTCACGATGTTTAATTCGAATCCCACGCTGCTGCAGGACAATACGGCCGTGTTCGCGGCCGGCCACGGCAATCTGGTCGGGAGCGGTTCCGGTGCTGCGCCCAGCGTGTCGACGATCGGCACCGCACGCCAGGCGTTGCGGGGGATGAAGTCCTTGACGGGCCTTTATCTGAACGTTCCGCCTCGCATCATCCTGACGGGGCCGGCGCAGGAAACGGTCGCCGACCAGATGGTGGCGTCGATCACGCCGACCTTGACCACCAGCGTCAATCCGTTCAGTGGCCGTCTGCGATCGGTATCGGATGCGAATATCACCGGCACTGCGTGGTATCTCGCTGCCGAACCGGGCCGCGTGCCGTGCTTCGCCTATGGCTTCTTGAACGGTGCCAGCGGCCCGCGGGTGCGCACCTTTGAACCGTTCGGCGTGCAGGGTATCAAGATCTCGATGGAGCACGACTTCGGCTGCGGCGCCATCGATTACCGCGGCTTCTACGAAAACTACGGCAGCTAGGCGCAAGCCAAGCAACGGCCCTTCCGCGCGCCGCCTCGCATCGCCGGGCGGCGCGCGTCCCCTCCCCGATTCAATCCACAAGGAACATCCGTCATGAAAAATCAGGTTCAGCAGGGCGACGCCATCGATATCACTGCGCCGACCGGTGGCACCGTTTCCGGCAATCCCTATCTGATCGGCGCGGCGCTCTTCGGCGTCGCCGGCATCACGGCTTCGGCCGGCCAGCCAAGCGAGTTGTGGCGCAAGGGCGTCTTCACGCTGCCGAAGATTTCGGCGCAGGCGTGGTCGATCGGCGACGTGCTCTATTGGTCGCCGAACAACCTGGCCGTTACCAATGTCAACTCGTCCAGCGATATCAAGGTCGGTATCGCGGGCGCGGCCGCGGCGAATCCAAGCGCCACCGGTACGGTGATCTTGACTGGCCAGTGCTAAATGCAATTTGGTACGGCCGGGCCGCTGTGGCAGCCCGGCCGTGTGGTGTTTCTGGTGGGCGGCGGCGCATCGCTTCGCGGTTTCGACTTCACACGCCTGGCGCCGATCGGCGAAGTAATCGGCATAAATCAGTCGATGTTCAACGTGGAATGCAGCTGCGGCATTTCCATCGATCATCCTTTCGTGCGCAACCGGGCCGCCGAACTTAAAGCCTTTGCGAGCGCGCGTGAACTTTACCTGGCGGTCGGCGATCGCTGGTTTGAAGTCCTGGAAGAAGTGCCGGGCGCGATCTATCTGCGGCAGGGCGAAGAACCTTTGTCTGCCGATCCTGGCGCACTGGCGACCGGCGGCACGTCCGGTTACGCCGCGCTCAATCTCGCGGTGCTCAAGGGTGCGCGGCTGATCGTGCTGCTGGGCTATGACTACGGCCTGGTGGGCGGCAAGCATCACTATCACGATGCCTATCCGTGGCATCACGTCGCCAATGATCAAAGCTGGTCGCGCTGGGCGCGAAATTTCAATGCCATGGCGCCGCGGCTGCGAGCGCGAGGCACTTACGTTCTGAACGCGTCGCCGGCGAGCGCGATTGAGTGCTTCCCGAAATGCGATATCGAAACGGCGCTGCAATGGGCTTCGCGCGTAGCAAGCTAGAAAGGCAATCATCATGGCTCTTCCATCGGCAAACACCATCATGCGCTTGCGATATCTGGAAAGCGAAAAGGGCGGCGTGCTGCGCATCGATTCCACGACGCCGGGATTTTCCGGCGTGAAAGCCTATGACGGTTCGCTTGCCATCGGCCCGAACGCGACGCTTGCGCAAATCGAAACGCATTGCGCGACCGTCGACCCCATCACTTCCGCGGTCTAGTTTTTCGTTATGTCCGCGCGTGAAGTGTTCATTGCCATCCCGGCTTGGGGCAGAGAGTACGTTAATCTCGCGGTGCGCTACACGATCCCGGCCACGCTTGCGGCCTTGCGCGCCTGGCGATCGGATTATGCAGCGCATTTCTTGGTTCACACGTATGAGCGCGATGCTTTTGCAGTCGCGCTGCGCGGCCAGCACGTTGAATACCGCGATCCGCAAGCTGGTCCTGGCCACGACGGCCAATGGGTCGCCTTTAAGCAGGCGCATCGCGACGCGATTGCGTGGGCGCCGCAAGGCGCGCTGCTGGCGCTTTTGAATTCCGATATCGTGGTGTCAATCGAAACCTTCGCCGCGGTCGACGCGGCGCTGCAGGGCAAAAAAACGGTCGGGGTTTCGGTCGGCATCCGCACGCTTATCGATGGCAACGTGCCGCCGATTGGCGCCGATGCCGAAACGTTGTCGCACTATATCTGGGCGCATCGTCATCCGATCACCGAAGAGTGCATTTGGGGCAGCGGCCGGACACATCATCCGACGATTTTATTCTTCGGTCATACTCCGCAAGCGCCGACTTCCACTCCCGTCGTGTCGATGCACTGCTTTCATCTAACGCCGATGTTCATCATCAAGGATCGCCCGCTGGATTTCAAAGGCACGATCGATGATGACGTGCTGGAAGCCTATGGCGAAGATCAGGTCGTGTATTTTAACAAGCGTGAATTCGCGGTTTGCGAATTGTCGCCGGCAAACAAGAGACATCCTGCGCGCAATCCGCTGAACGTTGCGGAGGTGGTTGAGTTTGGCAGGCAGCGGTTTCGCGGTTCACACGTGCGAAATTTTCGGCAGCGCTTTGCCGTGCTGGGCAATGCCGATCGCAATCACCAGGCCGCGGATGCAATCCTTGAAGGTCTTAAGCCGCACTTTCCACAATGAGTGTGCTAAAGGCCTATTACGATCTGAAGTGCGCGCCTCCGACCTACGATATCGTTGCGTTTTTATGCGAAGTGGAACGGCAACGCCGCCGCCGCGGATGCGATGCGGTAGCGATCGAAATCCTGCCCGGTCCCGTTGGCGGCTTCCGCGACGATCGATTATGGCCGCATAGCGTCGCTGAACGTCGCGAACTACTTTTCCGCGTTGCGATCCCGATGGCGCAGATGCTGCCGCGCGCAAGCGTAAAGCTTTGCGAGGAACGGCCGGCCAATCCGGCGCCGCATTCGATCGGCTGGCAGCAGAGTCTTTACGGCTTGCGGCTGCAGATCAATTGCATGGCGGATGGCGTTCGCCCGCTGCGGCCGTCTGGCGAAGCGCTACGCGATCCGCGCCGGGTCACCATGACGCTGCGCGAGGCGGAACACTGGCCGCAACGCAACAGCAATGTGGAGCAGTGGCGCACGGCTGGCGAGATCATCGCGGCGCGCGGCTTTGACGTTGTGGTGGTGCGCGAAACACGGTTTGCCGATATG
>Ga0181518_10001629_pt1 | contig 22904 bp, 17 predicted proteins | sample PEATcosm2014_Bin_28_FD_119751 | JGI IMG/M metagenome (GOLD analysis project Ga0181518, IMG submission 119751) | Peatland microbial communities from MTU Mesocosm Facility, Houghton, MI, USA - PEATcosm2014_Bin01_60_metaG | ecosystem: Environmental > Terrestrial > Soil > Wetlands > Peat | place... | reverse complement strand
TCGGGTCGAACGTCGACCACCGTGATCATGTACGGCATTTGCGTTCCCGGCGCAACGTTGAACCAGCGATGCGCCTGCTCCGCTGAGCAGGCCGGCGCAAACGGACGAAATGCTTCACGCATCTTGACCATCGCGTTGATGCGGTCGCGCATGGCAGGATGCCCAGGGTCGGCCAGAATGCTGCGATTTCCCAGTGCGCGCGGACCATACTCCATGCGGCCGCGATACCACGCGACCACTCGTCCTTCAGCGATCAGCTTGGCCGCTTCGCTGCAGGTCTGATCGAGAGAATGGAAAGGGGTCACCATAGTCCGGCTGGCGTACTTCTCAATTGCCTTGTCAATATCTGGAGACGCGTATGCAGGTCCCACGAGCGGAACCGGCATGCGTTCGTTGGAAATGTCTTCCGATAAAGACGCGCGATACAGGGCAGCACCCAGGGCAGTGCCGTCGTCGCCGGCCGCCGGCTGAATGTAAACTTCGTCGAATATGCCGGAGTCAATGAGCTTGCCATTGGCGGTGCAATTCAGCGCGACTCCGCCAGCCAGAGCGATGCGGCGCATACCGGTCTGCTTTCCGAAGTGTCCACAAACATGCAGCACAACCCGATCCAGACATTCCTGCAGGGCTGCCGCCACGTCTTGATGCTCCTGCGTAATCTCCGCGTCGGGCGATCGCCGGGTTACGAGGTGTTGGTCGAGGTGGGCGCGGGTCGCCAGGTAATTCTCGCGCTCCTCGCGCGAACGATTGAGCCGGAGAATCGGGATTCGGATCGAACCGTCGGGGCGAAGTTCTACTGTTTTCTCAAAGAAAGCGCTGAAGCGCGTCGGGTCGCCATAGGGCGCGAGCCCCATGATCTTGTATTCATCGGAGTTGAAGTCGAAGCCCAGGTGCAGCGTAACCAGCGAATACAGGATACCGATGGAGTCGTTGGCGGGGATTTCGCGGAGCTTCTTGAATTCGCCGCCGCGAAACTGGAACACGGTGAGGCTTTGCACCTCTCCCATCGCGTCGTTTATTACCACCAGGCACTCGTCCCACCCTGAGGTATATGCGGCACTGGCCGCGTGCGCGAGATGATGACCTACGGGCTGAATCTTTTCGGCTTGAAAACTGGGGAAGCAGCGGTGCACTTGCCGAACCAATGCCTCCTTCGAGAACACGCTCTGGTAAAGCCTGGAGGAATCTGGATCGAGCGAGTAGAGCTGCTGGTAAGGCAAGTAATCAAAACCATGGGCAATCTCAGCGACATCTTCGATGCCAAGACCCGCCTCGCGAAGACAAAACTGAATGGCGTCAATCGGGAAATCGCCGGTGTGCTTTTTGCGGCTGAAGCGTTCCTGTGCAGCGGCGGCGATGAGCTTCCCGTCAACTACGAGAGCTGCCGCAGAATCGTAACCCTGGGAGATGCGGTACTCCCTCGGATCCAATCCCGGCCAATGCTCATGTTTAAATTGAGCAGATTCCTCTAAACCACTGATTCCTAAATAGTTCAATTTAAGCTTCCGTGAGACAAGCGGTCCACAGCCCAATCTTGCCGAGTTCGCTGCAGGCAGGGCAAGCCCGCAAGACTTGCAAAACACACGCCAGCAACCAGGGGGGATGCTCCTTTATGAGCAAACGTCGCTCCAACTGTAGCACCTAATTCTAAGTGGCTTTAGCATCAACGGCTTCAGCAATGTGCAAAAGCTTGCAGTTTGGGGTACCCAATTGAAAACGTCACACGCCCCCTTGAACTTCCGGTTTCTGCACTGAACGACCGTTGAGGATGTTGGCCGCGCTCCACTTGGTCAGCAGAAAATTGTCGATGAAGAGGGCATCGGTGCCGGAGCAAAAGAAGGTGCGAACCGCGTCCCTTGGACGCACGACCGGCGGCTCTCCGGGAAGATTGAACGACGTGTTGACCAGAATGGGCGCCGGTTCCTGCTCGCCAAAACGCCCGAGCAGTTCCCATAGCAAACGATTGGTTGTTTTTTCCACGATGTGCAGACGCACCAAGCCACCGGGAAGGTGCAGGACGCGGGGCAAGACATCCGCGTCTGGACGCACCACAGCCAGAGAACTCATGAAGCGGCACAACGGCGAGCCCTCGAAATAGCGAGCGCAGTCTTCTTCGCGTATCGAGACGGCGAAGGGGCGAAAGGCTTCGCGGTGCTTCACGTAGTCGTTAAGATTCTCAGAGACGTAAGGGGCCCACGGCGAAGCCAGGATGCTGCGATGACCGAGGGCGCGCGGGCCGAACTCCGTTGCACCGTGGAACCAGCCGACGATCTTGCCGGCCCGCAACAACTGGACAGCGGAGTCCAGCGTTTTCTCGCTGGTTAAATGCAAGGAGTAGCGGGCTTTCACGTTGTCGAGGACTTCCTTGATTTCTGGGCGCGTAAAGGAGGGCCCCCAATACACTGAACGAACCTCCGGGGTGCGCGGCTTGCCCATCTGTTGATGCCAAATCCATGCTGCTGCGCCGAGCGCACACCCTGCGTTGCCGGGAGCGGGTGGAACGAAAATATTCCCCACCCCGAACTTGCGCTCCAGAGAAGCCACGAGCAACGTATTGTGAAATACTCCTCCACCAAGACAAATCTTTTGCAGGCCCGTTTTCTTCTGGAAAGACGCTAGCAAGTCGGAGATCAACTCCATGATGGCGGCCTGCACGCTGCTGGCGAGATTTCGTTTCTGCTCGACCGTGAACTCTGACGCCTCGGCGGGGAGCCCGAGTTGATCGAACAGGAATGAGGAGGGCACGAAACCGCCAGTGAGATTGCGGCGGAAATAGCGGAGATCGAGTTTGGGAAACCGCTCAAGGGAACCGCGAAGCACGCGGAGAAAGACGTCTTTGTATACCGGCTCGCCTTCCAGTCCCAGCCACTGCGTCTTGTGTTCCTCTTTCGACGGAGTAAAGCCAAGCATGTCGGTCACGCGCGAATAGACCCAGCCAATCGAATCCGAGTAAGACATCGAGTCTTGAACTCGAATCTGGCTGCCTTCTCCAACGGCAAGCAATCCGGCTTTCCCGTCCCCTTCGCTGTCGAGCGTGAGAATCATGGCCTTATCGAAAGGCGAGAGAAAAAATGCGCTGGCCGCGTGGCAGGAGTGATGGTCGAGGCTGACAACCTTGCGCGTATCCTGCAGACGGTGCCGCAAAACACGAACGTCGGTCCACTCCCTGGCAAACCGGCTCAGTTCCTTGCCTTGTTGGTAGCAGGTGGCTACGGGAGCGAGGGGGGACAGGCGACGACGGGAGAAGGCCCGACGCCTCCAGCCGCGAAACGGATCGGCGGCGATGGCGACGACAACAATGTCGCTCCATGTGGCTCCGCCCTTCGTCTGGCAGTACTGAATGGCTGCCTCCGGAATTCCGCGGGGAACCGCAGGCTGCAACTTGTAGTTCTCGATGGCAGCCTCGATGGCGCCATCGCGCACAAGAGCAGCGGCGGCATCGTTCTTGAATGACGATGATAGACCGAGTATCAACATAAATCCTTCGCGAGCGGGAGCGGCGGGGAGGGTTGCTCGACAAGCGGGCAATCGATGCCCTTGGCTTTGTGGCTAGCGTTCGATCTCGTGCAACACGTGTTCGGCCAGCAATCGGTCGGCTAGGGCATTGGGGTGGTGATCCGCTGAACCGAGTATGAACGGCGACCGGTCGGCACGATAGCCGGGCAGGATGTCCTCCACCAAGTCGACCGGAATGCCCAAGCTGCGAAACCCATCCCGCAGCTTCTCGTAAGTAGCTCGCTGCTGCGATGCACGCTGACTCGGCCATAAGATGACACGGAACTGGATGCCCGGATACTCGGCTTCGAGGAGCTCTTTCGAGCGTCGAACCACTGCGAAGTAGAGGCGGATGTCGTCGTCTGTAATACGAGAGTCGCCCATCGACAACGTTCGCCACATGGCCGACTTGTTCAACTGGGCCTCAATCCGCTGGCCAAGCCCGAGCCGTTGGGCCAAGGACTTGCGGTTCTCAAAATACCCTGCCTGGTGCACCGTTCCGTCGGCGTCCAGCACGTAACGCGGCGCATGTCGGCCCCAAGCAGTCCGGCCGGCTACTCGCCACACATGATTAGGGATCGCGACGTAGTACGCATACCTGGGAGTGGTGTCCACCGCACGTCCCACCATGCCATGTTCAATCTCCGCCAGCATTTGGCCCGGTCCATAGGCCTCAAAAGCGAAGTTGAAGGTCCGGTAGCGCCCTCCCGACTGCTCACCGACCTGGTACGGCAACGCCTCATTGTCCTTGAGGCCTTCGCCAAAGGTGAAGGAGCAGCCGAAGAACAGGACCGTGCCAGCCAAATCGTCCTTGCGCCACGGTGAAGCGACGCGAAGGCCGTTGGGGTCTACTGTGTAGTTGACATCGAAGACCACCCCCTTAGGGCCATGGAACAGTCCGGCAGGCCCGGCTTTGAAAGCATGAGCCTCTATCCCCTTGGCAGGTGCCCACCCCAAGACGTCATCGGGAACAATGAAACCATTCGAAAAAATCGGGGGCGTGTACTCGTTTGTGTAGAAGTACGCCTCGATCCCGGACAGTAGAATCGCCACAATCCCAAGGTTGAGCAGGATCGCGCGCGGCCAATCCCCGCGGACGGGGGACATAGCGGAGAAGAAAACCGCAGCCCATGTGAGCAATAGCCAGAAGAAGGGCGCGGGGGCGAATTTCAGGATCAAGAGCGAGGCAGCGACGGCGCCGAACGCGAGAAGCAACAAGATAAGCCACTTTGGGCCAGCGCGATCGCAGACTTCATGGGGATTCGATTTGATTTCGCCTTTCGCTTGGCAGATTTCGCCCTTCGTCTCTACGGCCCATCCACGGAAACTCATCACGGCCTCCCTGCCGAGGGAGCTGGCAGCCGTCCCGCCTGGAAGAGTGCGAACTGGTAACGGTGCAAACGGCTTACCCCGTCGAGCAGTTCAGTAGACGGCAGGGCTGGCTCGTCACGCCAGATGATGGACCGGAACTGAAGCCGCGCGGGCTGTTGGGATCGCACAGGGTTCAGTCCCAAGACCACGCGGAGCTGTCTTTTCGCAATTTGGCGGAAGACGCCAATGAGCCCGGCCACCGTGGTCTCCTTCTCCGAGCTGTAGACCTTGGTTACGTGCTGACCTCCGCCCGGTGCCTCGCGGGCGAGTCGCGTCACGCCGGCCACAATACGTTTGGCTGCATCCTCCGCAAACAGGTAGTCGCGGATGGTGTCGAGCGATACGTAGATGCGCACGGGAGCACCGAAGATCAGACACCGCGACATGTGAGATATGAGTCCTTGCGGTTTGTCGACATGCTGGCCCGGTCCGTATAGATTCGAGATCCGGCCTACGAGCGTCGAAACGGTCGTGCGCAGGCGCGCCCAATCCAAGAGCACGCCCTCCTGGCTCAGCTTCGCTCGCCCGTAGTCCGAAATGGGCCGAGCGGGAGTTGCCTCGGTCGACGGATGCTCGGTGCTCCCGCCGTACACGCCGCCGGCGCTGCTCGCGAGGAATATTCGGCCGGGCGGAGCGACGTGCGGGTCGCCGAGCGCATCGCCGAACCGGTCGAGGAAGTATTGCAGAGTTGCGGTTTCGGCAGCGAGACGGTCAGCCGGCGTGCCCACCACACCTTTGCCCGCGCACCAGTACACACACCAGCCGTCCAGCGACTCTGTCATGAGACGATTTCGGAAACCGCACACGGCGTCCGCGATCGACTCGCGCAGCTGGTTGGGGTCGCTCCAGACAAGGGGACGTTCGGGCCGCCAGGCGGCCGGTCCAATCGTGCGCTCCACGGACGACCCCAGCAGCCCGCCTCGGCCCACAACCCAGGCGAGCGTGCTCATCGCTTTCGGCCGAGGTCCTCTGCCGGCCGCGATACGATCAAGTAAGCCGGCTTGCCCATGGCCATTGAAACCGCGACGCCGAGGTATTCCGCGATAATGCCGAGGGAAACCAAAATCAGACCTCCAAAAAGGCAGGTCACAATGAAAATCGAGGTCCAACCCTGAACCGGGATTTTGTCATGCAAGCGCTGCCAGGCCTTGATGGCGCTAATCACGACAGCGAACAGGATAGAGGCCGAACCCATGAGAGCGATGAAGCGCAAGGGCAGCGTACCTGAGGTCAGGACGAGCTGCCAGAAGTGCCGCAGGAGGCTGCGAAATGTGTAGCCGGAGGGTCGGCCGCGTTCGGCCCGCAGCGCCACTGGGCAATGTCCGGCTGTTCCGATTACCCAGGAGAGTGCCACGTCTAAGTAAACATTGGCGCCGCAATACGCGGCGACGCCCCGGGCCACCTCGCCCTCGATCAACCGGAAGCTGTGGAAGGCGCCGAGGCGGCTGCCGAGCATTCGCGCGATCCACTTAGCCAGGCCGGACAGCCAATTACGCAGAAACCCGTGGGGAGGCGGGTTGGTGGGCGCCGCGTAAACTAGCCGAGCGTTGCTCTCGAGCGCCGAGTCGAGCATCCGCCCAATGTCCCGCGGGTCTTGCTGGCCATCCTCGTCCAGCGTGACCACCCACTCGGCAACCGTACTTGCCATCCCTGCTAGAGTAGCCGCGTGCTGCCCGTAATTGCGGGAGAGCCATATGATCCGCAAGAAGGGATGCCGGGAGCCGAGCTCCCGCATAACGGCGGCGGAGCGGTCCATCGCGCCATCGTGCACGAGCAGCAACTCAATCACCCGGAAACGGCGCCCGCCCGGCGTCGTCTGAGCGAGAGTGAGCGGGGCGATTTCTTCGGCCAACGCTTCGAGCGTGTGCTCGCCCTGGTAGACCGGCACAACCACCGAGACCTCGTGCAAGGCCTCTTGCTCCTGAGTGTCGTCTTCGTTCATGCCGAGTGCATTCTAGCACGGGGTCGCCAACGGACGTGGCGCAGGCCCCTGATTCCACTGGACTAACGTCGCACAAGTTATCTGGCTGCGGCCTCGCAAACTATATAAGTGATGCTATGTCAGAGCAATGCAATTGGATCTGCAACCTCAAAACAGCTAAGAGCCAGGAATTGGATACGGGCCTAAGCGAGTTAGGTGCCACGTAGTATCCCTTCCCGTTCCCGCTAAACCTGACAGCTTGAACTCAACGGATCACCGGAGCTTGCGCGAGAGGCTGGCATGTCAGATTCTTATTCAGAAATATGAAAACTTCAACCGGGTCGAAGCGGCCCGTTCGAAGACGAACGGGCTCTCGAAAACGAGGGTCCCGCGAAAGACGTTCAGCCAATTCGGAGTTGTGTTGATTGTCAAGATCTTCCCTGTTCGAAGTTTGGCCGACATAAAAGGGCGCAGTAACTACAATGTCACTTTGCCCGGCTGCGTCCATCAGCTTTTGCCAATCGAGTGGTCCGTCTTCGTACCGCCAGAGCCATTTCACCTCAGTGGAAAGGCCCTGCACTGCCCACGGATATTCAATTTGGGGTTGATTGAAAGCTCGTCCGTCACCTAAGTACGAGATCCTCGGGTTATCGACACCGCAATTATCGCCTATCTTTTTCACAGACGCCCAGTCCCACTGATCGGAACGAACCATAATTCGCCAGGGGAGTGAGCCATTGACGAGCCCTGGGTCCACGGCGTGTTTGTTCGGAACTACGACAGGAGCTAAGATCATGAGTAACTGGCCGATAAAGAGAATGCTGAACAGCGCGATGGCTGCACCGGAACGCGTGCATCCTGTGGAATCGGCAAGCACACCAATGACGATGGCCAAGGGTATGACCGCCGGACTTATGTGGCGGAGCAGGTGATTTGTGCCGGACAATTGTGCGAGCACAATCGGCAATCCTGCGCAGGCACAGGCACCGAATGCCAGGTTCTGCAAATCGGTGAGAATATTCTTTCTTCTGGTTATCACTTTACGAACAAATACAATCACAACAAGTGCGATCAGAATACTGAGGCCGTAGCCCAGCAGGCCCTCCAGCACGGTGCCGAACCAGTGCATCCACGTCGCCGGAGAGGGTGAGCCCAAGGAATTCCGCACAAAGTCTCTCGCATATCCGGCATAGGCGATCGACGACTTGATATTCACTGCCCACCAGGGCCCCGCAATTATCAATGCGAGAAGCCCGGCCTTACGCAGCGGCAATGACGCCGAGATACCGAGGGGTCGCCAGCGATCTACGACGAGCGCGAACGCCAAGACAGGGAGTCCTATTAAAAAGAACGAGGTCTTGGACAAAAGGCCCAGGCCAATTGCAAGTCCCAGGCCGATCCAGTTTCTAGACTGTTCCGACGTGTCGGTCCAAAGCGCGAAAAGGTAGTACAACATGGCGGAAGTCGCCAGGTATAAAGGACCCTCAGAGCTGAACCAAATGCTGGCCGATACAACTTGAGGCGCAAGGCAAAAGACAAGAACTGCGAAAGCACCAACCGCCTGGTTTGCGATTCGCTTCGTCGCCAAATAGATGAACCACGCGGTCAAGCCAAAACAAGCCAGAGTCACCAGTCGCGCCGTGGCCGTGTGGAATCCAAAGAGAGCGAGGACAGGGACGGCAAGAAGACGATATGCAGGTGGACGCCCCCAACTCTTAAGCAGGATCCTCCCGCCGAGTTTGAGCAGCATGCCCGCCTGAAGGCGATGAGTGTCGATCGCGACTTCGTTGAGGTATTGAGCCTCGTCCCAATGGGCGCCGTAGGGATGATCGAGCGACCACCGGATCGCCGCCGCACTGATCACGATGAAGGTGGCGAGGGCGAAGACTTGCCAAAAGCGCACTTTAGCTTTGATTTGGTCCATGTCTTTGTCGGTTGGCACTATCTGCGGTAGCATTCCAGAATCGTTCCCGCCAGGCCCCAAACTTGAAGCTTGCAGGAGAAGCGTTGCGCGGGTTTCACACTAACCATCCATTGCAACGTCCACCTTAGAAGCCTGCGAAACAGATAGAGCGGAATCCCAGCAATGAACCACCGTGTATCGTGGGGAATCCCGAAGGCGCGTATGTCGGAGCGTGCTTTATCAAACCACCAATCCAAGAAATACTCTTTCCTGATGCGATCCGGCGGTGTGGCGTGATAGACGACAGCGGATGGTTCGTAATACAACCGCTCTCCAGCCGCGAGCAATCTTTGGCCAAACTCGCTGTCCTCGCTTTTTTGCGGATTTCCGCTGCCGAGCTGAGGTCCCAGGTCGGTTCGGAAGTTGCCGTGCTTTGCGAAGACCTCTTTGCGAAAAGCCATGTTGTTACCGAAGGGTGCTTCGGTTAACTCGCGCGGCTCCGGACCGCGGTCGAAGATTGCGAGCGGGGCAAGGGCGTATCGGCCTTCCACCGACAGCCAGCGCGGAGGGGAGACGCTGCGATCGGGAAGAACGCGTCCTGCCACACCGGCGCATTGGCCATTGCGCAGGCGGAGGGTCAGGCTCTCCAGCCAAGCCGGTTCGACGGCTACGTCGTCGTCAGTGAAGGCCAGCACATCGCCCTGAGCCCGTCGAATGGCGGCATTGAGCGCATGGGACTTGCCCTGCGTGGATTCGAACAAATAAACAAAACGCGAGGCATGCCGTCGCGAAAAGTCTTCCACGACACTTCGCGTCTGATCGCTCGAATTATTGTCCACGACCAAAACCTCCCATTTGACGGAGTTGGCGAGTGTGGAAGACGCAAGACTATCGAGCGCCTTCGCCAGATTCTGGCAACGATTGTACGTGCATAGAATGACGCTGATATCCATCAACCTACGCTACCGTTTCACCTTCGTCTTCTTTGACTTTATCTAGAGCTGATTGTGCCGGGATCGCAACCTCGCCCTCCGGGTTCAGGAAAGAGCGTTTATCCCACCGGGCCCAGAAACTCTCCCACGTCTTTTCGACTAGAGCGCGAGGAATCCACTTGGCTAGCAGTCGCCAATCAAAAGCATAGTTGATTGACGCCAGCAAGTTTCGATGGAAATCCCAAAACTCTGAATTCCTGCCACGCAACCGGCACCTGCTGAGATACAGAAAGTAGCGCCTCTCAGCGTCTTTCAGGCATGGCCCATACTCCTCGACAGACAGATAATCGCTGCCATGCGCAACCACAACCGCCAATCTAGAGAAATGTAAAAGACCAAGCGCTCGCGCTCGCGAAAGAATCGACTCATTATCACGGCGGGAGTACGTCAACACCTGGTGCACGAAGCCGAAGTTACACGTCCGAAGCAGATCGAAACACGCATGAGCGTCCTCGAAAGGCGCGTACCGCTCTTCATAAAATGGGGTCCGCGACCGAATAAGATCGGCCCGCAACAGTAAAGATGTAGGGGTACCGAAAATATACTTATCCTTCAAAAAATACAGGCGGCAAACATCCCGGCCACCCACCTCGGCGCTAGGATAGGGCAGGCCGTCCAGATCGACGGACTCGCCTGCGAGCTCGTAGGCGCCGACAATTCCAACGGAAGGATGTGCCTCGGCTAAGTCCACCATGCTGCTAACACACTCCGGGAAGATCCAGTCATCCGCCTGGACCATCTTGCAGAACTTGCTATCCGGCGCAATCGAGGAAATGGCAAAGTTGTAATTCTGCACTTGGGTGAGAAACGACTTCGTGTGCACCAACCGAATCTTCTCGGCAAAACGGGACGCGTACGCTTGCGCGACCTCGCTCGAACCGTCGGTGCTGCAGTTATCCACAAGAACGTATTCCCAGTTCTTGTAGCTTTGCCGCAACACGCTTTCGATACACTCTGGCAGAAATTCACGTGTATTGTAGAACGGCGTTACGACACTGACCAACGCTTCCTGTCCCAAGTTATTCCCCTGACTGCTTCCCTGCTCAGTGATATCAGAACCGGCCGGCATGATTATGAGAACTCGCCGCGTTTGAACGCCGCGACGATTCCGTCAGCCGTGCGCGCGGCCAGCGCCGAAATTGTGAGTGCCGGATTCACTGCCGCTCCGGTGACAAACACACTGCCGTCTCCGATGAACAGATTGGGAACGTCGTGCGTTCGACATACAGGATCAACCACCGACGTCTTCGGATCTTTGCCCATCCTGCAAGTGCCGAGATAATGCGAAGAGCTGCCGGGGACGATTTCTTCCACGTGTATATCTCGCGCGCCCGCCGCCTCCAGGATTTCGCGATGCCTGGCTGACATGGCATCGATCATCGCCAACTCGTTTTGAAAGTGAGCGTTGACGATCAAGGGTACAGGCAAGCCGTAGTTATCCTTAACCACCGGATCAAGTCTGACCTGATTGCGTTCGTCCGGCAATTGTTCCCCGTCGCAGGCGAGGCCGACCCTGTGGCCGAATATTTCCTTCATGCGCGCCTTGTGTTCGGCTCCCCAACCTGGAATGCTGTTGGCGGTCGCCAGCGGCCACTGGTTCTCATTCTCCACGGAAATTGTCCATCCCCGCGCAAAGCCGTTTTTCGGATTCGTGGCGTAGAAATCCTGAATTATACCGCCTGTGGGAACACCCCGCCAGGGATCCAGCCGCTCAGGAAAAATGCCATAGGCAAACACCGACAGATGTTCCATAAAGCGCTTGCCGACCAACCCGCTGGAATTGGCAAGCCCGTCGGGAAATATTCCGGACTTACTCAACATGAGCAGACGCGCCGTCTCCACCGCATTGCCCGCGACCACAATCACGCGCGCTGCAATTTCTTTTTCCTTGCCGTCGGTGTCGAAGTAGATTACGCTGCGCGCTTTACCATCGGGACCAACGGTGATTTCCCGAGCCATGCATTCGCTACGAATCTGTACCCGTTTCGTCTTTTCGGCCTTAGGAATATAGGTAACATCGATACTCGATTTTGCCTCAATCTTGCAGCCCAATCGGCACGTTCCGGCATTGATACAGGCGGGCCGGCCATCCCAGTCTTTGGTCGGAATGGCGAGAGGTTCGCGTACCAGGTGCAGCCCGAGTTTGTCGGCTCCGCGCCTGATCGTGCGACTGGCCAGGTTGAGCTCATGCGGTGGTGTCGGAAAGGGCCGGGAGCGCGGCGGTTCAAAAGGATTTGCGTCTGCCACATCCGGCCCTGACACTCCCAGTTCAAATTCAACCTTTGTGTAGTACGGTTCCAGATCGGCGTAGCTAATGGGCCAGTCATCCGCGACTCCATCCTCGCCGCGCACACGAAAATCGGACTCATGAAATCTGGGATTCATGGCATGGTAGGCCAGAGTCGAGCCTCCCACGCCCTTAACGCGGTTGTAGTTAAACGGATTACTACGCGGCGTCGTGTACCGGTCCCGGCGCGCATCCTTGGGCAAGAACACATCTGCCGTGCGCACTTCGAAATCGAGCGCATGCGTAGGGTACTCGTCATAGGGGCGGTAGCGTTTCCCGGCCTCCAGCACTACAACTTTGAGACCGGCCTCGCCAAGTTCCTTGGCAATCACTCCTCCGCCAGCGCCCGAGCCGATGACGATAACATCCGATTGGTCGTTTGAAAAAGACATACCGTACATTCAGGACTGAACCGGCACGATCATTCGGTCTTGATTCTCTTCTAGCCCGCAACCGGATTGAACTGTGCCCAGAAGCCGGTCGTACTGCGCATCAACCTGTTCACGATAAAGCTGGACGGCGCGTGTAAGGTGGGCCGACTCGCGTTCGCGAACTGCTTGAAGGGCACCAAATCGCTCAATGAGCAGGCTCGCGTCCATCTGATCGATGTCCACACAGTAATCGTGTTGTCCGACGTCGCTCATGTGAACATCGACTTTGCGGTCGTAAGAAATGGCCAGCACCGGCACTGAAATCAACTGAGACAGAATCACACCGTGCAGACGACTGGCAATAACTAAGTCCGCTTGGCAAATCCCCTGCAAAAGACCCTCGGTGGTTTGCTCTGGGGGACCGGGAAGTACTTGGACTGAACTGGCGTCCACTGAGCCATCGGAAATCAACGCTAAGAGATCCTTGATGGTATCGACGTCGGGACTGTCCGTGGCAAACAGCACGACCTGATGTTTCTGCCTAATCAGCCACCTTACCATCTCGGCCAGTTTATGGAGATAGCGTGAGTAGCGCTGCTCATCCTTCAGGGGCCACACCCGTGGGTCGCAATAGGAAATCGGGCTGACACCAACAACCAGGCGTTCGTCCGGAATGACGTGATTGAGCCGTATCGGCAGCTCGGGACACGAATAACTGTAGGCTAGGTCGGGACAAACCGGATCGCCAGACGAATCGAAGAACGCCTGCACGGCCAGTTTCGAGTCATGGTCCCGGTACGAACGGTACTCGGCCCGACTAAGTGCATTTCGCGCAAAGAAGCGGCTGAGCGGGCGCTCCAGAGAACATTTTCCGACACTCACGAACAGGAAGGGGGCGCGCCAAACTCGGCTGAGCACGGCAAACTTGAAGAGAGTCCACGGGTGCCCCCAAGGCCCGCCCCAGAATTCGTCTAATGCGCCGCCACCTGTGATGATGACCCGGTCGAGCTTTCGAACCAGGAGCGATGCGGCCACGATATGAGCGATTTCCATGCAGACCAGGCGAATCGCTCGCACCAGCCAGCGCAGAAAAGTAATTCGTTTCAAACCCTCCTTGATGCGCCACAACCCATTCGGCGGTTGCTGCTGGCGAATCTCCGAAATGTTTGGGTTCGAAAAGGAATAATTTGCACGGGAGGCGCTCGTAATTGGAAATGCATCGATCCCATGTCGACGGCGGGTGTCGTCAGGACTCAACGTAATGCCGGTGATTTCCGCATCCGGAATGCGCTTGAGGATGTTCGCGATCATCGACGACAGGATCGCGGCGTTGCCCAGATTGCCCAAACACGGGCTAAGCAGACCGATGCGATGAACTTTGCGATTGCGTGTCAAACTGTTGTCCGTAGGATCTGACAAGGGCTCATCGTTTCGTACATAATTTGTCGCGTGGAGCACGCTCCATAAGTCGGAAGATCAACCGGTCGTGGGACGCGCTGGGTTGTTACAGGTCGGCACTGCCCGGAGCAGGCAACTTCGCACCCGCGTCGTCGATGGTCAGTACCCAGTCATTTGAATCCGGTGGCGTGAAGTTTCTCGTTCCAGAATTAGCGTACGTTCCGATGAAGGTCACAGTCCCTGATGATGGGCGGAACCACCAGCATTTCGCCATGTGGCTGGCACTGGTGACCTTGTTCATAGCCACAGTCAGTGTTGTCGCGTTGCCGTTCGGGATATAGGCGAGGATGGTCTGTCCATCCTTAGTTCGAGAAGTGACCGTAACTGTGTCTCCCGACCCATAACCTGCAGTAACCACCCCATGGTTGATATCTGGAACCATCAGCCAGTGTTCCCGGCTGCGCATCAACCGACCCAAGTATTGCCTTCCAATCGAACCTGTAGAGCTCAGACGATTTTGCCAGGACTGACCGGGCTGTATGTTGCAATATTTATAGACAGCTCCAAAGGGCCAAATGACACAATTACCGAAGACGAACCCCAAATGCGCGCCTCCCAGAACTCCCTGATAGGCCTCGCTTCTCTCGACAAGGTCGCCCACCGTCTCGTTTTCCAAGTTGTCCTCGCCAATAAACATCGGCAGAGAATCACTGCGCGCGTAGTCTGCGTTGGCTTTTGCGGCCATGCCAGGGGCGTCTTGATAGAGAAAATTCAGGTTGATCCAGGTTGATCCGCCCATGTTGTCTTGTGACGCCCCTTTGGGCGGCTGAGTTTCAATCGTCATCAAATGAACGGGATCCACGGATCTGATGCCGTTAGCGATATCATCCATCTTGGCTTTGAAAATTGGATAATCCGTAAGATCGCAATCCCCACCCATCATCCAGATAATGTTGGGATACGACTTGTAACGGATGGCGAGGTGGGCACCATACGCCTTCATGTCGGCGTCCGAAGCAGTCTGCAGTTCTCGACACCACCCTGTGTCGTTGGCACACCATGATGGTCCACTCCCTACAAAGGCAGCATTCAGCAGTACCGTGAAGCCGTGGGCGGCCGCCCGCTGAATAACGTAATCCAGGTGAACGAAATACGCCTCGTTCATGTTTGTGAAGGCCCTGCCTCCTCCATCGGGATAGCCGATAAACGGGACTTGGCCGAGAGCGTTTCCCGGCGGATCCACGAGATAAGCCTGGTCCACTGCACCTACCCAAATCAAATTGAAGCCCATTGCCTGGCGGGTAGAGAGATAATACTCAATATCTGAGTTGCGGGAAATATTTGTTGCGAGGCTATAAGCTTGTTCCCCAGTGATAAAGACCGGCTTATTCGTAATCGTATTGACCAAATAAGTTCTGTCTGCGCTCAGCGCCATGAACTGACCTGTCCCCGCGCCGGATAGAGCAAATGGTGGATCAACCACAGGGGCGTCGTTTAGCCTCGGCGGGTTGGGCGCACGGTGCAACTCCCATAGGAGGAATGCTAGTATCCGACGGACACCGCTCGGCCGGATTGTCCGAAGTAGAATTGCACCTCCGATGAGCAATGTAAGTCCAACAGTCAATAAACTGCATTGAGCGCAAACCGAGCGGCGAGTAATCATTTAATCCTCGGCGCGAGACCGGGATAACCCTCGTCCATCGGAGGCCCGTCATATTCCAGCCAAATCCAACTCACCCGGCTTGTATAGAACACCTCCAAGCAGTCGCTTCGAATCTGCGGGTACAGTTGTCCGGCGAGAAACGGTATGCCTTTTGCCCGTGCGATGATTTTGAATCTGCGCCAGGCTTTCTTGATCGCCGGAGCGAGCGAGGTCCACTCCTCATAAATATGCTGCGAAGCCTTCAGTAGATGGATCTGGTCTTCCTGCGTCATTACAGCAAACTTGCATTGCCGTTCCCGTAGTGCCCAAGCATCGAACGACAACAGCCCCGCGGAATACAAGCTCTGGCGCTCTGCCGAGCCTGCAATCAGCTTGTCGAGTGACTCAAGGGTGGACGGGCCGAGAACACAGACCTCATCGATTCCAGGAGTGTCGTCGTCCGATGGGACGATCAGGTTCGCCAGCGCCTCCGCGACTAAGGCTTCATCCGCCGTAAACCATCGAAAACTTCCATGCCCGCGCTCGGCGTCCCGGCGGGCCAATTTCTCATCAAGGTCGCGCGATACTATTCGAAGACAGAAGTTCAGGAAACTATCGAAGCGCTCAGTCCAAACCTGTCTTGAGTCGCTGACTATCGCCTTCATTCAGTTCTTAGCCGGGGCCACGTCTGGGATCACTGCCGCCGCTCCCGGCATCTCCATCAAGTTAGCAACTTCGGCCCGCGTCTCCTGTCGGGTAACCTTTGGGAACAAGTGGGCGGCGCCACGCACATCTTCATCGGAACTCACATAAATGGTTGTCGCCGGCGCCCACCGATCGGATTCCGTCTGCGTGTCATACCTGTAAACGAGAATCGAGGGATGGAAAATGCCGTTGGCGAGATTTAGCTGGAGCTCGAACGTGCAAGTGAAAATCTCTCCTGCCTCCAGGCTGAAGTTGCTGTACCCAAGGCGCTCCGTCGAAGTATCGAAAATGCTTTGATACTGTTCATCGGTCACGTAGAGTGAAATTGACAACTTGCTGCAGCTTTTGCAGGCAGTCAGCTCAATATCAATCCACGCTTTCTCGCCGGAATGAAATCGCAGGCATTCTCCCGCAGGGTTACGCACTGCCACTTTTGAAATCACGACGGACTTGGATTCGGCAGCCTTGAGATGTGCACTTCGAGACCGGTTCAAATAGGATGAAATCACTTCGTGGGTTGGACCAATCGTGACTGTCTCACCATGCTCTAACAACAGGGATCGCTGGCAGAACTCGGCTACACTCTTCAAGTTGTGGGAAACAAACAGAACCGTGGCTCCGCCGTTGATTACCTCCCGCATCCGCTCCATACACTTTTGTTGGAAGACATAGTCGCCGACGCTGAGGACCTCATCCACAATAAGAACGTCAGGGTCTACGTGGGCCGCCACGGAAAAGCCAAGGCGAGCGTACATGCCCGACGAGTAGCGCTTGACGGGCGTGTCAATAAATTCTTCGAGCCCCGAAAAAGCGATGATCTGATCGAGCTTGGATTTGATCTCACGATTCGTCATGCCCAGAATCGTACCGTTGAGAAAGATGTTTTCTCGCCCCGTGAGGTCCTGGTGGAAACCGGCCGAAACCTCAATCAGTGCGGACAGGCGGCCGCTCACCGCAAGTTCGCCCTTCGTGGGCTTCATGATACGACTCAGGATCTTGAGGATGGTGCTCTTGCCGGCGCCGTTGTGGCCGATGATCCCCAGGGCTTCTCCGCGCTTGACCTCAAATGAGATATCCCGCAGCGCCCAGAATTCGCGCTTGTCCTTCTGGCTGAGTTCCTGCTGCCGGAACATTGTCCCGGTCAGGGCGGGAATAAGATCACGCAGAGAATTGAAGGTTTCTCCCTTGCGAAACTTTTTGTAAACGTGCTCCATACGGAGCGCGACGTCAGACATCAGATTTCTTCCTTAAATGCTCTCGGCAAACGAAGGTTCCAGATGCTTGAAAAAGACATAGCCGCCGAACAGCGACACTACTGCAAAACCCACGCTGTAAGCCAACCACGGAAGGTCCGGCCGTTGCTGGCGCGTAATGCAGGCGCTCAGCCCCTCCAGAATGGGAGCCACGGGGTTGAGCAGCAGCCACTTTCCTTTGTCCCCGAACATACCGGCATCGTAGAACACAGGGGTGAAAAAAATTCCGAATGTCAGCAGTACTTCGACGATGTATTTCACGTCCCGGAAAAAAAGGCTGCCGGCAGCCACCACCATGCCAATCCCGGAAGCCAGTGTGATGAGCGTCAACAACAACACTGGAACCCAAAGCAGGCTGAGACTCACATGGATCCGCAGCGCCGCGAGGAAAACAACCAGCGCTCCCGAAGCGATCACAAAGTCGAAAAGGCTCGACATCACCGCCGCCAGAGGAAAGATTTCTTTCGGGAAATAGATCTTGGTGACAAGATCTCGGTTGCTCAGGATCAAGCTGTTGCCCCCGAACCGAATACTTGAAACCAGAAACGCCCAGGGTAGCGATTTCACGGCCACGCTAGCAATGTCGGCCATCTGGAGCTGCTTATGCGCCGCCAGTGCGTAGGCATACCGGACCACGATGCCAGACATAACAATCAGGATCGGCATCAGGATGGCCCACATGAATGCCATGATCGACTGTTTATACCGCACCTTGATATCGCGATACGCGATCATGTAAAGCAGTTCCCGATACTTGTACAACTCCCGCAATTCTTCGCGCATGCAGTCGTGCCGCCTCGCTAGTTGAGCTTTCGGTTCACCGGTTTCACCGGACGCCCTTCCAGGTACTTTTCGATGCCTTCGTCCAGCGCCTTGCGGTAAATCACCAGTGCCTCATGCACTGCTTCGGCAGTCCGCTCAATGTCGTTATCGCTGTGAGAGAAACTTACAACGAAGGATGGCGCGATCACACCGCGCCGAACCAATTCCTGCATGAACAGTGTGCGAAACGGCTGCGAACGCTCGCGATTCTGATCGCGCGTTCCGAATACCAGATTGCACGGCCGCCCGAAAACCTCAAACAAACCTTCGAGCCGATTCTCTCCGATCGACTTTTGGACCAGTGTCTGCAACCGCTCCCCTTGCCGCCACAGACATTCAACTACTTCGCGCTCACGATAGATCCGGATGGTCTCGAGCGCAGCCGCCAAGGCATGGGTCTCGGCACCGTGGGTGGTCGACAGCAGGAACACGCGCGGCTGATCATGGTCCAAGCCGCCCAGTCGCATGATTTGGCGTTCGCCGGTCAAAGCCGAGATCGCAAATCCGTTTCCCATCGCCTTGCCGAATGTGGATAGGTGTGGAATGACGCCGTGAAACTTCTGCGCTCCTCCCAGATGCCAGCGAAAACCGGTGATCATCTCGTCGAAGATCAGTACGGCTCCCCGCTGTTCGCACAGTTGCTTGACTTGCTTTAGATATCCGGGAAGGGGTGGGGTCGCCGCCTCGGCCTCCATCATCACGCAGGCAATCTGTCCTGGATGTTGGTCAAACAACTCGCCCAGGCTGGCCAGATCGTTGTAGCGAAATTTCACAGTCAGCTTGCCAACCGATTCGGGAATACCAGCGTTCATCTCGATCGTGCTGATGAACCAATCGTCCGTCGAGAAAAACGGTTGGTCACCGCAGATCGCGATCATCTCTCGTCCCGTATAGGCCCGAGCCAGTTTCACCGCAGCGGTCGTCACGTCGGAGCCGTTCTTGGCAAATTTCACCATATCGGCTCCATCGATGATTTCCAGAAACGCTTCCGCAGCGTCGACCTCGATCTTGGCAGGTCGCGTGAAGTTGGCGCCCAGTTGCATCTGCTGATATGCCGCCTGCACTACTGGTTCAAAAGCGTGTCCCAGAGTGACTGCCCTCAAACCCATCCCGTATTCAACGAACTCGTTCCCGTCCAGGTCCCAAACATGACAACCCTTGCCGCGCGCGATAAACACCGGTGCCTGTTCCGGATACTGATCATCACCCTTCGCGTAAGTGTGCGCACCGCCCGGAATGAGTTCGTGCGCCCTAGGCTGAAGGGCTCGGGACTTAGAAAAGTCTTTGGCATCCGAGGAGAGAGTCATTCGAAGCTTTTGAGTGCCGGGCATATGAACTCTTGTTTCACGCAACCGAATCAACGGCGATTTTTCGCGCGTAGAACGCCTCGGCATAACCGCTGGGCGCGTTTGATTCCATCCCGCGAAGTCTCATCAGCCCGAAAAAGGTCTCGCGTTCGAACCAGGGCTTCGCATGCTGAGATTCAAATGCCTCGCGCAAATTATCTACTTTCCTCTGGCACACCGACTTCTCGAGCGGAACGAAGACGTTGGGCCGTCCCATATCTCCGTCGTACTTCGGTATTTCATACTCGAGGATGAGATGGTTACGGAAGGTGTTCCACGTAAGCTCGCAGATCAGACGGTGATCCTGGTGCGCGTCGCCCTGCCAATGTGTAAAGATCAGATCGGGATTGACGCTGCCCTTAAGTTCTTCAAAGAAGTTCTTTACCTCGGCGCCGCCGTACGGCAAGAACCCATCCCGGTACTCCCTCAGGACAATTTCCTTGTCGCAGCCGGCGGTGAACAATTCCGCGGCCTTCCTCGCCTCCTCGCCACGTGTCCCCGCCGCACAGAAGACCACCCAGTGATATTTCACCTTTGTGTCATCTTGCCTCAGGTGCAGCAGCGTGCCACCGCAGCCGATCTCGATGTCGTCGGAATGCGCGCCCACGCAGAGTATGTTGAGCGGCTCCGGGCCCGTTTTTCCAAAACTCAGCTTCATCATGGGGTAACTCGTCCTTCGCAACCATTCTTCCACACGCACCACGGGGCCGTGCCCGAGGCTTCCAGTTCATCCAAGATTTGCTTGTCCTTGAACGTGTCCATGCATTGCCAGAATCCTTCGTAACGTTGCGACCATACCCTGCCTTCGGCGATCATCCGCTGCATGGGTTCGTAGACAAATTCCTCTCCGGGCTTCAGGTATCGGAAAACGTCCTTGCGCAGCACATAGTAGCCTCCGTTGACCCAAACGTTGGAGTCCTTCATGCACTTGATTGCCTTCACGGAACCATGTTCGTCCGCTTGCACTGTGTCCAGGCTGCTCGACCGCGGCTGGACTGAGAGAAACGAAACGTAGCCGTCACGGCGCGAAAAGTCGTCGATCATTTCAGGAAGGGGAAAGTCGGTCAGGCCATCGCTGTAGTTGGCGAGGAAGACTTCCTCCCCTTTCAGATGCGGCTCGACCAGCCGCAAACGGTCTGCGATGGTGGAGCGCTGCCCGGTATCGACGAAGGTAATCCGCCAGTCGTCGATGTCGCGCTGCATAAACTCAAGTCGCCGCCCGCCCTCGGAGAAAACAAAATCGTTGGACACCGATTCTTCGTATTCGAGAAAGTAGTTCTTGATGACGTTCGCCTTGTAACCAAGGCAGAGCACAAAGTCCTTGTGGCCAAAGTGGGCGTAGTATTTCATGACATGCCATAGCACGGGACGCGCGCCGATCGTCACCATTGGCTTGGGCACGTCTTCCGAGTAGCCCCGAAGCCGCATTCCCGCGCCACCGCAAAACAGCACCACTTTCATGCGCTCACCTCCGTGAACCGATCCCCAATCTCCAAAGACTCATTGCTTCTGAGTCTGCCACCGGCAAAAAGAAGTAACAAGCTCAGTACACGGTCACCCGCGGGATGGGCACTACGAAACGGCCACCCCACTCCCGGATAAACTGCAACTGCATCATAATTTCGTCTTTCAGATTCCAGGGGAGGACAACTACGTAGTCGGGCTTCGTTTCGCGAATCCGGTCGGTGTGGTAGATCGGTATGCGGGTGCCCGGCAGGTGCCGCCCTTGCTTGTATAGACTGCGATCCACCGTGTATTCGATCAGATCCTTGCCGATGCCACAGTAATGCAAGAGCGTGGCGCTCTTGCCTGGCGCCCCGTAACCGGCAACGTTCTTGCCCTGCTTGGCGGCCGTAAGCAGGAAATCGACGAGCTCTAGTTTTGTCGCCTTCACTTGCCGTGCGAAGCTCTCGTAGCCCTCGACCCTGTCGAGCTTTGCGGCAAGTTCATCGGCAATGACTTTTTGTACGTTCGGCGCAAGAGCATGAGTCTGGCTGCTGGCGCGGCACGCAAAGACGCGGAGCGAACCGCCGTGGGATTTCAACTCCTCTATATCGAACACCCGCAAGCCGTGCGCCTCCATAATCTTAATTGCGCTGATCAGTGAGAAATAGGAAAAGTGCTCGTGGTAAATCGTGTCGAACTCATTGAGTTCAATGAGCCGAAGCAGGTGGGGGAATTCGAGCGTGAGAACGCCTTCTGGCTTCAACAGAACCTTCAGGCCTTCCACAAAGTCGTTGAGGTCGGGCACCTGCGCCAGGACGTTGTTGCCGACAACGAGGTCGGCAGTGCGGCCTTCCGCCGCCAGTTCCTTCGCCAACTGCGTACCGAAAAAGCGCACCAGCGTGGAAACGCCTTTTTCGACTGCCGCCTTGGCCACGTTGGCCGCCGGCTCGATTCCGAGCACGGGAACGTCCATCCGCACGAAGTACTGCAGCAGGTAGCCGTCATTGCTGGCCACCTCAGCCACGAAACTCTGCCTGCCGAGGCGGAAGCGCGCCTTCATCTCACTACAGTATTTCTCGCAATGCCTGAGCCAGGAGTCGGAGTACGAGGCAAAGTAAGCATAGTCGCTGAAGATATTCTCCGCGCTTTGGTATTCTTCGAGCTGCACCAGCCAGCACTTTTCACAGACGTAGACGTGAAGGGGGTAGTAGACCTCGCCGTGATTCAGTTCGGCCGCAGACGGATACGATTCGCAGAGCGGCGACATGCCCAGATCGACAAACGTGCGCTGCAGGTCCGCGCCGCAAAAGCGGCAGGCCCTGGTCGCAGTCTGGTCATCGAGTCTCTGAAGAACGGTCGTGGTGGTCATGAACGTTTCGCACTCGCCGTCATACGATTGGCGTAGTCCCAGCACTCTTGCCAGTCCAGCGCAACGAACCATCTAGCCGCCCGGCCTGCTGTAGACGGCGAATCTCGCTGATGCGGACGTAGCGTCCTTGCTCCATATCCGCAGTCGTTAGTTTGACGCTGCGATACGCGTCGTAGAGTTCCTGCGCCCCTTTGCGCGCGGTCCATTGCGGACGGAATGCCGGGAGCATACGGTTGATCTTGTCGAAGTTGACGCGATAGCAGCGCAGATCCGGGCCGCCGCCAGGAGCGTACTCCACGCGGCAGCCGGGAACGACTTCGGCGACAATATCGGCCAGTTCGCGAATGCGGAAGTTCTCGTCGTTGCGGCCAACATTGAAAATCTGGTTGTGAACCGCTTCCGGTGGTGCATCGAGCACGGCGGCGACGGCCGCAATGATGTCGCGGATGTGAACGATGGGGCGCCATGGCGTACCGTCACTCTTGATGTAAACTCGCCCGGTGGTGAACGCCGAAGCGACCAGGTCGTTCAATACAATGTCGAGGCGCAGCCGAGGCGAAACACCGTAGGCGGTCGCATTGCG
>Ga0181518_10001621_pt1 | contig 22952 bp, 15 predicted proteins | sample PEATcosm2014_Bin_28_FD_119751 | JGI IMG/M metagenome (GOLD analysis project Ga0181518, IMG submission 119751) | Peatland microbial communities from MTU Mesocosm Facility, Houghton, MI, USA - PEATcosm2014_Bin01_60_metaG | ecosystem: Environmental > Terrestrial > Soil > Wetlands > Peat | place... | reverse complement strand
GGAGCTTCCGGCAAGAGAGATCACCCTCTCCGCCGTCCGGTACGACTTCAGTAGCAACTGGGCAAGTTCTACTGGCAGGTCCTTCCCCTGCTGGATTAGCAGCTAGCTTCGCTGCACCGTCCGGTTGGCCGGTGATCCAGGGAGCGCCGGGATAAACCGGCATGTTGTAGGGGATGCAAGAGCCCTACAGGAAAGGAAGTAGCGAATCCATCCTGGCCTCGAGTCTTGCAGGTGGCATCGTGAGGTGTCGCTTGAAGCGTAGACCGGAGGCATCGGTGGGCCGGGCTATTGAGCTTCGAAAAACCGGTAGATCAGGACGCCGACTCCATCCTGAGAAGGCGGAAGGCAACACGGCAGCCACGTTAACCGCGAGTGGAGTGTCGGTCCTGCGTAGTCGAAGAACCTGTGCACGCCGAGAAACAACATGCACGAGAACCGGGAGATCTCCAGCACGCCTTGGTCTTCAGATCAAGGCCGGTCCGCGAAGGCCATAAGCCGTACGGCGGACGTGCACGTGCTGGAGAAGTCGGACTGTGCCGTAGTACCTGTGAACCAGCCGAACAAGGAGGGGCAACCCTCTGCGGAGGTTGGGGAGGGAAGGGCATGGATCGTGAAGAACACCCCGGAGCCACATGCTCCCGACACTGAGCGGGACCCAGCATGTACCAGACTCTCGGTAGGTGTGCGGCAAGCACCACTGCCGTTGGCATTCACGATAAGAGCCGTATGCGTAGACGCGCACGTACGGATCTGTGCGGGGGGCGGTCAGTAATGACCGTCCCTACCGAGACCGCAACTTGAGAACTGAGATCCCACGCGCGACCTGAGGCGACGAGCATTCGTCTCTGAGAGGTTAATCCCCAAAGGGACCAAGCGGGTTGATCAAGAAATGTTCCAACGTTACTCACCACGCTACGTCGTCATGGGATCGACTTGCGGTTCGCTATGAATTGCTGGCGAGGGTAGATCACGAGACCGCACAGCCTGAGTTTATTCAGGGCTTGACGCTACCGGGCCGGAGACGGACAGGTGGTTTCCGTCAGGATCGTCGAAATTCGCAATCCAATGGGTGGGCGTAAGACTTCGCGGTCCGTGAGTAAAAGTGACTCCTCTTGCTTCCAGCCCACGATAGGCGGCGTTGACGTCTTTCACTGAGAAGCCGATCTCGCCAGAGCCGGGAAGCCGCCCGCGCATTTTCGCAGTCGGCTCGCTGAGGCACAGAGCCACGCTACCCCCATCCAGAAAGGCGATGCCTGGAAACTCACGCTGCAGATTCAAACCCAACTTTTCGCAATAGAATCCGAGCGAACGCGATAGGTCGGAAACCCCTATCATGATAACGCCCACTTCTTCGAGTCTGAAGTCCGTTTGTTCCATGTTCTGCAGATCTCCTTTTCGCAGCCACAACGTGCTCGTCTCAGAGTTGACAGCGAAAGAGATCCTGATCCCAATCGGCAACTTCGCGAACCATGTACGCTGTGAACTGTTGCGTTTCATGTATCAGATTTCTTTTGCTTGCACAAATCCGCCCTCAACTGCTGTGAACATGCCAAGTCACGCGTCGAGCCACAAGCAGGTCAATACTTCGGGCTCCGAGTGGATTGTTTAAATGTAAGTCTCGAGGAGCACGAGGTGTTGCGAAAGGCTGAACTCAGCTGTGAGGCTGATTCAGAGAACAACCTCGGAGGCTCCTCAGAGACGATATGTATTACATCGGACTGGATGTGCACAAGAAGACGATCAGCTATTGCGTGAAGGACGCGGCTGGTTGTGTGCACCAGGAAGGCAAGATCGGTTCGACGCGGCGCGAACTGGACGCCTGGATCAAGACTCTACCCCAACCCCGGACGATGGCCATGGAGGCGACGATCTTCACCGGCTGGATCTACGATCACCTGCTTCCGCATGCCGAGAAGGTGAAGGTGGCGCATCCGCTGATGCTGCGGGCGATCGCCGCGGCCAAGAAGAAGAACGACCGCATCGATGCCGGCAAGATTGCCGACTGCCTGCGCTGCGATTTTCTGCCGGAGTGCCACATGGCTTCGACCGAGATCCGCAACCGGCGGCGGATCCTTCGCTACCGCGGCCTGGTGCAGCGACAGGCAGTGCAGATGAAGAACCGCGTATCCGGCCTGTTGATGGAGACCGGGGTGAGCTACAACAAGCTGCGGCTGCACCGCATGGGCTACTTTGCCGAGCTGATGGCGACCAACGAAGAGGTCAGCGAGAACATCCGGCCGCGGCTCAGCCTCTGCCGCGAACACATCGACCGGTCGATCATGCTGGATACAGCTCTGCTGCGATCGCTGGAACGAGATCCGCTGCTGGCAGACAGACTGAGACGATTGAGAACCATTCCCGGAGTGGGCCCGATCACGGCGCTGACCTGGGCCCTGGAGGTTGGCGATACTTCACGCTTCCGGTCGATCAAGCAGGCCATCAGCTACTGCGGGCTGTGCAGCGCCGAGAAGAGCTCGGCCGATAAGGTGATGCGTACGCCGATCTCCAAGCAGCGGAACAAGCACATCCAGCAGGTGCTGGTCGAGGCGGCCAGGCTGGCACCGCGATACAGCGAGGAACTGGCCTTGCTCTACGAAAGAGAACGACAACGCGGGAACGGCAACCGGGCCACGCTCGCAGTGGCAAGGAAGATGGTGGCGTTGATGCTGGCCGTGGAAAGGCGCAACACGGATTTCGTGCCCGCGGGCGAGTTCCGACGAAGCGCCGCAGCGTAAAACCCTTCCTAAGAAGAGAAAAACATCAGGATCAATCGATGCGCAGACTGCCAGGTCCCGCAGATCACCGGCCGGGCGACGGAGGCGACTCCTGAGGCTCTCTTCGGATTGTTTCGGGACTGGCAGAGAACACAAACTCAATCTTCTGCGATGGCTCTGCGGAGCCTGAGGCAGCAAATGGATGTCCGGTTCTGCTCAGAGCAGGAACCAACCGCCGAGAGGCAACGGGCGCAGCCGCAACTCCGGATCGGATTAGCAACGCGCTCTCCAGAGCGCGAACAGAAGACTCGTGTTTTTCAGTTGACAAAGACTTACATGGATGCCGGCGATCCCGGCGCACAGTGCGTGATCGCCATCCCGGCGCTGGAACTGGCGCCCAAGGTCGTGGCAATCGGTAACTGCTCGGGCCGAGACGTGGACAAATTCAAGAGGTTCGGTCTGACGCCGGTATTAGCTGAGCAAGTAGCGCCACCTCTGGTGGCTGAGTGCTTCGCTAACCTTGCGGTCTCGCTGCTGAAACGCTGGCTGCTGGAAACCCATCAAGGCGGGGTCAGCCTGGAGCATCTGGACTCCTACCTGGACGAGTTCACCTTCCGCTTCAACCGGCGCAAATCGCGCAGCGGCGGAAAGCTCTTCTACCGGCTTATGGAGCAGGCCGTTGCGGTCGAACCGGCTCCGTACAAGTCCTTGGTCAGATGCAGCGTAAAACCGGATTTCTGAAACCACAATAGGTTGGGGGTACCTGAGTCAGGTAAATACCCATCTGGGGCAAATTACGGCCTTTTGGCTCTGGTAAAGACGCTGCCGGGCGCGTCCGGTTCTTTGGCTCTGGAACGAATGCCGAAAAAGATCGCAGCAGCGGCAACTGGCGGTATACTGTCGTCGCCGGGAAAGCAGAATGGAAATCCCGGCTTGATGCACGATGCTTCCCTTTCTGCACATTGGGCCCTACGCCCAGCCCACTTACGGGCTGATGCTTTGCCTGGCCATCATGACAGCCATGTTTCTAGTGGACCGCGCTTTTAAGCGGGCGCACCTGACGGCGGACGCGGTGCAGATGGTAGCGGTCGCCGCGGTGGCCGGCATTGTGGGCTCCAAGATCTGGTACCTCGTCCTCGACTCGCCGGGGGACTTCCGGACCATGGGCTGGGGTGCTTTGTGGCAGACCGACGGATTTTCGTGGTTTGGCGCATTGGTCTTCGGAATCTTGGCGCTGGTGGTGCAAGGCGGGCGGGCAAAAATCGGAGGTCTGCGCACGCTCGATTTGGCAGTTCCTGCCGCCGCCATCGGCCAGGGCTTGGGGCGCATCGGGTGTTTTCTTTCCGGCGACGGTTGCTACGGCATCGCGATCCAGCCGATCCATATTCTTGGATTTACCTTCCGGCCGTGGGGGATGGCCTTCCCGCATGGGATCGTGCCGGTTTTTGTTCCTGTCTACCCGACGCCGCTCTATGAGATGGCTACAGGCCTCGCGATCGGCGGGTGGCTATGGTGGCGCCTCGGCAAACCGCACGCCACAGGCGCGATCATGGGCCAGTACCTGATCCTCGCCGGAACAGCTCGCTTTTTGGTTGAATTCATCCGCCGCAATCCCAAGGTTCTTTGGGGATTATCGAATGAACAACTGACCAGTGTCGGGGCCGTTGTGGTGGGCGTCGCGCTCATCTGGTGGGCAGCCAAGCGGCCGGCGCTTAGGCTGCAGAAAGCATCGGCGCGGGTCGCGAAGCCGGCGTAGAAAGCCTATGAGGCGGAATATGCCGTCGAGGACCCCGCTCAGGTTCCCACGCGCGTGGATCGTGAACCTTGGAACGCTTGCGCCGGCAGTACCATGAGGCGCACCTGATGAGCCTCGGCAATGACATTCCGGAGGGCGGCCGGGTGCAAAGGGGATGGAACCAATTGGTAGGCGCGTCCTACGAGCGGCGCATCTACGCCTTTCGCTTCGCAACCACGGAAAAGCAGGGTCAATTCAAAACCTTCAACATCCCCTTAATCGGCGAAAACCGGCGAGCGCCCTCGCTTTGCTTCCCGCCCTCCCCTGGCGCTGGGCAGCAATCGTTTGGCCAAGGCCGCGGGAGGATCAGGCCCAGCCTTTGGCGGCAATACCCAACGGTACTGGCTCTCTTCCTGTGGAATTCGGCGTGACGCACAAGTGGAGAGAGCTAATGCTGTCCGATGATGCGGAGACCACCGAGCGCTTCCTCGGGATCGATATCGGAGCCGAAACTCTGAAGCTCGTGGAGCTTGCACGCACGGGCGGCCAGTTCCATATCCAGCGCACCTGCCGCATCGATCACGGTAAGGACCCGCAATTGGCGCTCTGCCGCCTCTATCGCAAGTGGGGCGGTGCAACCCTGGACGGCGCCGCCTCAACCGGGCGCCTCAGCAGGCAGTTCGCTCTCACCCGCGTTCCCATCCAGCAGGCGCAATCCCGCGCATTCCGCTTCTTCCATCCCGAGGCCGCCGGCACTTTGGTCTCTGTGGGCAGCCACGGGTTCTCGGTTCTCGAGGTGCGACCGAACGGCCGCGAAGCCTTTCGCGAGAACAGCCGCTGCTCGCAAGGCACAGGCAACTTTCTGCGGCAGTTGACCGGGCGGTTCTCGCTCACCGTCGAGGAGGCTAGCGCGCTCTGCGCGGATGTGGAACACGCCGCAGCATTGTCGGGTCGTTGCCCGGTCATCCTGAAAACCGATATGACCCACCTTGCCAACAAGGGCGGGAACCGCGCGGAGATCCTAGCCGGCCTTTTCGATGCCGTCTGCGAGAACGTCCTCAACCTGATCAAGCCTGGACTGAGCCCCGGTCCGGTCGTGTTGATCGGCGGTGTGAGCCAGTCGCCGCGCGTGCAACGAACGTTCCATGACCGGCTGGCGAGGCACGGCTACGAACTGCGTGTGCCAGGCGAGGACGGTCTGTACTGGGAAGCGCTGGGCGCGGCATTGCTGGCCGCCGAGCAATCGTTGCCGGCACCGGCCGCGGAACAACTAATTGCCCCTCGCGGCAACGCGTCGCTGGAACAGACGCCAGCACTGGTGACGTATTTGGGCCGGGTACAACGCATGCAGACTGTGCCTTGGGAGGCGCGCAACGGCTACGTTCGCGACCTGATCCTCGGCCTCGACATCGGTTCGACGGGCGCGAAGGCAGTGGCGCTGGATGCGGCGACCGACGCGATCGTCTGGGACGCTTACCGAGAAACCCGGGGCGCGCCTGTCGAGGCAGCGCAGGCATTGTGGCGGCAGTTCCTGGAGAGCCCCATGGGCAATGAACACGTCCGCGGCGCGTGCGTTACTGGCAGCGGACGCGAGATCGTCGGGTCATTGTTGACGAACTGTTACGGGCCCGAGGCGGTCTTCATCCAGAACGAGATCGCGGCGCACGCGGCGGGCGCCTGCCACTACGATCCGCGAGTGGACACGATCTTCGAGATCGGCGGCCAGGACGCGAAGTACATCCGCCTCGAACAGGGCCGCGTGATCGACTGCGCCATGAACGAAGCGTGCAGTGCCGGGACGGGCTCGTTCATCGAGGAACAGGGCCGCAAGTTTGTTGGCATCGAGCAGGTCTCGCAACTGGGCACGGCTGCGTTAGAAGCGCCCGAAGGCGTCTCCCTGGGGCAGCATTGTTCGGTCTTCATGGCGGAGATCATCGACGAGGCCGTGGCGGCGGGTTTGCCCCAGAACACCATCATTGCCGGCCTCTACGACTCGATCATCCAGAATTACCTCAACCGCGTCAAAGGCAACCGGTCGGTCGGCCAGGTGATCTTCTGCCAGGGTATGCCGTTCAGCGCTGAGGCGTTGGCCGCGGCGGTGGCGCGGCAGACGGGCAGTGAGGTCATCATTCCACCCAATCCCGGCACCGTCGGTGCGCTGGGCATCGCACTACTGGCCCGCGCTGAGCTCACGTGGCGCGAAGTCCCGCCATTGGACCTGCGACGCTTCCTCGAAGCGACGGTCGAGGAACGCAGCACGTTCATCTGCAACGCAACGGTCGGCTGCGGTGCTCCCGGCAACCACTGCCGGATCGACCGGCTCCGTACCCGTGTTGCCGGTGCGGCCGGGATGTTCACATGGGGTGGCGCGTGCGCGTTGCACGAGCGGGCGACCCGGCGGCGTAAGTTACCGGACCGCGCCCCGCAACCATTCCAGGAGCGGGAGCTTCTTATTGCCGACATGCTTACGCGGCTCGGCCCGAACCGCGGCGGCCGGCGCGTGGCGTTGAGCGATGAGTTCCTGCTGAAGGAGCTGTTCCCTTATTTCGTCACGTTCCTGCGCGAACTGGGCTGTGACCTGACCACTGTGAGCGGTGCGGACCCGGCGATGCTGAAGCGCGGCATCCAGCAAACCCACGTGCCGTTCTGTGCGCCGATGCAGTTGTTTCATGGCGTTGCCGCGCAGTTGCGCGAGACCGATGCAGAGTTCGTGTTCGTACCGATCCTGCGGAGCACGTTGCGCGCGGCAGACGAGCTGTACGCCAGGGTCTGCCCGATCGTCCAGTCCGCGCCATTCCTGTTGCGCCTTGACTTGGCCGGCAAGGGACCAGCGCAGTGGCTCGTGCCTGAGATCGAAATTGGGGCACGCGGGCTGGAATCTCCGGAGTTCCATGCCAGCTGCGCGCGGCTGGCGAAGACGCTCGGCGTGGCCGGCGAAGAGTGGGAGCACGCGCATCAGATCGCGGTCGCAGCCCAAAAGCGATTTGTCGAACAATGCCGGGAGATCGGCGAACGAGCCCTGGCCTTCTGCCGGCAACAAGACATCACCCCGGTGGTGGTGCTTGGCCGGCCATACACAATCTATAACCCGATTCTCAACTCCAATGTACCGGCCATCCTTCGCGAACAGGGCGCCATCGCCATCCCCGCCGAATGTTACCCCGTGGCCAGCGACACGCCGGTATTGGAGCGCGTGTATTGGGGCTACGCCCAACGCCTGCTGCGTGCGGCCCACCAGATCCGCCGCACGCCGGGCGTATACAGCGTCTATTGCAGCAACTACTCCTGCGGTCCTGACAGTTTCAACTTGCACTTCTTCAGCTACATAATGGAGGGCAAACCGTTCGCCATCATCGAGACCGATGGCCACGCGGGCGATGCCGGCACCAAGACGCGCATCGAGGCATTTCTCCATTGCGTCGCACAGGACCGCGCCGCCAAGGAGCCTCGCAGCGTGCCGCAAGACTTGCCTGCAATGGAACGCCGCGTCTGCGACTTCACCACGATCGATAAGCAAGCCGAGACAGTGCTCGTGCCATGGCTGGGGCCGAGTTCCCATGTCGCAGCGGCGTGCCTGCGCGCATCGGGGTTCGCGGCCGAGGCGCTGGCGATGCCCGACCGCCACGCTTTACAGCTTGGCCGCCGTCACACTTCCGGCAAGGAATGCGTGCCGGTCAGCCTGACGCTGGGGCGGTTGCTGGAGAAACTACAGAGCGACCCGACTGGGCGATTCGCCTACATGATTCCGCGCACTAACGGCCCGTGCCGGATGGGCATGTACCACCTGCTCCAGAAGATCGTCGTCGAACGCCTCGGCGCTGGCGACCGATGCCGGTTCGTGTCGCCAAATGAGTCAGACTACTTCGCTGGCCTACCGCCGGGGTTCACCACGCTCTTCCTGGCCGGCATCATCGCCCAAGACCTGCTCTACAATGCGCTGCTGCAAGTCCGCCCAACCGAACTTCGCGCAGGCGCGGCGAACGAAATCTACGCGCGGCGCACGGTGGAGTTATACGCGCTGATTGGCCGGCAGCAGCGCGCGATCCGTTCGCGCGCTCAGGCCATGACGGAGGTGGTTACGGGCCGGCTGTTCGGCATCCGCGCGCTGCTGCAGGCAGCCGCGGCAGAGTTCGCGGCGGTCCACGGGGACGGAGATTTGCCGGTCGTGCAGATGGTAGGTGAAATCTATGTTCGCAATGATGCGTTCGCCAACGACAGCGTCATCGCCAAGCTCGAGGCTCGCGGGATGCGCGTCCGCTGCGCGGCGGTCAACGAATGGTTCGCGTACGTTGACCACTGCAACCAGAAGATCAACCCCCCCGGCCGAATTGACCGTGTCATCGACTTCCTGAAAGAGCGAATTCGCCATGTGGCGTGGGAAGCCATGGCCAGGCATCTCCCCCTGCCGGCTCCCGTCCTGGTGAAGGACGTAGTCCACGCTGCCTCCGATTACATTGCCGGCGACGTCGGCGGTGAGGCGGTGTTGACTCTCGGCCTGCCGCTCCACAACTGGCGGGGAAGTGAAATCTCGGCCGCCGTTAACGTCGGCCCGCTGGAGTGTATGCCCACGCGCATTGCCGAATCGCAATTCTCCCACGCTGCGGAACGCGAAGGTCTGCCGACACTCACTCTGACGTTCAACGGCGACCCGCTGGCGGAAGATGTGCTGGACAACTTCGCGTTCGAAGTCCACGCCCGTCACAGGTGACCATTGCGCTACACTAACACTCTCTGCGATACAAATTACGGGGCAGACCTGGGGCACGGTCGGATGCCCGCACTGCGGCAACGATGAAACCGCACAGCGTGAGCCAGCCTTCAATCCGAAAGAGAGAGCGCGCGATGGCGGCAAAAACAACGTTCCCACATGGTCCAGGTTGCTACTACTAGGGAGGTTGAGATGCAAATTCAGGATTTTTCCTTTGGCTTGATTCGCATCGACGGCACCACGTATGAGGACGACGTGGTGATTGACGGCGGAGAGATCCGCAAACGCGACAAAAGGCCATCCAGGAAACTTCGTGACGATTATGGACACACTCCTTTGTCGGTGGAAGAAGACATACCCTGGAACTGCAGCCGTTTGGTAATCGGTACCGGAGCCGACGGAAAACTGCCTGTGCTGCCAGAAGTAAGGCGCGAAGCGGAACGGCGCAAGATTGAACTCCTCGTCGTTCCGACCGCCCGTGCAATTGAACACCTGCGGCAAGGCAAGCCGGGGACCAAGACCACGAACGCAATTTTGCACATCACTTGCTGATTGAACCAACATTCGCTGCTGAGCGTTGTGCATGCATGCGCAGCACGAGTCATCAGGTTACATCAGACAAACGGGCCAAGATCCGTGCGTATCCGCCAGCTCCTGTTTCCGGATTCCTGGCGCGACACCGACTTGTGAGGACTATAACGGTTTTCCAATTGCCGCAAAGGAAACCTAATCTCCTGCGCGACTCTTTCTTTAAGAAAGAACCACCTTGCACGAATGCGTTGGGATCGTCTTAACCCAGTTCTTGACCGGTGGATCCCCATACCCCGGGTCCTACATCCTTATCCTGATGCTCGCTTCGCCGCTACTCATCCTTCGTAAGAGCCGTATGCGTAGACGCGCACGTACGGATCTGTGCGGGGGGCGGTCAGTAATGACCGTCCTTACCGAGACCGGAACAATGCTACGCCGTCGGGAAGGAACCTTGCGACATGCCGGCTTTTCGTGACCGATCTCCTACATAAAGCGTCTAAAGGATGTTGTTAATACAGTTGCAGGCAATTTCGGAGCGATTATAGCTGCACTTTGGTGCGCTTGCTTTGTGAGAAGATCTGATGCTTTCGCCAAGTCACTCTGTTCTCGCTTTGTGTGCAATTGGCTAAGTAAGAATGTGGTTATCGAACTGTTTCCCAGATGCACAAAGGTATTGCCATCGGAACCGCACTCCCGAGACACAGCAATTGGGTCGTCAGAACTGGGCGCTCAGGCTTGCATAGGCCGATCGTCCCCGCCCCGTAAGTGGCATGATCCGGCTCATCCACATGCTGGCCATGAAGTCGTCGAAGTTCACTCCTCCCAGCGGCAGTTCGTACTCCCGGTTGAGCAGATTGTCGGCGCCCGCGCTGATCCGCAGGTGACCGTGCTCATAGCCCGCGTGCAGGCTGAAGAGCGCATACCCGGGCGTCGCTTGTTCAAAGCGATGTGGGTCCACATTCGATTTGCGATCCACGGCCTCTACGCCAGCACCGGCCGTCCATCCCTTGAGTTCCTCGTCGAGGGCGACCCGCACGTTGACCGGCATCATCTGGTAAAGGCCCGTCTGCGTGTCAAGTCTCTCGCCGTGCAGCCAGCCAGCAACGCCGCTGATCCTGCCCTGCCCGAAAGTGGAGCTATTCCAGAGCGCGGCGTTGCCGGACAGATCGGCGCCATAGATCCCGGCGTTGTGGTTGGCGAAGCGCAGTTGGGCAAAGGTGCTCATGCCGTAGGTGACGGTGCCCAGCGTGTCCACGTCGACGTAATCCTGGATATGGGTCTCATAGGGCGTGATCCTGATCTCCCACGTTTTGCGTGCCCGGTCGTGCCAGGTCGCTGTGCCGCTGATGGTGTGGGCGATCTCCGGCTTGAGACCGATGTTGCCCACATAATAGTTGCCGTCGCCAAACCAGCCGATCATGCCGCTGGCCATCAGATTGGTAGACCATGCGTAACGCTCGTAGAGGTTGGGCGCGCGGGTCTTGCGGGCGTAACCAAATTCGAAGCTGCTGGAGGCGTTCGGCTCGTAGCGCGCCATCACGGTAGCATCGAGATCCGGGTCGGTGTGAGCGCGGTTCGATGCGTTGAAAGCGTTCGCATCGGTGGCATACATGTCCGAGTAACCCTGCACCGAACCGGTGTTCGTCCAGACAGTATCGTTGCGCAGGCCGACCAGGGTGGTCCATTTCGGGTTCCACTTGCTGGCCACCTCGGCGAAGGTGCCCAGCCGGATACGGCGGCCGTCGTTGATGCTGACGAACGTATTGGGTCCCATCATGGGTGCCGTGCCGGGAACGGCGGGCCAGGTATCGTCGAGAACGAAGCGATGGAGTTCGTTACCGACCCGGAGGGTGTGGTGTTCTGACAACTGGAGGTCAAGCTTGACGGAGTAGCCGAGATCCCGTCCGTGGGTGTTCATCGGCATCCACATGGGCATCGGGAAAGTGGACTTGTCTCGGCCGATGTTCATCGAGTGCCAGGTGTTTTGCCAGAACATGTGCGTGTCGAGCACGCTGCGTTCGAAGCTTCTGCGATAACGCAGGTTGAGCGACTCCGCATAGTTGCGCACCAGGTCCATCTGTGCGCTCACAAAGCCCTCGTATGGAGTGTGATGGAGACTGGCCTGGAGCACGAAAAGATTGCCAGCGCCTTGAGCCGCCAGGGTCACTGTGTGGTCGGTGCTCTGAGCGTATGTGGACGTGACCTTGTGGCCGCTGCCGTCGGTGTAATCGTCGTTGGTAGCCCACGATCCGGTGTAGCCCAGCGCCAGGTTGGGGCCCGCGACCCATCCCGACAACGCGCCGCCATAATTCTGTCCGTTGCTGCGATAAAAGCCTGAGGATGAGCCTTCTTCGTGCAGCCGTTCACCGGGACTGGCAAAGACGGGTTGACGGGAATCGACCGCGACCGTTCCGGCCAAACTATCGCCGCCCAAGCTGACCGGTGTGATGCCGGCCAGCACAGTGATCTGGGCCGCATCGGACGGTGCGATGTAGGAGAGCGGCGGGTTCATGTGGTTGGGACAGGCTGAAGAAACCGTCATGCCGTCGACAACCAGCTTGGTGCGTTCGTCTCCCAGCCCATGAAGAAATGGGATGCTGGCAAGCTGGCCGTTTTCCCTCAGGCTGACGCCGGGCGCGTTTCCAACCAATTCGGCCGCGTTGCGGCTGCGCGCCTGGTCGTCTGAGTTCACCTTGTGCCCCGTTGTGGCTGTGGTTGTGATCGCAGAGCCGTTTACTTCGACAAAGGCCTTCGCCGGGGCGATTTTCAGAGCCACATTGGCGGGTGTCTCAGTCCCGGCCGTAACGACAAGATCGGGAAGAACCGCGATATCAAAACCGCCGGCGGAGATGGTGACTTGGTAGTGGCCCACCGGCACGTCACTGAAAACAAAGCGCCCCTGCTGGTCTGTTTCCATCGATCTCGTTGATCCAGTGGCGAGTCTTCTGAGTTCGATCTTTGCGCCTGGGATGACTGCGCCGGATGGGTCATTCAGGATTCCGGCAATGCGGCCGGTCGCGATGGGGCTTGCGGCAACAACTGGACTTTGTTGGGCATGGATCAGGTACGCCGACCCGCATAGGCAGACGGCTGAAATTAACGCCAGCAACCATCTGGCTTTCATGGCTTTTCCTCTTGCTTCAAGAAAACGCGAAGTATCTGGACGGGATTGGCTGCACCAGTCCCATCCGTAATGCACTACGGTTTGTCAGGCAAGAGGCGACGGTGGGCCGCGCTTTTGATGGCTGCGGAGAAAGGAAACGCGGTTAAGCACCTCATGCTGCGGCGTACACGAAGGATGGCGGACAACTTCCGTGTAGATCTGTGTTTCGGTTTTCAGGCTTGTACGCTCGAGAATGAACGGCACAGGTGCTGGCTGGGAAGCAGGGGCATTTCTCCGAAGCGGAGGTGAAGCCGGTCTGTTTGCCGCCGAACCGCTCCATCATGCGCATCATGCAGTGATGCTTGCCATGCCTGCGGCAGCACGGGGGAAGATTCGCGTCGGCGTCGGGGCCAAAAATGGGCGCAATCAGCGTCCAGCTGAAGGCCATCATCAGCGCAAGTGCGATCGTGCGGCGCATCTTCAGGCTACAATCTAATCCGGGATGCACCCGGTTTCATGTGTCTGCCAACACTGCGCGCGCCCGCCTGGGCTAGCCCCAGCCGTTCAACAGGGCAGAGGCCGCCTGGTTGATCCGGTCTCCAATCGATCTCGGATTGTGCGAAAGAGATGAGGCTTAGAACTCGAACCCTTTCCCTCTCTCCCGGAAGTTCGAGAGCCCGTTGGCAGCTCGGCCCAATCGCCGAATTGAAGTGCCGGCCGCTCCATTAACATGCTATAGCGGGTCATGTGAACCATAGAGGACGCGGCTCTTAAGGCCGGAAGGCATTTGGGGCTGCTACTTCCCAAATGCCACTGGCTGCTGCTATACATCTGTGATGTCTGACGCTGCTTCCGCCTCTGTGGCGGTCTGCTGCAGATGCAGGCATCCTCAACTCCCCTTAGTACGGAAACACCCCAGGAGGTAATCATGTCCGAGCATTCTCACACGCACACCCACGATACCGTCACACATACGCATGAACATACCCACCACGACGGGTACCACGATTATACCCATGAGCCGCCGGTTCCCCCTGGCACGACGCATAGCCATGAGCATACGCATGGCGTGATCACGCACTCGCATCCTCATGATCATGATCACGACCACCATCATGACCATACTCACGAGTAGCGCTAAGATCTCCTGCATCGACCAGATCGATTGACCGGCCATTGGGCAGCTTGTTCGGCCCAAAGTGAACCTGGCAGCTTCGCATCGAGAGAAATGTCGATGCACGCTGTCGAATGTGTTCTTCCTAAGAGGCATGTATGAGACTCACTACGCAGACAAAGTTCTTGCGCGTTGCATTTCTGTTGCTCGTTGCGCCAGTAGCGGCGTCATCGCAGTCGGCAAGCCCACACCCGCTGACCGTACCACTTCAGTGCACGCAGGGAGATTGTCCTTTGCTAAAAGGCGTCCCCCAGACGACAGGAATGCGGAGCGGCTTCGTGCGCCTGTTGCCTGGCACGACGGTTGGCTGGCACACCACCGGCAACAACGAGGAATCTCTGGTTATCCTGCACGGAAACGGCGAGGCCCTCATCGAAGGCCAGCCTAAACAACCGTTCATTGCTCCAGCCTTCGTCTATATTCCGCCGGCAACGCGCCACAACGTCGCCAACACCGGAAATGAACCGCTCGAATATGTGTACGTTGTGGCCCTCGCCAAGCAGTAAAACTGACTCGTGCAATCCACAAATAAGTTGGGTTCCGGCCGGATGGTCGCCTACTCGGCAGTAACGGAGTGGTCTGAAGGGTGGGCGGTTACACGACCGGAACCCAGGAATCCGTGAACTTTTCAATGGAAAAAGCTCGATGAGTGCATCTGCGATTTATCAACGTTTGACCCAGGTTCCGGTTATCGCCTCTGGAATCGGACGGATTCATCGCTCGTCGTTTTCTGAGTTGATCTTTTCCGTCCCAGCCAAACCAGGCCCTTCCTTCCGGCAGGACGACCGTAACCGTGGCCGACTGACAAAGTAAACTCCCTCCGCAGCTTCCACTGAGAACCTGTCCGTGTCTCCATCGGCTACGTCCAGCACTACGCCCTGCTGCGCTACCTGTTCCGGCTGCCCCGCTCCCAGATAGAAAGGCGTGCCTTCCACAAAGCCCAGCAGCACGTCCTTTGAACCCACGCGAAACTCGCTTTGCTTCAGGCACAACGGCACACTACCGTCGCAACACCCTCCCCCCTGATGGAATAACAGTGGCCCATGGCGCTTCTCCATTTCCCTCAGTAGCGCCGCCGCTCGTGCCGTGATCTGAATGCGATCCTTCATTGCTGGACCTTTCGATCCGCCGGTACACACGGGCTTTTGTGCCCGATTCAAAAGGCCGGCGCGGTGGCAGGGCGAAGCGTTGAACCCCGCCTTGCCGGCTGGCCGTTCCGCTCTAGAAGAATCCCATCGCCTTGGTGCTGTAGCTGACAAGCAGATTCTTGGTCTGCTGATAGTGGTCGAGGATCATCTTGTGGGTCTCGCGGCCAAAGCCGGACTCCTTGTATCCGCCAAACGCCGCGCCAGCGGGATACACGTGGTAGCAGTTCGTCCAGCAGCGGCCAGCCTTGATCTCCCGGCCGACGCGATACAGGTTGTTCTGGTTGCGCGACCACACGCCCGCGCCCAGGCCGTAGACGGTGTCGTTGCCGATCTCGATGGCCTCCTCAAGGGTCTTGAACTTGGTGACCGAGACCACCGGTCCGAAGATCTCCTCCTGGAAGATGCGCATTCTGTTGCTACCCGTGAAGACGGTCGGTTTGACGAAGTAGCCATGCTCCAGGTCGCCCTGGAGGTGCGCCGGCTCGCCGCCAGTCCGGCATTTTGCCCCCTCTTCCCGGCCGATCTTGATGTAGTCGAGGACCTTATTCATCTGCTCCTGCGACACCTGCGGTCCCATCATGGTCGCCGGGCCGAGCGAGTTGCCGACCTTGATCCGGTTGACGCGGGCCACGGCGCGCTCCAGGAATTTCTCGAAGATCGGCTCCTGGATCAGCACGCGAGACGGGCAGGTGCAAACCTCTCCCTTGTTGAAGGCAAACAAGGCAAAGCCCTCCAACGCCTTGTCGAGGAAGTCGTCGTCGGCGTCCATCACGTCGGCAAAGAAGATGTTCGGCGACTTACCGCCCAGCTCCAGGGTCTGCGGAATGATGGGCTCCGACGCATACTGCATGATGAGCCTACCGGTGGTGGTTTCGCCGGTAAAGGCGATCTTGGCGATGCGCTTGTTCGACGCCAGAGCCTTGCCGATCTCACCGCCCGGTCCGCTGATCACATTCAGCACGCCGGGAGGCAGGAGATTGCCGACCAGGTCGGCAAAAATCATGATGCTCAGCGGCGTGTTCGAAGCCGGCTTGATCACTACGCAATTGCCGGCGGCGATAGCGGGAGCCAGCTTCCAGGCGGCCATCAACAGCGGGAAGTTCCAGGGAATAATCTGGCCCACTACGCCCAGTGGCTCCTTGAAGTGATAGGCGACGGTGTCGGTGTCGATATCGCTCAGCGCGCCTTCTTCCGCGCGGATGCAGGCGGCGAAGTAGCGGAAGTGGTCCACCGTCAGAGGAACATCGGCGGCGCGAGTCTCGCGAATGGGCTTGCCATTGTCGATCGTTTCCGCCAGAGCGAGTGTTTCCAGATTCTGTTCGACAACATCAGCGATTTTGAGCAGGACAGCGGCGCGCTCGGCCGCGGAAGTGTGACCCCACTTTTCTTTGACAGCGTGAGCGGCATCCAGAGCCTTCTCTACATCCGCCACGCCGGAGCGCGCAAATTCGCATATCGGCTCTGCGTTGATGGGGCTATGGCTCACAAAGTAGCGGCCCGTAGTGGGCGGCGTCCATTTGCCTCCAATGTAGTTGTCGTATCTTGAGCGGACACCTGCTTTGTGCAAGGTCTCAAGGGCATCATCAATCGATGAATGACTGACTGCGGTTGTCATCTTCGTTCTCTCCTTTACTTGAGAACGATTCATCCTACTCTGCACCGCTACCGCCTGCAAGGCTCGCAAACGAGTAACTCCTTGCCTCGAAGGCACCGGAAGGACGCGAGGCATTGCGGCGCGTCTTCGCCGGCGGGTCCGCGCACCTCCAGCAGCAGTTTCAATCAGACACGTTCGAATCGCTGCCCAGAGGGATCGTCCTTGCATGGCTCCGCTCAGGCCCGGATGAGGCCAGGAGCGTCGTTACGGAAGCCCGCGCCGCCCTGGGCCGGCTGGTGCACAAGAAACAGCTTGCAGCCGAGGCGCATAAGCATCAGGTCGACTTCCTCAGGAGCGCCGCAGCTTCAGACAGCGCAAATACCGGGCAGGGCATGCTCGTTGCGGTGACCTTCCAGTGGCTCAAGGTCGAGTTCGACGCAGAGCTCTTCCAACTCCAGGAACAGGCGCTGGAAAGGCTCGCCGGCCTGCTTAAGGAACTACCCGCAACTCCTCCGCTGCCGGTTGAAAGGTAGTGGAATTACAGAATCTCTGTTGCACAGGAAGGTGAGCCTGCGCATCGCTGAGAGAGGGCCGAACAGCCGCCAGCGCCTTCGATCAGGCGCTGGGTACATGCGGCCGGTACCGGAACGAAGGAACGAGTCCACCTGGAATCCGGACGCGGTGAGCATGCTGATATGGGCCCGAACATGCAGGAGGAAACAAATAGGGGTTAAGACGCCCTCGTCAAATTGACGGGTGAATACGGGTGTTACACTGCGCCATGTCGTGCACTTATCGGCAGGGAGTCGGACAACGCTGACCCAAGTCGTGCACTCATCGGCACGGAGGTGGGCAACACTGCGCCATGTCGTGCACTCATGGGGACGAAGTCGGTTAACTCTGTGCCATGCCGTGCACTCATGGGGACGAAGTCCGCCAACACTCAACCATGCCCCGCACTCGTCGGCAGAGTCGGGCAACACTGAACCATGCCGCGCACTTATCGGGGCGGAATCGGGCAACACTGTGCCAAGTCGCGCACTAATCTGAACTCGAGGGACATTGAGCCGATTTGCGCGCACATTGCACCTCAATCAGTCCCCAATGGGGCAGGACCGAACCTCTTGGCGCCCACGCTGGAACGGCCAGGACCCATGTGGGACGCCATCGCTGCCACAGTGATCAAAGTCGGGGTAGAGCCATGGAGATGCCTTCACATCCAGCAGTACAGCCTCGCGCGCGCGTCTTGAATGTATATATATATATACACACTCAAGTATTCTTTACAGTTATCTTTACATTCCAGCACTATGATTTACGTAAGTAAATCATACTATTCCTGAATGTATGTATTTACTCCTAAGACTTCTTGAATGTAAGTACATCCATGACGTCTCTCCTCTATAATTCCAGTATTTATACATATCCACGCGCGCGACGCTGCAGGAGTTTCTCGTCGTACGGCACTCCAGAGTGTACAAAGACCCCTCCCTGAGTTTCCTCCCAGCAAGTGACTTCTGCAGCGTCCCTTGATCCCCAGGGTCGGCTTACACCACAGAATGCTCATTCCCGAGCTCTGGAGCCGCCTAGGACGCGTCCGCGTAGTCCTCAATGTGGGTAGGGGGGCTTCGACCCCCGCCAGACCGCCTATAAGTCATTCTAGCGCGTTTCTAACTTATCGACGACTAACTCATCGACTTTACCGGGAGATTAAGTCCACTTTCTGCAGAAGTAAAACTAGACCATATCTGAACGGAAGTTGGGTTAATAGCGGCCCGCTCGCCCTAGTTATGTCCAGATTATGCTTGATTCCTGGCGTACTTGCGACTCATGGCATCGCTATGACACCGCTAGGGACTCAATTGCCCCAGCTATGTCCCAAGCATGCGCTCTCCGGGGCGTACGTCCCGCTAACGGCATCCGTACGCCACTAATGGGAATTCAATTGGGCCAGTTATGTCCCAAGCGTGCGCGATCCCTGCCGTACTTGCGACCAATGGCAGCGGTTTAACACTACTAAGGACTCAATCGCGTCCCTCATCTGCCAATCGTGCCCGATTGCGTGCTCGATCGGGAGGAATTAGGTCCGTCAGTGATTCATGTCGTCTCGATATTGCTCGTTAGTGCATCGATGCGTCCTGACTACTGACTTATCACATGCATTCCGTCGATGCTGTTTCTCATAGAGCAAGGTAAGTGACCGAATCCGACTGCTTCACGCCGCTTTCGGTATTGATTATTGATATCGATACTGCCGGAACAATGCAGCGCCGTGGCCACCTTGGCGCGCTCTACCGGTGCGACGCTCTGAACCGGAATAACAAGGCCGCTACGTCAGGTTTCCCCAATGCATCGTGGGCTACGCATTCTTTGGCCGGGGAGAGACGGAGCACCACGCGGAACGGGGAGAACGGCCAGGGCATTTGATTCTTGAGACTCTCTATCGTGATCGGTGTCTGGTGACGGGAGCCGCTAACATCCTGGGGTATGTTCCGGATAACAGGGTGGATATTTGGCCGTAGGCGTAGTTAATAGTTGTAGTAAACGGTGGATTGGTGTTGGTTTGGTGAAAACATAACATTGTGGGATAATGGAAATAGAGCACTACCAGGCAGATGCGCCTGCGTACTGTAAGTCTGTGCTATCCCGCTTTATCTTGTGCCCTGAATATGAAGTATCGAGATTGACCGAACGGGCCTAGTGAATAGCTTCTAGCATTCATTGAAACGTCAATGGGCGGGATTGAGTACACCTACAAGGGAATAGACGATCCAGATTCTGGATGGGACATCGCCAATGTTCGCTGATTCAACCCGAATGTGAAGCGGGAGTCAGGTCGATCACGCTTCACTACAATCAATTCGCCGTGGGCTACAGTGGGTCTCTGTGGCCGCGGTGTAACCCAGAACTGCTGTTGAGCTGCCCGGCTCCAGCAAACTCTAAACCTTAGATCGCCGTCGAGCGACTAACTTTCCGGCCTCCTGGCCGGAACTGGAGAATCAACATGCCTGCGAAAGAATCCGCTGTAAGTGCTGCCTCGCGCCTGAAAGGCAAATACACCGTCAACATCGTAACCGGGTGCTTTGAATGGAACCGAGGCCTTTCGACCCAAGGCGGCTACCCTACGATCGCTCTCCCCGGTAGCCGTAAACCGGAATACGCCCACCGGGTCGCTTGGGCCGAAGTGAACGGACCCATTCCTATTACGCCTTGTTCAGATGGCTCTGGGCGGTGGGAGATCCACCACCTTTGCTTCAATCGCCTCTGCGTGAACCCAAAGCACCTTAAGCTTGTGACCAAGAAGCAACACGGCGCGTTGCATAGCGCCCGCCGCGCTGCAATGCGACTTGCAAAAGCCGCGTAGTGTGCCTCCTCAACGTCAGGACTGCCGGGGCGGCCTCAACCGCCGCGGCAGCGCCGTGACTAAAATACATATTGAGTTCTCTCAGTTCCTCGTACCCAGGACACTCTCACAGTCAAGTGAAGCAGTTGAGTTAGCGTTCAACCGACTTCTGCTTCACTCAGACCCTGCAGACTTCCCCGCACTCCCTCGAATAGATAGGGCGCACCCTTTGTCCTTCTATCCACTCTCTCTGTGAGCTTCGAGGCTGGAGGTTTGCACGAAGCGTTTAATCGAGTTTTCCATTATCCCCTTCCCGCCGTCCGATAACATACTCCCGGGGCCACTGAATACAATTGTCAGTCCGGGTTCCAGCGCGAAGTGCTTCCTCCATTCTGCAGGCTACCAAGATAGGGGTGCCACACCAGGAAAAGCTTAGGGACAGTAGACCCATCCGACTATTGTTTCCACGCGCCCACCGAGCCCTGCCGGCGCTGAGGCTAGCTAACTTGATGCGCTGAGAGGACGTCCCGCACAGTCGTCCAACGAATGTTGGGATAGCGGTCGTTGTCGAGCGGCTCTAGCTTTGCCCGGCCGTCGAACATGTTACGCATGTACTGCATGCCCTGCCATGCCGGGTAAAGCTCCTTCCCTCCAGGAGCGACCGTGCGCGCGACCCTGATAAGCGCGCCGAGCATTCCCAGACCCCCGGGGCGGAACAGGCGAAACTGCTTTCCGGTCACCTCACTTACGACCGCCATCAGTTCTCGTGCGCTGAGTTCATCGCCAGCAATTCGTAGAAAACGAGGGGTGGATGGATCAAGAGCCGCGCTCGCCGTGAATGCGGCCGTGTTGTCAATCGTAGTGAAGTCCATGCGCTGGTCCGGATTTCCCCAACAGAGGACTCGCTTCAGTCTGAAGAGAATGAGCGGCATCTGACCGGTCAGCATATGGGAAAACGCACCGTTGAAGATCGTGGTCGCTGAAATCGAGGTCTTAGCGATTCGCCTGTGAAATTCTCGGCGTAAATCGAGATTGCGATTCTCTCCCTCTGGAAGCTTGGTGAAATCGATCGAGTAGTCGGACGGAATGAAACGTGGCACGCCAGCCTTGATCGCAGCGTCAAGCAAAACCGTTTGTGTTTCCACGATCACTTCTCGCAATCCAGATAGCGCGGACACAACGCAGAACGCACGCGAGCACGCAGTTGTCAATTCTGAAGTGCTGCTAAAGTCGACACTAACAATCGTTACGCCGAGCTCTTGCAGTCGCTCAAGCTTTTCTCGCGCAGAGCCGTGGCGAACAAGCGCTTTTACGCTGGCTCCCCGTTCCAGCAACGCTCTCGCAATGCGTCCGCCGAGATTACCGGTAGCTCCCGCCACGACTATATTCGAGTCATTCATAGGAATCTGTATTTTCAGGACTAGTTCGCTCGAATTGTACCGCTCCTGAGTGGAATTGCAAGTGGACTGACCCGACACAATGAAACACTCGCCCTATACAGAAACTGCCCCTACCTCCCACTGACCTAACTCCCTGCTTATCTTCCTCCCGCGCGCGCGGAGAAAACTCCTTTGCAAAACCAGGGACCAGGTATGTGAACCAGGGCTCGGAGACACCTTTTGTTTCGAGCCCCCCGGGGTCTAATTCAAAGCCCCCTTCACATGCCTCAACTCAAAACAAAGGAGCAATACCATGTTGGAAATTACTGAATCCACCAATCCTCCGGCCCCGATGGAAGCCGGTTGTCTCAACTCCAGATGGAAGCGGGTTCTCTTCTTCTTCCACAAACGCGTCTTCCTGTCGAGGCTCGAAGGCATTCTCAATGCCGCCGCCGGTCACGAGGGCAACTCGTTGCCCTCCGGCAATTACCAATACCAAGTGCTCAGCACCCGCGCGGAATCACTCTGCACGGAGTTCGCCGAACGTTGGGGTCTCGACGTCGACCTGCTCAGGGCGCGCATTCCGGGCCTGGCGAAGTTAGCGGGACTCTCAGTACCACCGCCGACGAAGAACTACGCTCGGCTCGCATGCCTCGGCATGATTGCTATACCGATGGCCCTATTCCTACTGGGAATCATGGCCGGCTTGATCAGCGTCGGATTCCACTTAGTAGGAGGACGCTGACATGATCCTAGCAATCATTGCGGGCTTAGAAGCCATGACGTACTACGCAGTACGGTCTAAACGGAATCAAGCGCGAAGGCAGCAGTTATTGATGGGCACCAACACGGATTTGCATCGTGCCGTACCGCTCGTCGTCGATGACTACCTCAAACAGAAGACCGCGAGAGCGACTAAGTTCCAGAGGTTCATTGCCTCCAAACTGGCCGCTCTCTGCCGGAGATTCGTTCACACTCGGTCGTTCGAATACGCGCTCTTGCTCCTGCTTCGAGCGGCCATCAACAAACGTCGCAACAGGCTCAACAACCTGAAAAGGAGGATAACCCTATGAACTTGACACCATCGATGAAAGGCTCATTTATCGCAGGCATCGGTCTATGGCTGCTCCTCTGGGCAGCGTTGTTCAAAGCGGACGATATCGCCGAACTTGGCGGTATCAAGCGCTGGGTCAATTCGGAGAAATGCTTCCGCTGGATCCGTGAACATAAATCCACTTCCTTGATTGGGACCGAAGCCGTCAACTACGCACACACTGGTCTGGATCCATTGGGTGTGACCTTCGCTCTTGGTGGAACTCTGACGAACTTCATCGTCATCTACATCCTGCTTCCGATGCTCAACAGAGCAAAGCGAGGCAGCAATACACTCGACCTGAAGTTCTAGAGCATTTTAGGAAATGCTGTAGACTGCATTGCAGAGCCTGAACCACGCCCTGGCGTTGTCCGGTGTGATCCTTTTGAGGGCATCGGCAATGGCTTGTTCGAGAGTTTCCCGGGTTCGG
>Ga0181518_10001620_pt1 | contig 22952 bp, 18 predicted proteins | sample PEATcosm2014_Bin_28_FD_119751 | JGI IMG/M metagenome (GOLD analysis project Ga0181518, IMG submission 119751) | Peatland microbial communities from MTU Mesocosm Facility, Houghton, MI, USA - PEATcosm2014_Bin01_60_metaG | ecosystem: Environmental > Terrestrial > Soil > Wetlands > Peat | place... | reverse complement strand
CTACGCGCAGGTTCGCCACTTCGACTTCGTCAACTACGACGATCCTGATTACACCACCGGCAACGTGCACGTCCGTCAGGGGCTCACCGCGCAGGGGCTGGAATGGGCGCTGACTTCGCGCGATGCTGCCAACTGGTTCCCGCTGACCTGGGTATCGCACATGATCGACGCCCAGTTTTTTGGCCTCGCAAGCGGCTGGCACCACCTGCACAACGTCCTGCTGCACGCGCTGGCAGCCATCCTGTTGTGCATGTTTCTTGAGCGGGCGACGGGTTCACGCTGGCGCAGCGCCTTGGTGGCGTTTCTGTTTGCATTGCACCCGCTGCATGCGGAGTCTGTGGCATGGGTGGCTGAGCGCAAAGACGTGCTCAGCGCATGCTTCTGGTTTCTCACCTTATGGGCCTATGTGCGATATGCCGAGCGCCCAGGCTGGGGCCGATATCTGGCCGTAGCTTTGGGCTTGTGCCTGGGGCTGATGGCCAAGCCGATGGTGGTCACGCTGCCGATTGTCCTGTTGCTGGTGGATTACTGGCCGCTCGCGCGTCTGGGGCAGCGCTGGCGCAAGGCCATTGGGGAAAAACTTCCGCTGCTGGGGCTTTCAGGCGCCGCTGCTGCCATCACCTACCTGGTGCAGGAACATGCCGGCGCGGTGAAAGCTGTGCCGCTCGGAACCCGTCTGGCAAACGCGACGCTTTCCTGCGCGATTTATGTCGTCAAGACTTTCTGGCCGACGGGACTCGCGGTTTTCTATCTTTATCCGCGCGAATTTGCCTTATCGCCAATTCTCGCTGCTGGGCTGCTGCTGGCCGCCGTTACCGGCGGTGTGATCGTGCTGCGCCGCCGTGCGCCGTATCTGCTGACGGGTTGGGGCTGGTTCCTGGTCACGCTGGTTCCGGTCATCGGGCTGGTGCAGGTGGGCGGCCAGGCCCGCGCCGATCGTTACATGTACATTCCCATGGTGGGCCTTCTGATCATGCTGGTGTGGGGCGCAGCGGAGATTTCAGAAAAGTGGCACGCTAAGGTCCTGGCGGTTCCTCTGGCCGCAGCGGCTTGCCTGGCTTGCGCCGCGGTGACCTGGATCCAGGTCGGGTATTGGCGCAATAGCGAGACGTTGTTCCGGCACGCGCTCGCAGTCACAGAGGCCAATTCCGTGGCCTTTCACAACCTGGGCAGTTATCTCATGTTTTCGCCCGGGCGCCTGTCCGAAGCGATTCCCTATCTCGAAGCCGCGGTGCGCATCGACCCCGACTCCGCGCCGGCGCATACCGACCTCGGAAGCGCGCTGGCCAGGACTGGCCACCTGGCTGAAGCCATCGCGCAATTCGAGGAGGCTATTTTGCTGGAACCGGATGCGCCCATCCCGCACAACAATCTGGGCAGCGCACTGACTGAGGCCGGACGCCTGCCCGAAGCTATCGCCGAATTCCAGACTGCGCTGCGGCTGGACCCCGGCTACGATGAAGCGCGCCGCAATTTGGCTGCGGCCCAGGCCGGCGGCTCGGCAGAACCGCACCGCAGCCGCGGCATCGCACTGCTGAAGGCTGGCGACGCCTCGGGCGCCATCGCGGAGTTTGAATTTGCCTTGCGCATCGATCCCAACGATGCCGATACCGAGAACAACCTGGGGGTCGCGCTCTCCAGTTTTCCCGAGCGGCAACGCGAGGCCATTGCTCACTTTGAAGCTGCCGTTCGACTGCGGGCGGATTTTGCGGACGCGCAGTTGAACCTGGGCGTAGCGCTCTCCGGAATTCCCGGTCGCCTCCCCGACGCGCTGCGTCACCTGGAAGAAGCCGACCGCCTGAGGCCAGACCCGGAGTTAGAGCGAGAGATCGCGCATCTCAAGGGCGGAGCGGCAGTGAGGTAACGGCGGGGGCTGGAACTCTCGTGTCAATTGCGCGCTACGTGCGCGGCCGCTGCTCTGTCCTGCGCCAGCAATTGCGCCAGCGCCTTTTCCGGACAAATATGATGCGCCTCGCGCACGTCGAGCTCCTTCTCCGTCTCCACGTACGAAGCGATGGTCATAAAGCAGTCGAGGCAGCGCGAGTTGTAGCTGCCGTTTTCGTTCTGTGTGCGGCTATACATGATCGATGGGGGACAATACTCTTCGATCCTAGCCGCATTGCTGATTTTCCAGGCGTGACTTCCATCACAACCGCATGTTTACGGCCGTCGGGCGGTGTTTGGCGAATCGAAGAGCAGACGTTTGCGGGGCTACAAACATCGCTCAGGGGTTAAAACCCCTTCGTTTTTTGCGTCGTGTCGGCCCGGCTGAAGCCGTGCCCTTGTTACAAAGCGCTTTCGGCCGTTGCGGCCCGCGACTTTTTCGCGCTCAGTACTGCGGTGTCCCCACATTTTCCCATTGGTTGGAATGGCTCTTGAGGTACCAGCACGGGGTTTCTCCGCCGTGAGGAAACAGCGCGAGATCGCAGGCAACGTTTGCGGTTCCCAGAAAGTCATACTCCGTCTTTTGGCCCTTGAGCGGAACCGACATGAATCGACTCACTGTGACGCTGGACTGCGGCGACCCTTGCACGACGTACAACACCCAATCGATCGCAAAGGACACAAGCACCACGACCACAAACGCGGCAAGCACGCGAAGAATCCAGCCACCGAGCCATCGCATCAGGGTTCGATCTCCTTGGTCTGCGGGGCTTGCTCCTTGAGCGCTACGCCTGTTAATCGTAGCCGGCGCGCTGCAGCCAGAATAAACCCGAGTTGCGCCGCGGCCTGCGCAATCTTGAGCCCCTCGGGCCGGATATTGGAGATGCAATTACGCTCGGCGTCGGTGCGTCCTGGCCCCGGCTTCCACGTGATGTAGGCGCCCAGTGAGTCCGGCGAGCTCAACCCCGGCCGCTCGCCGATCAGTACCACCGCAATTTCCGCGTGCAGCGCCGCGCCAATCTCATCGCCGATGGCCACGCGGCCCTGCTCCACAATGCAAATGGGCGCGAGCCGCAATCCCTGGAGACGCGGCAATAGCTCCGCGAGCAACGGGATTGCATGCCGCTCGATCGCTAGTGCGGAGAGCCCGTCGGCGATAACCAATGCCAAATCACTGCCGCCGGATTGCGAAGTTTTGTCGAGCAGCATCCGGCTCGGCTCGTCAAGCGCGCGGCCCAGGTCGGGACGCTGCAAATACGTCACGCGATCCGGGGCGGCTGAATGCAGGCGCAGAATTGCGCTGCCCGTCAGCTTTCCCAACTCCGCTGCAAGCGCCGCACTTTCGAGGCGCGCATGCACCGCGTCGCGCGCCTGTGCGTGGCAGCGCTGGAAATCTAACAAATCGCTGGTTTCCAGGCTCACGCCAGTGCGGCCCAGACCTACGCGCGCCGGAGTCAGCGCGCGCAATTGCGCAGCCCATCCAAAATTCGAACCAGGAGACGAATGGGGAACGGGCTCGGTGGGCCGACGCGCCGGGTCGCTCATGCTCTCAGCAACCTTTCCGGGTGCTGCGCCTCGGCGGCCAGCCGCGCAAAATTCTCGCTCGCCAGCCACGCCTCAAACTCCGGCGCCGGCTTGAGCTCCAGCACACGCCGCACATAGAGCGCATCGTGAAAGCTCGTGCTCTGGTAGTGCAGCATCACGTCGTCAGCGCCGGGCACGCCCATGATGTAGTTCACGCCCGCTGCGCCCAGCAGGGTCAGCAGTGTATCCATGTCGTCCTGGTCGGCCTCAGCGTGGTTGGTGTAGCACACATCGCAGCCCATGGGCAGCCCCAGCAACTTGCCGCAAAAATGATCTTCCAATCCCGCCCGTATGATTTGTTTGCCGTCGTACAAATACTCAGGCCCGATAAATCCCACCACCGTATTCACCAGCATCGGCTGGAAGCGTCGCGCTACGCCGTAGGCGCGTGCCTCCAGCGTTTGCTGGTCGACACCGTGGTGCGCGTTGGCCGAGAGCGCCGATCCCTGGCCGGTCTCGAAATACATGACGTTCGTGCCCAACTGGCCATCCGCCCACATGGCGCCTCGTCGCAGTGCCTGGCCTGCCTGATTTGCTTCTTCGAGAAGCGAAAGACTGACGCCGAAACTCCGGTTCGCCGCTTCCGTCCCGGCAATCGACTGGAACAGCAGATCCACCGGCGCGCCGCGCTCGAGCGCCGCCATCTGCGTGGTGATGTGCGCCAGCACGCAACTCTGCATGGGGATGCGGAAGCGCTCGCGCACAGCATCCATCATGCGCAGCAGCTCCATTGTGGTTTCAATGTTGTCGCCCGCGGGATTGATGCCCACCACTGCGTCGCCGGAGCCCATCAGCAGCCCATCCAGAATCGATGCCGCGATGCCCAGCGGCGCGTCCGCGGGATGGTTCGGCTGCAGCCGCGCGCTCAATCGGCCCGGCAGCCCTACCGTGGTGCGAAAGCGCGTGACCACGTGCGTTTTTCTGGCCGCCGCAATCAGATCCTGCACGCGCATCAGCTTGGCTGCAGCCGCGGCCATCTCCGGCGTCAGGCCAGGCGCGAGCGAGGCAATGCGCTCCGGCGTTGCCTCGTCGCTCAGCAGCCAGTTGCGCAACTCGCCCACCGTCAGCGACGCGACCGGGGCGAAGGCCTCGGCAACGTGTGAGTCCACAATCAGCCGCGTCACCTCGTCAGTTTCGTAAGGCACCACTTGCTCTTCACAAAAGTGCTGGAGTGGAAGGTCGGCCAGCGCGCATTGCGCTGCGACGCGCTCTTCTGCGCTCGCTGCCGCCACGCCGGCCAGCACATCGCCGCTGCGCAAGGGCGTAGCCTTGGCCAGTAGCTCGCGCAAGCTGTCGAATGTGTAGCGCCGGCCGCCGATGGCGTGGGCAAAGGTCATGTGCTTCAAATCAGGATAGCGCTAGAGCTGGTTACTTAGATGCTCGAAGTCGATTGAAAAACGTCCCTCAGGGCCTAAAGGCCCGCGGTTGATGGGCCTTTCATGGCACAGCTAAAGCCGTGCCCTTTCAAAACCGGATTTATGCCATCCGTTCTAGAGTAATGGTGAGCGGATCCTGCGTGAAAGAGCGATGGTGGGCGGTTCGCGCGCTATGCTGGAGGCCGGGGCCGCATCCATGCCGCGCTTTTTTCTGGGTCTGGAGCTCGTCGTGCTGTATGTGGGACTGCCTCTGGCCTACCGCTTCTCACCGGTGCGCCTTCCGGCACTGCCTCTCTTGTGGGCCGCGTCAGGCTACGCACTGTGGATGTTGCTGCGCGATCCGCATTTCCGTCGCGCGCAGCTCTGGAACGTGGACCAGTTGCCGGGCAAGCTGCCTGCGATCCTGATCACGTTCGCCGTGGTCGCGTTGCTGCTCTGGCTGGGCGTGCGCAGGTTCGCTCCCAGCCTCGAGTGGAATTTCATTCGCAGCCATCCGGCGTTCTGGGCGGTCGTGATGGTGGCTTACCCGGTGCTCTCCGTCTACCCGCAGGGGATTCTCTACCGCGCCTTCTTCTTCGAGCGCTACGCAACACTTTTTTCCGGCCGGTGGACGATGATCCTCGCCAGCGCCGCAGCCTTCGCCTTTCTGCACATCGTCTTCCGCAATCCCCTGGCGCCGGCCCTTACCCTCTTCGGTGGAATCCTCTTCGCCTTTCGCTATGCCGAAACCGGCTCGCTCGCCACGTCCAGCTTTGAGCACGCGCTTTACGGTTGCTGGCTCTTCACGATCGGGCTGGGCGCGTATTTCTATCACGGAACCTACGCGACGATTGGCTCGCTGATGCGGCGATAAATAGGAAGGGCCAGCCTATGCGGCTGGCCCTTATCGATTTGCAAATCGCGAAAGCTAGAACTTCACGCTGCCTGCGCGCGGCGAAATGCCGCTCAGCTCTGCCGCGCGCGCCTCGGCATACGCGGCGGCGCCGATCAGGGCTGTGCGGCTCTCCAGAATCACACGCACCGGCGTATTCACCAGCAATTGGCTGAGGCGGCCCTTGTCGGTGAAGGCTTTTATGAACGTTCCGTCCTTCAGCTTTTCCAGAATGCGCGGGGCGATGCCGCCGCCTACATAGAGGCCGCCAACCGAGAGAACTTTCAGTGCAAGGTTGCCGGCCTCGGCGCCGTAGGCCGAAACAAACATGTCCAGCGCCTTCTCGCAGAGTTCGCTCTTGGCCTTCAGCGCGGCCTCGGTGATGGCCGCGTTCGGATCTTCCTGGGTCATGCGCTCAGCCAGCCACGCCGGCTCTTCCATGCCCTTCACCTCGCGCAGAAACTCGTAACAGTTGGTCAGCCCCTGCCCGCTCACCACGCGCTCAAAGCTGATGCGCCCATCGTATTTCTGGCGCAGAAAGCGCAGCAGGTCGATCTCGTCTTCGTTGCGTGGCGCATAGTCCGAGTGGCCGCCCTCCGAGGGGTAGGGAACGTAGTTGCGCCCGTCCCACACCAGAAACGCCTCGCCCAGCCCGGTTCCGGCCGAGATCAGGGCCCGGTTTCCCAACTGCCGGGGATCGCCCTCGCTCAAGGTGAAGATTTGATCGGGCCCGAGCTCCGCGATACCGTACCCGTTGGCCTGCAAATCATTGATAAGAAAAACGTAATCAATCTTCAAGTTGCGTGCCAACTCACGACTGTCCAGCGTCCAGGGAAGGTTGGTGAGCCGCAGCCGCCCGTCCCGCACCGGTCCCGGCACGCCAAAGCACGCCGCAGTCACTTTCTCGGAAACGACGAACTCCCTCACGATCGCTTCGAGCCCCGCATACTCCCTGGCGGGGAACTGCTTGTCGCGTGCGTGTTTCAGGTTGCCATCGATAAAGTCAAACAGCGCCAGGTGAACCTTGGTGCCGCCTACATCGCCTGCCAGAATCATTCAATCCTCTCTAAAGTGCCGCAACCGTGCGCGTCTGGGGCCGGCAGCAGTGCCGCCGCCGCACGGTCCAGAAGCAACGTTAGTATACCGCCCGCAGGGCTGATTAACTGGCTGGGGAGCCGTTCCACGTGGCGTGGCCCAGTAAATACCTCCTTTAGAATCTGCGCCTTGTCCGCTCCGCCGATGAGGAAGAAGACTTGCGATCCGCGGTTGATCACCGGCCAGGTCAGCGTCACCCGCCAGGCGTCCTTGTTCTCGACATGGTTGGCCACGGCCAGCCGTCCCAGCTCGAACAAGGCTTGAGTGTGGGGAAAAAGAGACGCAGTGTGTCCATCTGGCCCCATTCCCAACTGCACTACATCGAAGCGCGCCAGTTCCGCCCCCTCCAGACGGAAGCCATTCCGCAATTCCGACTCGTACCGGGCGGCGGCTGCCTCCGGTTCTAGCTCGCCTTCCATGCGGTGAATCTGCTCCGGTTTGAGCGGCACGTGGTCCAGCATGGCCTCGCGCGTCATGCGGTAGTTCGAATCGGGGTCATCCGGCGGTACGCATCGTTCGTCCACCCACCACAGGTCGAGCTTCGACCACGGCATGCGCGCCCGCCACGGCTCGGCCGGATCGGCAAGGAGCGCAAACGTCGCCTTGGGCGTCGACCCGCCACTGATGGCAAGCTTTGCCCGGCCGTGTGCGGCGGCGGCGCGTTCTACCTGCTCCACAAAGTATTGCGCGGCGCGGCGGGCAAGTGCAGCCGCATCGGGCTCGACATAATAGATGATCTTCAGTTCTTGAGGCATGGGGAAGGCTCCTCCCGGTTCTACGATACATTTGCTAGCACTACGTCAGTTTCGTTAAATCCCTTTCTAGCCATTTGGCAGACTGCCGGAAGTACGCCTTCACATTCGTCGCAAGGTGGACGGCCACTCGGGATCGCTTTCGCCGCGTTCCTTCGCGAAGGCCGCTAGCGCGTATGCGTAGACTTCTTCGGGAAGATAGCCATGTCTGCTGAAGGACCAGCCTTCGCGGCGCTCATCTCTGAATTTCGTGAAACGGCAGCTCGCGTTCGCACTGAAAATTCCCAAGCCCAGATAGACGGTCACGAGATCCGTCATTGGCTCCATATCCTCAACCTCGCGTGACAAGCGACCGTCGTCAAGCAGAATCACGTGCCCCAGTTTGTGAGCAATAGTCGCTACCACCGTTAGTGGGTCTTTCAGGAGCGACTGGCGAATGCCAATGAGCGCTCTCTCGTCTGCTGTCTCGCCAAAATGCAACCCGGCTGGATCGTTCGACCGAAAATGGAGCTCCGGCAGATCTTCCATCAGCTCGCTGGAATCGGGAATGATCTCCAGATCTACGCGGCTTCGCTCCACCTGCATGTATTCGCACACCCGGCAGAAGATGTTCTCAAGGCCGGCCCTCGATTTGTCCCAGGGATCAGGGAAAAACTCGTCGGTCGGCTCAACGACGACGCAGTCCCGCATGCGTTTCTCGCCAAGCATGCCTTTGAACCGCACAAACCCTTTGTCGACCCAGGAACGCTCTTCCTCTGTAACGGGCAACTTAGAACGAGATCCAAACATGGCTAACAGTCTACTGCCGGAATTTCGCGGGGCTTTATCTTCCCAAATATAGCCGGTACTGCTGCTCCAGAACGCCGGCGGAGCGCGCCAACAGCAGCTTCGACACGTTGTACTGATACAGACTCTCCACCAGGTTATTTTCGGCGGTGGCGAGGGTGGCTTGCGCCGTCACCAGAGGCAGGTTGTCGTCGACGCCGGCGTTCACACGGTCCGTTTCGTCGCTCAACGCGCGTGTGGCCAGGTCAACATTGGATCGCGCCACGTCGACGAGTTGCTTGTTTGCACCCACGTCGAGCAGCGCCGCGCGCACCTGTTCGTCGATGTGATTGCGCAGGTCGGCAAGCTGCGCATTAATCGAGTCCATTTGCGCTTTTGACGCGTCTTCATCGCCGCGCAGCCGCGCCTCGCGAAAGATGGGAAAATTCAGTGTTCCGATGGCGGACCAATCGCCGTGTGTGCCCGCGCCGTTCACGGTGCTGGTTCCGTAGTAGCTCGAAAAGCTGAGCGTAGGCAGCCGCTCGCTGCGATAGACCGAGTGGACCGCTTTATACTCCACGGCCTGGTTCTGCAGATTCTGGTAGTCCTGGCGGCTGCGGTAGGCCAGCGCCCGCACTTCTTCCGGTGTCTGCTCGGCCAAGTCGCTGTAGGGAGCGGGATCGGTGAGCGCAATCTCCTGTCCGGGATCGATGCCGATCTCGCGCTTGAGGAGAATTAAATCCTTCGCCTGCTGATTCTGGGCCGCGATTAGCGCCTGCTGCTGCGACTCGAACTGCACGCGGGCGCGCAACTCATCCAGATTGGCCGCGATGCCGGCCTGGTGCGCCGCATGCTCGTGATCCAGCAGCGTCTGCGCCTCGGCGAGCAGCGCCTTTGCGTTGTCCACTTGCGATTGGTCGGCAATGGCCCGCAGATAGGCGATCGCTACTTGCTGCACCACCTCGCCGCGCGCCGACATCTTGTTGAAATACGCCGCGCGGTTCGCCGCGCCCGCCGCCTTCCAGCCCTGGATGACGGGGCCGGAAAACAGGATCTGGCTGAAATGAATCTGTCCCTCGGTCAGATCGTCGCGTGTGATATTGGTGAACCCCGCCGGCAGCTCGCCACCGGGAAAGAACGACTTGAATTTGGCAATCTCGCCGGACCCGAAACCAAGAGCCGCCAGGTCGTGCATATAGTAGCCGGTGTCGCCGGTGAGCCAGATGGTCGGCAAAAACTCCTGCAGCGCCTCGTTCTTCTCGCCGTGCAACGCCTTCTCGCCGTTCTCGGCTTCTTTCAGTCCAAGGTTGTTTTTCAGGCCTCGCTGGATGGCGTCGTCCAGCGACAGCTTGAGGGACTCGCCGGTGACCGGCTGTGCGGTCACGCTGCCGTAGAAAGGATTGGTTGCCGAGCTCGGGTTCTGCCCCTGCGCCAATGTTGCCGCGGCTCCAATCCCCGCCAGGATCAGGAAGGTGAGCGCAGGCGCGATTCGCCAGAAGTCAAAATGAAGCCGTGATCCCATTGCCATTATTTTCTCAGATGCGCCTATGGCTGTGAGGGTTCAGACTCTCGCCGGTCTTCATGGAGGCGTGGCACGGAAATAAAATGCGGCCCTGAAAATCCTCATGCATCGGAACCACCGGGCACGAGCACTCTGACCGCATTTCCGCTGGCAGCGGCTGCCGGCGCCATCGACCCCGCCAACTCCGTCAGGCCCGCCGCTTCCATCATTTTTTCCACGTCGTATCCTTCCTTGCGCGAGCGCTGGTCGTAGTACAGGAGCGTGATCGCGATGGGATAAAGCGGGCCCACAACCGCGGCGATCACCGCATAGAAGGAATAGACGACTACCTCGTAGACCTGGCGATTGAATCCGGCATGATGCCGCCCTGCGTAGATGAGCGTCGTGATCCACCACGCGAGAAGCGCCACTACACCCTGCAAAGCCACGGCGCAAGCGGTTGTCATGATCCACGCGACGAGAATGCGCCCACGGCTTCCTCGGGTCAGCTTCCAGCTGCGGCGCAGCGCCTTCCAGCCAGACGTTGCCTCAAGCGCCGCCGCCGGGATCGCGAAGGCAAGCGCGATCCCGATCAAGAGAAAAGCCACGAACATGACGGCAAAGATGAACAACATCAAGAAGGCAACCTCAGTAGGCTTGTTGAATACTCCCAGCTTGATTGAAAGAAAGACGCATCCGATCAGCAACCCTGAGGCCAGCATCTCCGGCAGGAAGAGCTGTGCACACATTTTGAGGAACGCGATCCAGAGGTAAGTTCTCCATCGCGCGATGACGAAGCGAAGCGAGCCCAGAATCGAATTGTTTTCGCCGAACAGATCCCGGGAAGCGGCCCACACAAATGCGGGTTGAGCCAAGACTCCCAAAAAACCGGAAATATGATAGAACCCGTAGGCGAGAAACCAGCTTCGGACAATCCTGGTTCCTTCGTCGTCACGCTTCATGGCGAGCCATCGCTCGGGGTGCACCCAACCGATGTTTGCCAAATGTACTGCGAGAATCACGACCGCTGGCAGTGCCGCGATGCCCACGAACAGCAAAAACTTCTTGCGGTAGATCGCAAACGTGCGATCGAGAATCTCGCCCAGGTTCATGGGGCGTAACGCTGCTTGCATGAGGCCCTTCCGCTGGAGTTGGTTGCATCAATTCTCGAAGCCGATTGAAAAACTTCCCTCAGGGGCTGAAGCCCCGTATTTCTTTGGCCTCTATTGGCCCGGCTAAAGCCGTGCCCTTGTTACAAAGCCGGTCAATGGTGTATTCGCCAAATACTACTCAGTTCGCGGGATGGATCCACATGGCGTTGCCGCCGCCGGAAACCATGTGCACGTCGAGCACCGTCGTGCGGTCCACCGTCTGCCGCGTCAACACCGTATGCGTTGGCTCCTCGGCCGCGTCCGGTGCATCGGCGTAGATCTCCGCAACATATTTCCCGTCGCCAAGAAAGCTCAGCGGCACCTTCACGTCGCGTGCGTCCCAGTCGGTGAGCGAACCCACATACCAGTCGTTGCCGCTGCGCCGCGCGACCGTGATCCACTGCATCGGCATGCCACCGATCGACCGCACCTCGTCCCATGTGCACGGAATCCGCTTGATGAAATCGAATTCCTTTTGCCCCGCATAGGCCTCGGGGTAATCCGATACCATTTCGAGTTCGCTCTCGAAGATCACGTAGAGAGCCAGTTCCTGGGCGCGCGTGTTCAGTCCCATGGGCATAAAGGACCGCGGTACAAAGTGCTCTAGGTTGGTGTTGTTGAATGCGCCCGGTGTGTAGTCCATGGGGCCGGCCAGCATGCGCGTAAAGGGCAGCGTGGCGTTATGCGCCGGCGTCACCCGCGCGGTAAATTTCAAGTACTCCTTGCCCATTACGCCTTCGCGCGTCATCAGATTGGGATACGTGCGCCGCAGGCCATCGGGCTTGAATGCGCCGTGGTAATCGATCATGAGGTGATGCTCGGCGGCGGCTGCGACCACCTTGCGGTACCAGTCGACCATCCACTGATCGTCGCGATTCATGAAGTCGATTTTGACGCCGGCGATGCCCCACTGTTCAAAAAGCGGAAAGGCCTGGTCCATGTATTTGTCGACCGACGTCCAATGCGCCCACAGCCACAGCTTCACGTGCTTTTCCTTCGCGTAGCGCAGCAGCTCGGGCATGTCGATATTGGGCGACACGTGCGTGATATCCGCCAGTCGCGGCTCACCTGTTGTGGCGCTGGGGTCCTTCGCCTCCCAACCGGCGTCGATCAGCATGTACGGAAAGCCCGACGCCGCGGCAAAGTCAATGTAGTGCTTCATGATCTCGGTGGTCACGCCCGGCTTGACTGAAAGACTTGGCGCGGCGTCGCCACTCCACCAGTCCCATGCAGATTTCCCCGCCTTGATCCATGAGGTGTCGGCGATCTGCGAAGGCGGATTCAGATTGAGCACAATACTCGACTCGATCAGCTTCGACGGCTCATCGGCAATCATCAGCACGCGCCACGGACTCGAGAACGGCGTTTCGGTTTCCACTGCATAACTGGGATCGATGTTGCCCGCGGCATCTTCATGCGGCGAGAGATCGGCTTGCACCGTACGGCTGGAGAACCCCTCGGCCTTGCGCAGGTACATGCCTGAATAATGCTCGATGTCGGCCTCGGTAATCGCCACCCATCCCACGCCCGGCTCGTTGGCAAGATACGGCAGCGCGATCAGCCAGTCCTTGTGGAGACCGCTCACATTGCGCAGTTGATACTCGTCCTCCCACGACGATTGATATCCATCCAGAATCAGCGGGTAGGTGGAAGCGTCTTTGGCGTAAGTGAATTCGGTCAGCTCGTGGGCGATGCGGGTTCGGCCGATCGCCGGCTGTTTTGGAACCAGATAGCGAATCGCCACGCCGTCATCGAAGGCGCGCACTTCGATGGACATCTTGCGGCCGGTTGCATCGGCGAAATCGGCACGCACGCCGTTGTAGTGGTCGCGCACGTTGCGCGTCTTGCCCACGGGGAGGGTGTAGGTGTCGTCGGCGCTTTCCGCTTGCTCAGTGATGCTGCGCAAGCCGGGTCCCAGGACGGGCTGGCCCACCAGATCCAGCCCCAACTTCGAAGCGGCGAACAGGGGCTTGCCGTGAAAGTCCACCGTGTAGCGCAGGTCGGGGCCCGGCCCGCTTGCGTCGAAAAGCCGCATGGTGATCTGACCGTTCGGCGATGTTACCGTTGCCGCGGCCGTCTCCGCATTGCCGGATGTCTGTGCGTTCAGAGTTCCGGCGGCAACGAATAGTGCGAGCAGGCAGACCCCGGCGTGACGAAGAGCGGACATGATTCCTCCATGGCGGCCGACTGGTTCGGTGTGCGTTCACGCAGCGTTGCCGGCCACGCGTCAGTATACGCGGGCGCCACTCGCAGCCGGACTCTATGCCGCGGGAGCGGGCGTCCTGCTCTCCTTGCGCAGGCGCTGGTCGTGGTAGAGCACGGCCAATGCTGTGGTTAGGGCAGAGTAGGCGAGCAAACAGGTGACGGCAATTGTGAGCGCGTAACCCAGCACGCCAAGGCCCACGAGGGTGAAGAATGCTGGAGATCCTGCAGCGACATGCGCCAGCATGGCGCCCAGTGCGACCAAGGATGCGATTACGCCAAGAACGAGAGTGCACACGAGCTGCACCGCGTACACGGCTGCGTAGACGACCAGAATCGCCAGGAAAATGCGGCCCTTAGAGCCGCGCGTGAGTTGGGCGCTACGCCGGAGAGACGCCCATGCGGTCAGATTTTCCTCAACGCTCGCTGGGTAGGCCAGCGCAAAGCGCAGCAGGATCAAGATGGAATAAACGATGATGCACAGATACATCAGCAAAATGAGCGGGATGAGAAACAACGGAAAGCCTGAGATCGAGGCATTAGCCGGAGGATGGTGCATCCATGCAAATGCAGTGCCGACGCCAATCGCCGCCGCGACCACGGCAATGGGCACAAGCAGATAAAGGGTCCACAGAATCATCAGCCACAGGTAGCGGCCGAAGTGGCTCCAGGCTACTCGATAGGCTTCGCGAAAGGTGACGGTGACTCCGAGATTGGCTTGCACAGCGGCGTGGATAGCGGCCGGCAGATACAGCGCATAAACGAGGAGAAGAAACGGCTCGCTGATGAGAATAAACATTATGTAATGCGCTGGAAAGACGGGCGGCACGGCCGGATTTCCAGCAAATTGTGCCGCAATCATTTTCACGATGAAGCCCGTCATGGCCGCCATGAACAGGAGGACAGCGACCGCGGGCACGCCCGCGATGCCGAGAAAGAGCTTCAGATGCGTCCGCATCAAGTGGAAGATCCGATCCAGGATCTGGCCGAAGGTGAGTGCTCCCGGCGGTGTTGGAAAAGCAGTGGAAACATAAAGAGGCGCAGGAATTCCCGGTTCGTTCATAGGATCCCTCCGATTGATGCAAACCAGACTAGCAGACCCTAATGAGGTGAATCGGAAGTTCTTTGAAGGGCAAATGCAGATTCCCATTTGACTCCGATTGCTGTGAGAGTCAAATGCGAGAGCAACCGCAGGTCCTTCGACTCGGTCGTTGCGGCGACCTCGCTCGAGATGACATGCGATTTATGTTGCTCAGGATGACGAGCTTATCTTGCGAACTTCAGAGGCCGCACAGCGCATCTCACACGACATGCAGCGTAGCTTCAGCCCACTGCAACGCTTCTTCGTAGCACACCAGCAAATCACCGGCGCTGAGGCATTGCCCTTGGGTCACGATATCGCAGATCGACCAGTCGGCGCGTTCATGGGCTTCCAACCAGCAAAGCAGGGCGCGCTCCGGCAGTTTCTCGCCCTCCAATGCGCGGCGGATCTCGTCGCGCAGCGGCAGTAAGGGTGTGAGATGGCTCATGGGTACGCGCAGCATCGCAGGCAGAAGGCTCAGCAGCCCCAGCAGGTACTGCTCTGTGGGGTGCAGATTGCAAAACACTGAGGCCAGTTCGCAAAAGCGGCCGCGAATGAACGCCATGCGCAGCAATTCCATAGGTTGGCCCGCGTTCATCTCGCTGGTAATAGCCAGCGTGGCCAGGCGGCGGAAGGTCTCTTCGCCGACGGCGAGCAGCGCGGCCTGCACCGATTGCACTTCCTGCCGCATGGCGCTCATGGGCGAATTGACTAGGCGCAGCAGGCGGTAGGTCAGGCAGGTGTCGCGCTTCACCAGCCCCGTCAGCTCGTGCAGGTCCATGGTTTCGTCCTGCAGCATGCGCAGGATCTCCACGTGCTGAAGCCGGTTGGCGGGAATCTTGTAGTTCTTCAGCAGCACGGGCCTGCAGAAGTAGAAGCCCTGCATGAGCGTAAAGCCCTCATCGCACGCCTGCTGGTATTCCTCCTGCGTTTCGATTTTTTCGGCAACGAGCGCTACCGTCACGCCACGCAGCCGGTTCAGCAACTCACGGCGGTCTTGCTTACCCGAGATGGCAAAATCCACCTTGATGTAGTCGGCAATCTCCGCTAGCGGCTCGATGCCTGGCTTCCACGTGAAATCATCCAGCGCCAGCCGGAACCCGCACGCCTTCAGGTGCCGGCATGCGCTGACCAGTGCCGGTGAGGGGTCGAGAGTCTCAAGGATTTCAAGAACCGTCATGCTGGCGGGCAGAATGTGCACCAGACGGCCGGTAAGTGCCTCTTCAGTACAGTTCACGAACGCCGGGAGATTGCCGGTCAGCCTTCCCAGCCCGAAAAGCACCGTATTGTCGATCATGGTGCGCGTGGCCGTGTCGCCGTCGCCGCGGAACATCGCGCGCGGGCCATCGCGAAACAGCAGTTCGTACCCGTGCACCTTGCCGTGGAGATCGAGGATGGGCTGGCGCGCCACGTAGCGCAGGCCAATCGCCAGATCCGGTTCCGGCAAGGCGTTTACAGGCGTGGCGTTGCCAGGCGTTTCGGCGTGAGCGGCCATGCGTGCCCTTCCGAAACGTTTATCGGCGGGTTGCAAGACAAACTGGATAAGCTGTCCGGAAATGCGCCAGAGTCCTCGGGATGGCGCGCGCCATACCTACGCCGGATGCGATTTTCAATCGCTCAGAATGGCCAAGTCACTTTGTGAAATTCAGAGACCGCACAGCAAGATGACGATCACGCAAAATGCAGCGCATCTTCAGCCCACTGCAATGCTTCTTCGAAGCGCAGCAGAAGATCGTGGGGATTCAGTCCCTTCGTCTCGACGACCTTGTCGCAAGCCGCCCAATCGCCCTTTTCGTGGCCTTCGAGCCAGGAGAGCAGGGCACGTTCCGGCGCCTGTTTGCCCTCCAGCGCCTGGCGGATCTCGTCGCGCAACGGCAGCAACGGCGACAGATTCTTCATGGGCACATGCAGCATGGCGGGCAAAAGGCTGAGCATTCCCATAAGGAACTGCTCGGTCTGATTCAAGCCGCAGAATCCTGCGGCAAGCTCGCAGAACCGTGCGCGGACGAACGCCATACGCAGCAATTCGGGGGGCTGGCCCGAGTTCATCTCGCTGGCGATGGCCACTGCCGCCAGATGGCGAAAATTCACCTCCCCCACCACAATCAGCGCATCGCGCACCGAGCGCACCTCTTGCCGATAGGCCCAGATGGGCGAGTTGGCCAGCCGCAGCAAACGGTAGGTGAGCGAAACGTCCCGCCTCACCTGCTGCGCCAGTTCTTGCGGGTCGATTGTCTCGTCCTGCAGGAGCCGCAGGATCTCCAATTGCGACAGACGGTTGGCTGGCACTTCGCGGTTTTCCATCAGCATCGGCCGGCAGAAGTAGTAGCCCTGCATGAGCGTGAAGCCCTCATCGCGCGCCTTCAGATACTCCTCGTGCGTTTCCACCTTCTCCGCAAGAAGCGCCGCGGTGCAACCCTTCAGCCGATGCAGCAACTCTAGCCGCTCCTGCTCGCCCGAGATGAGAAAATCCACCTTGATATAGTCGGCAAGCTCAACCAGCCGTTCCATGCCCGGGATCCACACAAAGTCGTCCAGCGCCAGTTTGTAGCCGGCAACCTTCAGATCGCGGCAGGCTTTGACCACTATGTCTGAGGGCTCAACGGTTTCCACAACCTCAAGCACCGTCGTGCTCGAAGGAAGGATATTGATCAGGTCACTGGTCAGGAGGTTTTCAGTGCAGTTGATAAATGCCGGCAGCCCGCCGGTTAGCCGCGCGAAGCCGAGGACCACTGTGTTGTCGATCATGGTGCGCGAGGCCCGTTCGCAATCGCCGAAAAAAGCGGCGTCGGGTCCGTTGCGGGAGAGCAGCTCGTAGGCGTGCATTTTCCCGCGCAGGTCCAGGATCGGCTGCCGCGCCAAATAGCGAATGTTAGTTCCAGCCTCGGGCTTTCCGGCCTTTAGACCCTCGGACACTGGTACGGTGGCGCTCATGCGCACCTCTGCAGCCACTATCGGCAACGCACCGCCGAAGCTAGAGGGGATTGCCTATGACTTTCGTGTTAGCCGCGTCCGCGGATCTGCCGCGCCACGGCATCAGGCCGGCCGTTCTTTCAAATCTGCGCTCCGGGGCGAGCCTCGTCTCTTGTTGCCTCGCTTCCGGTCTTCCTCATCCGCCCATGAACATGCCGCCATTCACATCTAGCACGTGGCCGGTAATGTACGACGCCGCGTCCGAGGCCAGGAACTTGACCGCCTGCGCCACATCTTTGGGCGTGCCGCGACGTCCGAGGGGAACCGTGGCCAGCATGGCTTTGGATACTTCTTCGCTCAGCACTGCCGTCATGGGGGTTTCAATGTATCCCGGCGCCACCGCGTTCACGGTAATGTTGCGCGAAGCCACCTCGCGCGCCAGCGAACGGGTGAGGCCGATCAGGCCCGCCTTCGACGCTGCGTAGTTCACCTGTCCCGCCTGGCCGGCGCGTCCCACCACGCTGGCAATGTTCACGATGCGTCCCCAGCGGTTTTTGAGCATGGGGCTCAACAGCGCCTGCGTCAGCAGGAAAGCTCCAGTGAGGTTGATGCTCAGCACCAGGTCCCAGTCGGCGGGCTTCATGCGCAGCATCAGGTTGTCGCGGGTGATGCCGGCGTTGTTGACGAGGATTTCTACCTTGCCGAACTTCTCAATGATGGCTTTGGCCCCGGCCTCGATCGACTCCCGGCTCGACACGTTGACGGTGAACGCGGAAGCATCGATGCCCTGGGCCTTCATCTCGGCCACCGTCTCCGCCAGCTTGGCCTCATTCACGTCGGCCAGCACGATCACCGCGCCGGCTGCGGCCAGCTCCTCGGCGATGGCGCGCCCAATGCCCTGCGCACCGCCTGTCACCAGCGCAATTCTTCCCTGCAAATCGCCCATGTTGATTGTTGACCTCTGCGCGTCTGCAAGATCTTGGTTGCGTGCCGCGCCTTTCCATCGCTCATTATAGATGGGCCAGTTCCCGCGACCGGCAAACGGCCAACGGGTCTCGTCTGCTGCTGTCTGTGATGGGGTGGATGAAATGTTTCGCGCAAGCGGCGGGATAAAGCTCGTTCATGATAATAGGTGAAGTTTCGTGCGGCGGGAATGACCTTCCGTCCCATTCGCGCGTCTACACCGTCAGTCCACTCCAGCATGAAAGGGGCGTTTTATGTATACCTGCAGACTTCTGGCAGCCGTGGTCTTTTCTGCGTCTCTCGCCGCGCAACAGCCCTCCCAACCCTCCGCGCCCGCGTCAGCACTCACCATCTACAACGAGAATTTCGCCGTGGCGCGCACCACCATCGATCTCGATCTTCATCCCGGAAGCAACGAAATCTCCACAAACCAGGTCACCACGCAGGTCGAGCCCGACTCGGTCGTGCATCGCGATCCATCCGCGGCCGCGCAAGCCAAGCCGTCGTTTCGCATCGTCGAGCAGAACTACGATGCCGCGGTCGTCACCCAGGACTGGCTGCTGAAGAAGTACGAGGGCAAGACCATCCAATTCGCGCTCGGGAACACGATGGGACCCGATGGCCACGTCGTTACTGGCAACACCATCGAGGGCAAAATCATTCGCGCGCCGCAGTCGGCTTCTCCCTATGGCAACCAGTACGGCGGCTACCAGCAGAATCAGCCACTCATCGAAGTCAACGGCGAGATGCAGTTCCAGTTGCCGGGCACGCCGCTGTTTCCCGCCACAACTGACGGCCTGCTGCTGAAGCCCACGCTGCGCTGGCAAATCGACTCGGCCAAGGCGCAAAAACTCAGTGCCGAGCTCGCCTACATCACGGGCGGAATGAACTGGGAGGCGACGTATAACGTGGTCACCGGCGGCGCGAACGGCGCCGGCGCAGCGTCCGCGCCGGACGAAAAGGCAGATGTCGTTGGCTGGGTCACCATCGCCAACCTCACCGGCGCCGATTTTCCCCAGGCTCGCATTAAGCTCATGGCCGGCGACGTGGCGAAGATTCAGCCGAACGTCTATGCCAGGGCGATGGCGCGGCCGGTGGCCATGGACGCAATAAGTTTCGGCCAGAACGGCCAAGTCACGCAGAAGCCCTTCGACGACTACCACCTCTACGATCTGAACCGCACCGTCTCTCTTAACGATGGCGAGACCAAGCAGGTGCAGTTTCTTGAGGCCTCGGGCGTCACGGTCACGCACAGTTATCTGTATGACGGGGCGGACCAAAACCGCCAGCCCACCGCTAATTTTGGCGGCCAATTCGTCCAGCAGCAGAACTATGGAATCAGTGCATCGAACACCAAGGTCGAAGTTCAGCAGGAGATCAAGAATAGCGAGGGAAATCACCTGGGTATTCCGTTGCCGGCCGGCCGCATTCGCCTCTATCGCCGCGACGCCGATGGCCAGATGGAGTTCGTCGGTGAGAGCACCATCAATCACACGCCCACTGAAGACACCGTGAAGATCGTTAGCGGCAGCGCCTTCGACGTGAAAGGCGCACGCCGCCAAACCGATTACTTCGTAGACAACTCCCGGCGCACGCTGCAGGAGAACTTCGAAATCAAGCTGACCAACCAGAAAGATGTTCCGGTGACCGTGAACGTACTGGAGCATCTTTATCGCGGCGACAACTGGGAGATCGTCCAGAAGTCCACCGATTACACCAAGCTCGACAGCCACAGAATCGAGTTTCCCGTGCAGGTTCCCGCCAAAGGCGAGGCTACCGTGACCTACTCGGTGCATTACACCTGGTAACGGGGCGCGCCTCAACTCCACGGTAAAATGGCGAAGGCTGCGAGTTCTCCGCCCGCAGCCTTCTTCTCCTCACTTATTCCCGGTCCTAGTTCCCTCGGTCTCTTGTTCCCTGTCTTTTTACGTCGGCGTAGCGGCTACCGTGACCGGCTGCGTCGCCAGTGCGGAGTGCAGCAGCTCGGCCGGCCAGATGTAGACCGCCAGCCGACGCGAGTAGTGAAGGACCGGCTCCTGATTGGGAAGCGCGATGCCCACAGCCGTCGCCAGATCGTTGCGCTCGATCTCCGCTTCAGCTTCCTCGAGCGGCCAGGGTACATGGTGCAGATTGGCGCGGATGGGCTGCCCGGCCCGATTGGTGCTGAAGACGCAATTGCGCTCCGAAAAGAAGTATTCGAGCGATCCCGGCCGAATTTCCGCCGTCTTGTGTGTCGGTCCCAGTCCCCGGTAGCGCGCCTTGAAGATGACTTCGGGGCGCGAGAAGCGACGGCGGCTGTAAAAGGCAAACTCCCGCTCCGAGCGCTGCTCCAGGCGCATCTCCGCCAGTTTGTAGGGGAGATGATAGACGACATGCGCCGCCACCACTGCCAGCAGATTGCTGGAATCGACGGAAAAACAGTAGATTCCCGGTGTTCCTGTGAGCTGGTCGCGCACATAAGTCCGCAAATTCAGGTCGGGAAATCTGCGCAGGCCCGGAATGGGCGGCACGCCGCGGATTTTAATGCGGTCCAGCCAGAAGGGTACGGCTCCCAGCCACGCCGATCCCTGATAGGAATCGGCTTCAAGCCAGTCCGGAAGCAACGCGTCCATTACGGAGCCCGCAATGGGCCAGTGCGCAAAGAGCAGGTCGTTCCAGCGCTGGGTCATGGCCCAGCGACCCGGCGGCAAAGGCCGCGGTTTGTGCGACGTACGCACCAGAAACTCCCGCACCAAAAACTCCTTGATCGGCGTTCCGCGCTTCCCCGGCGGGTGGCACTCTTGCGGTGCATCCCCGTCCGGCCTAAAGCCGGTCCCTGGATGGGTTTACCGTGCCTTTTTGCTTTCCCGCCCTTTTCGCAAAGAGCGCGAAGGAAGGAGCACGGAGGCGATGGGTACAACCGCTGTGGAATTTCTAAAGGAGCGAAACCCACCGCGCGGGTGCACCCCCATAACGTATTCTGTCCGCGAGACGATGCTCATGTCCAGTGAATCTTTTCTCCCTCCCGGTACTCGTGTGCAATCCGAAGTCTTCGCCGTTCATGGCGCCGACCCCGAGATCCTCGCCTTCGCCATGGCCAAATACTCCCGCTCTTCGCTCTCAATGCGGGAGTCCCTGACCGAAATCAGCGCCCAGCGCGCCGAGCAGTTCCTGAATACTTTTTATTTCCAGTACGGCCATCGTTCCATCGCCGATCTGGCCCACATCGCCTTCGCTGTCGAGCGGTTGAGCCTGCTGGCCGCCATCGTGCTGGTCGACGAGGCCCGTTGGGACGGCCAGGAACGGTCGACACGGTATCAAAACTTCCTCGAGTCGGGCTGGTATTTTCCTGAATTTGGAGAGGATTCTGCCTCCGCGAAGCTTTACTCGCAAACCATCGAAAATCTATTCGGCGCCTACCGGCGCGTTTCCGCTGCCGTTCTCGAACTCCTACGCGGCCGCGTGGCTCGGCCGGAGTCGCTCAAGCCCGAAGCCTATGAGCGCACGCTGCGGGCGCGCGCCTTCGACGTGGCCCGCTACCTGCTGCCGCTCGCCACCAACACTTCACTGGGGCAAATTGTGAGCGCCCGCACGCTGGAAACCCAGGTCTCGCGGCTGCTCTCCAGTCCTGCCGCCGAGGTGCGCCTGCTGGGTGAAAAACTGCGCGAGGCTGCTATTGGGCCGGCCTGGAACCTGAACGCCCGCGCCGCACAGGCATTCATTGACAATCTGAAAGAGGCTGAGGCTTTGTATCAGGGCGCGACTTCAGTCGCGCCGGCAGGTGCGGAACCTGAGAGAGGGGCTTTAGCCCCTGAGGGGAGCCTTGCCGCGGAAGCCGCTGCGCTCTTCACGCGCGAGATCCGCACCGCGCCCACGCTCGTCAAATACGCCCAGGCCAATCCTTACCTCATCCAGTCCCAGGCAGACCTCGCGCAAGCTGCAGCCGGGATTCTCAACAAACTGCCCATTGCGCCGGCGCCGCTCGTGGATTTGGTTGAGCGGACTGAATCTCTTGAAGTCGAGCTTGCCGCAACCTTGCTTTATTCCGTCAGCCAACACTCCTACAGACAGATCCGCGATCTCGTTTCGGGACTACCAGGCTCCCAGGTTTTGGAGTTGATTGAGCTGGGGTTAAAGCACCGCGGCCGCCACGACGAGGCGCTTCGTGCCTTTCACGCCGGGGCCGCGCTGCGCTTCGATCTCCTCATGGACATCGGCGGGTTCCGCGACATGCACCGCCATCGCCGCTGCACGCAAATCATCCAGGGATTCACTTGGCAGCACGGCTACGAGACTCCCGGCGCGGGCGACCTGCCGGCCGGATCGCAAAACGACTTCGACATTCTGGCTGCGGCCGGTGTCCTTGCCGAGTACCGCTCCGCCATCGAATCCGCGCACCAGGCCGCCGCGCAGATCGCCGCCGGCCCCGCTCCCGAGGCCGCGCAATCGGCGCAGTATCTCTTCCCGCTGGCCACGCGCATCCGCGCGCTTTTCAAAATGGATTTCGCCGAGGCCCAGTACATTACCGAGCTGCGTTCGGGCCCCGCCGGCCACTTCAGCTACCGCCGCGTGGCGTGGGAGATGTTTCTAGCCCTCGAGCGCCAGCACCCGGAGCTGGCAAAGCACGTCCGGGTGACGGACTTTACGCAGGCGATCGACCTCTTCCAGAGATAGAAAAGAGCGGAGTTAGCGGGGCTGGCGGAGTTAGCGGAGCTAGGGCGTGTTAACACTATCTGAGGGCTTCGACGATCAAGGCGAAGGTGAGGAAGCCGAGGAAAAGCAGGTCCAGCTTCTCGAAGCGCGAAAAGATTCGCCGGAAGCCCTTCAGTCTGCGG
>Ga0181518_10001613_pt1 | contig 22987 bp, 25 predicted proteins | sample PEATcosm2014_Bin_28_FD_119751 | JGI IMG/M metagenome (GOLD analysis project Ga0181518, IMG submission 119751) | Peatland microbial communities from MTU Mesocosm Facility, Houghton, MI, USA - PEATcosm2014_Bin01_60_metaG | ecosystem: Environmental > Terrestrial > Soil > Wetlands > Peat | place... | reverse complement strand
GCTAGCAGCGCGCAGTCGCTGTCATGGCATTCAAGTCCAACAGGTCCGCGATTTCTGTGATCCAGTTGCTGGCCGATGGGTCTTTAAAGCATCCGTCTACAAATCTCCTAGTTCGAAAGGGTTTGTTGGTTATGGCGATGCTGATCCCTCCAATGTGTCCTCACTTGTTCGAGGAGCGGAAATGCGTGTGGCCGAGACGCGCGCCGTCAATCGCGCCTTGCGCAAGGCCTACGGGATCGGCCTCTGCTCGGTCGAAGAGTTGGGTGCGTTCTCGAGCCCGCCAAGATCTACGTCCATTCCGGCGCCGTCAAACGGATCCCATCCCTCCAACGGTTCCGGCAACGGCCAGCCCCGGCTTCGGGATCAACTCTGCCTGTTGATCCGCCAGTACAACCTCGATTCAAATCTCGTAAAGGCCTACGCGGCGGACTTCTGCGGTACCGAAGCCCTCAGCGGCGCCAGCCGCGAATTGGTCGAGTCCTTCATCTCCCATCTCGCGGCAGCTGCCAAGGAGACCTTCCCCACAGGCTGCCAGAGTGAGTGGCAAAAGAACGGGAAGTCTTTCCGCCCGGAGACTTGGGCGACACCCAACTCAAAACGAATACCGGATCGAGAATGTGGCATTGCTGCCGTTAAAGTTCTGTAGCTGAATCGCCGCCAGCCCAAAGGGGTTCGTGTTTCCGGTTTCGTTGAATCCGTAATAATTCCAAGACATTTTGTAGCTGAGCCCGCGAGCGACATCGATCGCAATCGACGCGTACGGCCGTTGATAGTTGAAATCGAGGGTGCCGGAAGGCGTGAGAGGGTTCAGGAAAATCGTATTGCCACGGACAAAGCTGCCGCTGTAACCAACCATCGCCGTCACCCGCTTCATGGGTTTCCATAGCACGGCGGCGTGGGCGAAATGATCTGTGCTGCTATAAGTCGAAAGCGCTCCCAGGGGCGACGAGGCAGCCGTAATCGGGCACGCCGATCCAGTCGGCAGCATCGGGACACCGGGGGGAAACGTAGACACCGACTGCGTGGCGGGCGGGGGTGAGGGGTTTGCGGCGGAAGTGGAGTACGGGAAGCAGATCAGTGATTGGGTGTAGACGTCCCAATAGTTGTAGCCGAAATCCACGGACAGGCGCGGATTCGCCGTCAATATCGTGGCGAAACTGTATGAGCGGTCGTGCTCCAGGTTGTTTACCGTCGAGACATTGTCACGGTTTTCATGAATCTCCACCGCGCCATCCACAGTCGCCCAGAGCTGCGGCTTGTAACTCGCATGGATCTTGTAGGACTGGACTTGGCGGGGATCGATGCGGGCATAGGAATCGTCGTTGTAACCGAACTCCAGATCGGCGGTGATGCGCAGGGTATCCAGGGGACGCGCGACGCCGCCCAACAGCAGCGCATTTTCGTTGATGGTCGTGAGGCTCCGCACGGAGTTGGCCGCGGCGGGAGGCAGGTAAGTCACCGATCCATCTGCATTGAGCGTGCACCCGGTGGGCAGGGCGCCGGCAACCTCGACGCAACTACCGCGCGCAGCAAGATAATCATTCGCGGCGGTGGCGGTTGCCCCACCCGGGAAATAAATCAACTCCGTGTCATCCGTGTCGCTAAACTGGGCGATGGTCCGGTTCGTGTAGAGGTAGCCGATATTCGCGCTCCAGCGCTTCGTGAAGTCATATTGAAGCTCCGTGGTATTCGATTTCAGGTCCTGGCCCAGAAACGATGCGGCGAGGCCGGTGATCACATCCGCGGCCGAGCTGGCGGCGTGCTGCGGGCAAGTCACCGCATTGGAGTCCAGAGGGCAGTTGGCCGCGTTGAAGACCGCCTCATTCTGTTGCAATCCGGTCAGACCCGCATAGCCCGTGCCATAAATATTCGTTTCATCCAGGGCCCACATCCCTGGAATGCGCCAGTTGTCGTAGCGGAAGGTATCGAGGATCCGGAGTTTTTCGGTCACGGAATACACACCTGACCAATCGGCATTCACCGAGACGCGCTTGGCATTCGCCGGGCCGCCGGTCGTGCTTCCGCGCTCCGCTGTGCGCGAAGTCCATCCGTTCACCGTCTCCAGGAAATCCGGGATTTTGTTGCTGCTGCTGCTGTAGCCCGCCGACCCGGACATCTCGAAATTCTTGAAATAGTTCGATTGCAAGCGGAACTCTTCCGTGGGCATGAAATTCCGCGGATTGCCCACCTGGCTATAGGACAAAAATCCGTTGCATGTGGGGGTAGCGGTGTTGGTGGTGCCGGCCACGATCGGAGTCGCGCAGGGAAGGGCCTCGGAGGGCGTTTGCGTACTCCAAGTGTTTCCCAGGTCTACCGGCGTGCCGTTCGGCGTGCCCAGCCCCGAGGGGTTTGCGAGGACGTACCCGAAATTCTGTGGATTGACGGCGGGGTTGTCGAGGACGACGTTGTCCTGTTTGTAGTAACTGAGGAATTCGTCAAAAGAAAGCGTCGTTCGGGGCAGGACCCGGAAATCGGCTCCAGCGCGATAGGCATTCGTCGAATAGCTATAGGTTTCGTTGAAAGCCGATATCGTGCCGCCATCCGTCGTGAAGGAACCTGGGCCCTCGTCGCGGTTACGGGAATACCCCAATCGGAATCGCACCTTGGAAGCCGGTAGCAGCGTGACATCGTAGTCCTGCATGCGGCGGACAAGATCCAGTCCAGCCAATGAATTGTTTTGCGCTACGGCTGGGTGCGAGCAATAGGCCGGAGCGCCCTGTGGGAAAGCCGTGGTGGGCGGACCCACGTAGCAGCCAGTCGTTAAGGACCCTGCCGGGTTCAATGCAGCCGGGTTCAACGGGTTTGCGTACAGGTTATAGTCCCAAAAGTTCTTGTCGCGGCGGAAGAGCAATCGGAAGTCGTACCATTTATTCTTTTGCACGCGCAGGCGCGACACGTTGTTGGGATCGCCGCCGTATCCGAAGTTGCTGAAAGTCAGGTTGTCGAACAAGAATCCATTGTGGCCGAGCGAGCGCATCCGGAACTCAAAATCGAAGAGACGCACGCCGGAACCGAGGTTCTCGAACGTATCGTAGGTGTTTACGTTGCCGTTGATATTGCTCGAGCGATAGCCGAATTCGATGGTCTGCTGGATATTGTAATCGCCCGAATTAATGCCTTTTGGCTCTTCGGGGTCTTGGGCGCGAGCAGCAGCCGAAAGAAAGAGCGCCACGATAAAGAGGATGAAAGGAATCGCGCGAACCGCCAGGCGAGCATTCATGGCCTTTCTCCCTTTCCATTCAGAAACCTCATTCTTGGCCTGCCAGCCTTCTGCACAGCCGAAGTAGGGCTCATGGCGTCTCCTATTTGAAGAAGGTCGCATCGAAGTTGGAGCCGTGAATTTGCGAGTGACACAACACGCAAGACTGGAAGAAGCTCGCCTGGTTATGGAACGAGGGAGCTCCCGGCGCGGAGCTGAAGGACGAAGTGGTGTGGCACTGCAGGCAAAGCAGGTTCACGTTGCTGACTTTCAGCATGTGGGGATTGGGCCCACCGTGCGGCAGATGGCACGACTGGCATCCATCGACCTTCACGGGAGCATGCTCGTACACAAAAGGCCCCTGCTTGTCCGTGTGACACTTGAAGCAGACCGCATCCTGCGTGGAGGAAGTCCGCGCCTGTTTCGGCTTCGCGGTACCGTGCACGTTGTGGCAATCGCTGCACTGGACCAACCCTTCATTCACGCGATGATGGAACGGCATGTCGAACTGAGCCTTTTGCTGGAGATGGCATGAGTAGCAAAGCTCGGGCTGGGATTTTACGAGCAAAAACTGCCATTCCTTGGCATGGTGCGGCGAATGGCAGGAGATGCAACTGACGTCATTCCGCAAGTGCACCGAATTGATGGCGCTCATGTGCTGCGTGCCGCCGGCATGGCAGTCAAGGCATCGCGCGCTGATCTCCTGTGCCGATGCCCCTTTGAACGTAAATATCTTGGTTTTGTCTCCTCCGCCGTCGACGTGGGCCTTCCCTGGACCGTGGCAGGCTTCGCAGCCATGCCACTCGGGGCCTTTCTTCGTATCCAAAGTGGTTGCAAAGTGCGGCGAATCCTCAAAGCTCTTGAAGAACCCTTTGACCGGCAGATCCTCGTGGCAGGTCTTGCACGTCTCGGAGCCGACGTAGAGCGCGGGATCGGTCGGGCGCGAATAGGTCTTTTGATGTGTGTTGTTTCCTGAAGTGTGCCCCCGCGGCTGTCCGCCAAGCGCCACCACTGCGGCCGCAAGAAGACAGGGGACACCGAGAAGAAACACTATCTTGGGATTCTGTCGCTCAGCGCCTTTCATCACCCCTCCACCCACACCCAATACGCTAGAGCCGCGGTCTAGAGGGCATAGAGCACGGCTAATTCCACGTTGGTCACAGGCGTCACAATGCATCGTAAATCATGAAAACAATGCAGTTGCGACGTGGTTCACACGATGATCCTTCTTGATTGAATATCAGTTTGATTCGGAATTTCCGATTTGGGTCTGTGGCTTGTGCATCGTGTGCTTCTCCTGACTTCGAGTCGTTCTACCGGGCAGCGGCCAGTGACGCGAAGTGGGCCAGCTCAGAGAAGCGAAATCAACAAGGAAGCACAAGTGACAATTGGCTTAGGTGTTAGCTACAGTTATGCCTCGCATATATTGGCGGAAGCTATGCTTAAGTGGCGCGCGAGCTTGGCACAGAAGATGGCCATTCGCTAAGAGGACCTGCTGTATCAGTCTTTGCTAATTGGAATTCAAGAAAGACTGCGCACGCCGTCATGCATCCCGGACATGCACCCGCAATTCGTGCGGCACCGCTTCCGTCAGCGGGGAATGCCATTCGATAATGAACAACTGGCGATTCCTCTATGTCTGGTGCAATTGTCAGTACATCGTCTAACAATTGGGCGACCTATTGTGACTGTGCCCGTTATTCTTATAACCAATAGAATATATCCGTGTTCCTTATATCGGAGTTCTGACAACCTAAGCTGAGCATCGGCATCGCAATCAGCACTAACCAAAAGACCGGCTGCCTGTCGGCTAATGTAGTCGCCTTCCCAAGGTGGGAAGGCGAGTCCCAGAATGGCACGCCCTTAGGTGCTCAGCGCTCCGTAACTGCACGTCATTGCTAAGATTCGATATTGGACCCAAAGCTGCAGCCACGCCTGACTGATGCTTATGCGGACTCTGGGCAGGACTGCTGCCTGCTTCTTTCTGCTCGCCTCGGTCTCGGATGCTCAATCTCCGCGAGTGGCTGGAATCGGGCCGCTTGTCGAAGGCGGACTTGGCTACACATATGTCAGCATGGATTTCCCCTCCACAAGCCGGGTTGGAATGAATGGCTTGGATGCCAACATCACCGCTGACTTCCTCGGAACCCTTGGGGTGCGAGCTGATCTTGGCTATGCCCGCGCGTCCAACGTGTTCAACTCGGGTCATCACAGCGACGTTTTGAGTTATCTGGCGGGACCAGTGTTCTATCCGTTCCGTCGGAAACGGCTTATCGTTTGCGTTGATCTCCTCGTCGGAGGAGCCCGAGTAACCGGTGTCACACCCAATTCCGCCGGTGAACAGTTTGAGGGCTTCGCCAACAAACTTGCATGGGCCTATGGTGTGGGCTTCCAATACTCAGTCTCTCCGTCATTGGGGATTCGATTTGATACGAATGTTTTCCATACTGCCTATTTTAATTCTTCGGCAGCGGTTCAAGGACAAGAGAATCTGCGAACAATGATCAACGTCGTTTGGTACTTTGGAAAGCGGAAGGAACCGTAACCACGCCGGGCCTCGGGCCCGACATTCGCGGCCATTTGTTCGAACCCCTCGGGAACAAAATTGGATCTGCTTTGCTAAATCATTGTGTGAGTCATTGAGATGTTGGTTGAACAATAAGCAATCGCCGAACTCTGCCCGGAAGAATCGATTGCGCCGCTGACGGTTCGTATCGGCACCATTGTCCCGCAATGGGTCGGTCAATCTGCTTCGCTTCGGATCAAGCCGTAATAAATCCTTTGTGCTCAGCGCTCACCCTGTGGTGAGGCGCATGCAAAACATCAGGACTGACTCGTTCAGAGTCACAGCGATACCTGATGATTTTGCGCAAAGTCATTCCGTTCTTGATGGTATGTTCATTTCTATCGCAGTCGGCACCGGCCCAGAAAGTTTCCCCTAATCCACTCCCGTTGGCGTTGCCTTCCGCAGTTGCACAGACGCAGGAATTCAACAAGACCGTCGTCCCCATCACTGAGTTGAAGTTTCTTGGCCTCGGCATAGAAGGAAAGTTCGGCACGGGCTTCTGCTTGGACTCGGAGTGTCGTTTCATCGGGACCAATTATCACGTCGCCATGATGGCGCAGCCCCGCAAAATCAAGGGACAGAAAGTCATCCACCGGTACCTTGCTACCGGGCCGAATGATGAAGGCGCTACCTTGAACGACGGCCCCTCCATGGGCCCCATGAAGTACACCCTCAGTCGGGACCTCGCCATCTTGGAACTACGCCACTCGCTGCCGCACCATCACGGCGTCCCTTTCAGTCTCGACGACCTGCAAGTTGGGCAGGAGGTAGAAATCTACGCCTATCCTAAAGAGTCCATCAATCCCATCCGCAGCCTCCTGCAATTTCACGCTAGGTTCAAAGGCCAGGCGATATCAGGCCTCCTAGCCTTTGACTACAGCTTGTTTGCTGATAAAGCGATTCGCCCCGGCGCTAGCGGTGGAATAGTGGTTGACTCCAAAACACAGCAGATTGTGGGCATTCTGAATGCGATAGAGAGGAACGGGGAAGCAATTGCGCTGGCTGTGCCCGTTCAGTCCTTGGCTGATTTTGTGAGCAAGGTGCAACCCTGCCTGGCGCAGAGCATATTCCCTCCAACCAAGGGAATCTCCCCAGTTTCGGCCGACCTCTATCCGGAATTCGTGTCGCCACCTCCGGTCGATACACTACAGCACAGGCCCGAGGAACCCGCCGAAGTAAAGATGCTACGGAGCAAGGCTCAACTTCTGGTCGATAGCATACGCAACTTCATCGCGGTACAGACTTTTGCGTGGGGATCAGGGGACAAGGCGCCAGTCGCTGAGTCGGCGTATGAAGTCCGGGTCCTGGACGGGTACCAACGATTCCGCAAATACCCCGATGGCAAGAAGGAGTTACAGGACCTCCCTTTGCCTCGCTTGAACAATGCGATTGGCACCGGTGGTGAGTGGTCCGAACTACCCCAAATGGTAGGTACAGAACCCCGGTTGAAAATTCAGCAAGCCCCTGAGGTTGTTGTCGACGGGCGGAGAATGAAGGTCTTTCAGTATTGGGCCGACGCCGAGGATGGCGTGTGCAAATTCAGATCCATCTTCGACTTTGGACTGTTCGTGATCAACAAGGATGTCACCGTCGCGTGTTACGGCGAAGTCTGGACCGATGAAGAAGCCAACATTCTCCGCATGTCACTGCATCTCGAAAAATGGGGTTGGTGGAAACACTACCAGGCTGTGGTGACCTACGGTTGGCTCCAGCGGAGGGGCGAGACTCCCCGGCTCGTTCCTCTCACCATCGCTACGCAAGCTGAACGCGGCAAGAGGGTCTATTGGTGCCGCGGCCGATTTGTGGACTACCAGGTATTCAGCAGTCGAGTGAAGCAGGTTGGGCAGGCTACGTTTGGCCAATAGCACGACAAGTTTGTGCACGCTGGAATTGTTCGAACTGCGCCTCGACCGAGTTCCACAATGGCACAGCCGTATCGAATTGGTATGCCACTCCGGACCACGGCTCCAGTCAAGTCTTTGCAAATTCTTTTGTTTGCAGCTAGATGGGTTCTCGGTCCGTCACGGCAAAATAAGTGCCTTGTAATTTTCATCCTTCTCAGGAGGCGCTTGTGGACTCCGTTACTATCAACCTTGAAGACAAAAACAGAATCTCTCTTGTGATGGGAAGCATCACACTCGAACTGGTCGTAAAGAGGCCTAAGGACGTGACAAGCGAGACGCAGGCGGACCAGCCCGATACTGTTTCGCTTTCTCTGGGGGAGACGCAGAAGATCCAGATTCATCGTGTTCTTGAAATGTGCAAGGGCAATAAACGTCGGGCTGCGCAAATCCTAGGAATTGGGCGCACCAGCTTATACCGCTATCTAAAGTGCAATCCTCGAACAGCCGTTTCGGAAAACGTCAACACGGCACGACTGGGGCATAGAGTTTCATGAAGGCCTAAGCACTGAGTAGGAATTAACCCTGACTTCTCTGGCTTTTTCTCCCTGGTTGGCTACGCGGTTGGTTCCAAAATGGGAAATCATTCAAAGGTGGTAAGGTCCGGACTGATTCAAATCAAGGGGCGCACGATCAATTCTAGTGCGTGAGGGCCAAGTCACCGGGGTTGTCTTGCTCCTGCAATTCCCCCGACAGCTCTGGATCGCTCATAGCTATCCTCACCCGAACACCCATAGTTGTGGATTCCTTCTCGATTCTGAGAGCACCTGAACCGTCAATTCGTGCATGGATGACGAGTTGCTCGACCTCCAATCTTGAATTGCCACGAATCCAAGAGGCATATTTTGACCGAGTTGGAGGACGCCGGAGAGGAGAATCCGGCGGACCAAAATGCGAAACGAACGAGCGTAGCAGGCCATCCAGGCACTCAGCACCAAACATGTACTCAAGCGAGACTAGCTTTTGGTCCTGAAAGGTCGCGCTCATCGCAACTGCGCGCTGGTCATCCAGTGTTGGAGTGACGGGCCGTCCGTTCTCGTAAACGCCTTTCTCAACCGCGCAATCAATCCACCGGTACCATTCCCGCCTCAGAGTTTGCGCATCTACCTCACCTGACTTCCGCCGGCGGCAGTGGGCGGCAGGAAAGTCATGCTTGAATTGCTTGACACTCTCGCCGAGGCGTGAATGGCCGTCCACCGAGAATTGTGGAGTCTCAGCAGTTGCAAGCTGCTTTGGACTGCCGAAGCTAAAAACCACCAAAAGGAGACCGGAAAGGCTGGTTGCACGACAGCGTGATGGTTTGCAACAGAATGTGTTTGCGCCGAACATGGCAGAGAAGCCCTGCTCCTAAAGCGATCGTGAGTAAAGAGAAAGTGGAAAGTCCAGGTACGGCAATCACCCTCACTTCTTAGGGCAGCTACTGCATTTCTTTTTCCACGGGAGTAAGCGGGCCTTTGGCGTTGAAAGACATGGGGTTCAAGAATCGCTTCTGTGGAGAGTCTGTTCGTGAAATCCCAATCTGAAACTCCTAATTCCAGACCGGGAATAGTCTCCCCAAAAGGCAGTGCTCGGAGCGTCCGGCGAGCTATCTATGCAAAGGGAATGGAGTTAAAGCAAGGCAACATTTCGTTGGTAATTGAGTTGCACATGGAAAGTGACAGGGAGCGTGAAGGACCGCGGCAAAATGAAAAACCTTAAAGAGCTTGGGTACTCCTTGATAATTTAAAGCTAATGTATGCCCTGTAAAGCAGCACTTTTGAGACTGGGTAGAGGCAAAGCCGCAAAACACTGCCGGTACGGCCAACGGTTCTTCGGCATACACGTTTATCTGATCGTCTGCATATTGCAGTTTACTATCGGGAATCCAGCTTTTAGTCAGTCCCCGCCGAACCCCGCATCGATTGACTCGGCACGTGCATTTCCGATGCCAATGGAAACCAGGCACGATTCCTCGGGTGTGATAATCCAGCCGGGCAAAGTGATCAAAACTGAGGTCGATCTGGCCTTGGTAAATGTCACAGTAACCGACCCTTTTGACCGAATGGTAGTCGGCCTCGACCGGGACAACTTTCGTGTCTACGAGGATGGGGTGGAACAGGAAATCATTGCTTTTTCTTCGGAAGATATTCCCGTATCAGTTGGCGTAATACTTGATTTAAGTGGGAGCATGAGGAACAAGATTGGCAAAGCCCGTGCGGCCATCATGGAGTTTCTCAAAACCGCCAACCAAAATGATGACTTCTTCCTAGTCGGCTTCAATGCTCAAGCCGAATTGATGAGTTCCTTTACGAATGACCCAGAATACATTCAGAGTTGCGTCAGGTTTGCAACCCCCGAGGGACGAACAGCGTTGCTAGACGCCGTTTACCTCGGACTCGGCTACATGAGGAACTCGAAACATACGAAGCGCGCTTTACTCATTTTTTCTGATGGTGGGGACAATCATAGCCGACACTCACGACGAGAGATCAAACAACTTGTGCGGGAAGCAGATGTCCAGCTATATGCCATCGGCTTCTACAACCCACTTGGCTACCCTTATCAGACACCTGAGGAAATGCACGGGCCGTCACTGCTGGAGGAGCTTACTGAAATGACGGGGGGACAAGTATCTCCTGGCCAACATATTGAAGACCTACCCGCCATCGCGGCCAAGATCGGCGCGGAACTACGGAATCAGTACGTCCTGGGGTACACGCCTAGCAATCATGTTTACGACGGAAAGTGGAGAAAAATCAAAGTCAAGCTTCGGCCCCCTCGGGGGATCCCGCCGCTTCTTGTCCACGCCAAAACCGGATATTACGCAAAGCCTCAGTAGTTCCGTACAATCACTGGCGGCCTTTCTGATCCGAATTCTCGGCCTGGAATCGAACATGTCCGTTTGGAGAGTCTGAAGCGAGTCCTCGAGCCGAGCCAAAAGAAGTCGAAGATGAGTTACCTAATAACGACTGGCGGACAGATCGTCAGCCGTATTGTCTTCGCGTTGGTCTTGGTAAGAGGCTTGGTCGCTATGCCGTCTGACTTGAATGGATGGACTTTGTGACGCAATGGAATCGACCGCGACGAAGGATGATCTTCGATCTGAACTCCTGAACTGCCTCAGCCCTGCCCGAAGCCTGTCAGTCCATAGGCCGTCTTCTTACAATGTATTTACGCACAGTGCATAATAGAGTACAGTGACTATTATTAGGATTAGTAGTGCCATACTATTAACTTTAGCAACCGGAGGGAGCCATGTACCTTGCGGAGCGATTACGACAGATAAGGGAATCTTAAAAACTATCTCAAGGCGACATCCAGAACCGTTCAGGACTCCTCCGCTGCCACATCTCACGAGTCGAGAACGGCCACTCAGTTCCGGCGCTAGAGACGCTTGAAAAAATTGCGCAGGCTCTGGAGGTACCGCTCTATCAGCTTTTCTATGAGGAAGGACCGCTCGTTGAGTCTCCAGCCCCCAACAAGAAGGCGAAGGCAGATTGGGCATCGCGGGGCAGAGGGTTCAGAACGTTTACAAGAATACGCAAGGCAGTTGCTAGCATGAGCGCACGAGACCGAGCCCTTATCCTTCTCCTGGCGGCCAAAATGCCCAAGTGAGCTGACCGCATCGGCAAGGCCTCTGGCTACTGCTCCAAATCGCCGCTCCTTTCATCCAACCGTGCCTGTACCATTCTGGAACATTACATTGTCGTAATAATTCTATTGACACTGTACCACCGCTGCATTATTGTCCGCGACGAAGGAGGACATATGAACCCAACCCGTATGTCGCGTGTTCCGAATATCGGTCGAGTGATGGTCGCAGTGTTCACTCTCAGCGGGCTGCTCACCGCCGCATTGGTCTGGTCAATGTCCCGATGAAAAACGCACATGATGTTGAGGAGGTCAGTGAGCACAGGCAAGTGCAAATTGATGGAGAAACCTGGCAGGAGTTAACGCGCTTATTTGAGCAGGTGGTCGATACGCTCGGGACAATCGCTCCGGTCTTGGACCTTGCGAGTAATAAGAAGGACGAGAAGGAGAAGTTACGACACAATCGTGCTGTCGCGGACCTGGCATCCCGTGGTCACCGGGCGCTCAAGGCATTTTGCCAGCGATGGGCTCTAGTAGAAGAAGAAAGCCGGAAGCGTCCGGTAGTAGAAGGTGCGGAGGACTTTGGCGATATCTTTCAGGCTGCTCGACAACTCCCCAGTACAGACCTATCACCAGGCTCAAAATCAGGAATAGCTGAGGCCCCACGCGTCCTCGGCTAGAGAGGGTGCGCACCTGTCGCTGAGCAAGTGCGCACCCCGCCCCCATCTCACCATTCTCATTTGGTGAAAATGGCGAAGTGGCCACACCTAACCAGTCGGCCTGAGTTTGAGTACAACTGACGACCTGTTGCGGAATTGTGTCTCTGAGTGAACCCGCTGAATCAAGACTCGATTCAAATCACCTGTGGATTACGTGATGTGCCCCAGACAAAACTGGTTCAATGCCTGGTTAACGCGCTAACCGCCGAAGTGGGTACTAGTGTGCTGTCCCGTAAATACGTTCGCATAGTCGTTCGACTTTAGCGAAGATCGAATCCGCTGTGGCGGTCCAGACGAAAGGCTGCGCATGGCGGTTGGAATCCTTGACGTAGGGGTCGATTTTTGTGACCAGTTCCTTCACGCTGCTAAACCTTCCCCGGCGAAGAGCTCGCTGCGTGATGCGATTGAACCAGATTTCCACCTGATTGAGCCAGGAGGCCTAGGTCGGAGTGCAGGCATTGACAAATCGGGGAGGCCAGTATGTACTGACCCAACTCAGCTATGCCCTCCACGAGCCAGTTCAACGCGGATCTAGCATCCCGGTTTGCGCGCTGGCTAAGAGTTCTGGAATACAGTGCAACCACGAATCGCAAATACCTGGCTTCCGTTGTGTCGCTCTGCCAATTCCTAGATGACATTCCAGCCACAGAAGTGACACATCTTGATATCCGAGACTTCTTGGCTTCAATCGCACAAAAAGGTCTTAAACAAGCAACTATCTGGAGGGCAATGAGCGCACTGCGTTGCTTCTTCGATTTTCTCAACATGGGGGGCCTAATTAATTGGTCTCCCCCGCGCTTCGTTCGCTTACGACGAATAAGACGAGCTGTTCCGCTTGTGCTTACTGAGAAGCAAATCCGTTTGCTCCTGTCAGGCGCCCGCGATCTCCATGAGCGAACCATGATTGAAGTCCTTTACGGTACAGGAGCACGCGCTGGAGAGGTTCGGACTATGCGAGTTGAGGATGTAGACCTAGAGGCCAGGCGTATCCGCGTGCTTGGCAAACGTGGATACAGATATGTTTTGTTCCCTAGGGCACTTACGGGTCTTCTCCGCCGGTATATTGGAAAACGAAAGAGCGGATATTTATTTGTTTGTCGCTCGTTCCCTCGAAGGCTGCACCTCATTCACGACCCCGATGGATCCTGGCGATCTTACTTCTATAAATACAACCCAGCGATGAAGCGTTCAGTGCGTGTTTACTGGTATGCCTCAAAAACAGAACATCTCACCTACAAACAGGCATTGAGGAGACTGAAGCGAAGAATTCCAAATCCCACCCCAGAAATGCTAATTGGGCGCAAGCCGTTGGGCACTACAACCGTGCGGTATGTAGTCATGCGAGTCGGCCTCAAGGCCGGCATCCATGTGAATCCTCAACTCATTAGACATACGTTCGCCACGCATCTGCTTGACCATGGAGCGGACATAAGGATGATTCAAAAGATGCTGGGGCACATCAGCGTCAGTACTACACAGACCTACACGCATGTGAGCATGAAGCAAGTTCAAAAGGTGCTAGATAAATGCCATCCGAGAAATTTATAAATTCCCGTAAATCGACTCGTAAATGGGGACTGGTGACTCCTATCAGGGCAAATATGGAATGCGTGCCGCCTCTCTTTCTCACGATCAAATTGCGTAAGACCATTGAGAGGCTCCTGCCAGTCGGTCACCACCAACGATTGCGTCGGTATTTTGACATTTACGGCTGTCTGCGTTGTTCTCGGAACAATGTGGTATACAGCGCCAACGGATTTTGCATCCTTTGCATCAATATGATTGGCAAGCGCATGAGAAAGGTTGACAAAGATCTGCGAGCGAGAAAATCCGCGCCTCCGCCGAAGCTGGAAGAAACCTATCTGCGACCGTACAACTCTGCACGTCAGTTGCTGGCCGACCTGATGCCGAAGATTGGCAAAGGGCCAATTCGGAAAAAACTTGAGCCCAAATCTCCATCTAAAGTATATGTGAAGTGGTTGACTTAACGACATTTCATCTCAGTTGTCGCGCAGCACGGATGCCCCGTAAATTGCAGGCACTTGCCTGATAAACACAATATGAAAGGGCGCCCCCTTTATAAAGATTGGGTTCAACAGAGACCTGGCAGATCCTACCGTCGGTCCGGATCTTCCCGCTCGGCGCATAAGGTAAGCCGAAACAAGATCAACTGCGCAGATGTTCTACTAGAATGATCTAAAGCCGACCCATCTTTCAGAAGAACGGTCCGAGCCCCCACCCAAGGGCCGTGAGGGGATTGGATTCTGTTCGGTCGAAGAGTTGGGCGCGCGCTCGAGTCCACCGAGATCTGCCGCCATCCCGTCCCCGCCAAACGGAGCCCATTCCTCCCTTGAGTCGGGTGGTGGCTAACCCGATCTCCGGGACCAGCTCTGTCTTTTGATCCGCCAATTCAACCTCGATCCGGATGCAGTAGCGAGCTAATCAAGGTATTGTCCTAAACGGGGAATGCGTGCTACATGCACTTCAGGAAGAGTTCGATGAATCTTGCGATAGACGCTTGGATTCCGATTGTCTGGAGTGACGGCAAGCCGGGGATTGTCAGTCTGCGCGAGGCATTCGCGCAAGGGGAAGAAATCCGCGATCTTGTCGTCCGCCCGCACGAACGCATTGCCCTGATGCGCCTGCTCATTTGCGTCGCGCAGGCAGCCCTCGACGGCCCGGCGGATTATGACGATTGGAGTGCCTGCCGGGAACGCATCATGCCGTCAACCCTCGCCTACCTCGATCGCTGGCAGCATGTCTTTGAACTTTTCGGCAGCGGCCAACGCTTCCTGCAGGTCGCCAATCTGAAGAAACCCGGCGGCAAAACCAAAGGGAATGAGGACGGCGAAGGCAATTCCACTAGCAAACTCGATCTGGCGCTGGCGACGGGCCGCAACGCCACGCTTTTCGACAACGCCGGTGGTTCGCAACGCGCTTTTGCACCCGCTGAACTTGCTTTGATGCTAACGACATTTCAGTGTTTCTCGCCCGGTGGTCGCATCGGAGTGGCGTTGTGGCATGGCAAGGAAACAGCCGGCAAGGGCTCGAGCGACCATGCCCCGTGCTTAGCTGGAGGAATGTTGCACGCGTTCCTCCTGGGTGACACTCTGGCCAACACGCTGTGGAAGAATCTTACAACCAAGCAGAAGACGGGGGAGTTTTATGGGAAGAACTCTTGGGGCAAACCGGTTTGGGAGTGGATGCCCAAGGGACTTGACGACAGGAAAGCCGTACGGAACGCCAACCGCACCTACTTAGGCCGCCTTCTTCCGCTGACCCGCTTGATTTGGCTGGCATCCGACGGTCGGACTCTTCTTCTCGCCAACGGTCTGGAGTACGAGTCCCATGCGGAAACTGGATGGCGCGAGCCTTCCGCCACAGTTGTTATGCGATCCATTAAAGGCCAGCCCACACGGTTCTTGCTGCCAGCTTCCATCGAGAAGGCCCCTTGGCGCGAGTTACATTCCTTGACCGTGAAACCCGTGGGCCAGAAACCTGGCGGTCCCCTCCCTCTGGAAAACGTTAAGTTCGATAAATCGACTTTCAATCTCTGGGTGGGCGGTTTGGTGGCCAATAGGGCCAAGCTAGTGGATTCTACTGAGTCGGTGTGCCACATCCCTGTTGGGATGCTGAATGAGGCCAGCCAGAAGGTCTACGAAAAGGGCGTGAAGCTGGCAGATAACATGGAGTTTCGGGTGATGCGTGCTATTTCGGACTATTACCGGGAGCTCGGTGTCCATCTCGATCGATCAGTGATGAAAGCCCGACGCAGACAAATCCGGAGCAACGTCGCTACCCGCTTTTGGACAGACATGGAAAACGCCGCAGCGAGCTTGCTGGAGCTTGCTGCCACGCCTAAAACCCGGCGGCTCAAGTCCGAATGGCATAAGACGCCATGGGGACAAGCCATCTGGCGCGCCGCCCGCGCGTCGTATGAGCGCGCCTGTCCGCACGAGACATCGCGCCAGCTACGCGCTTATGCACTGGGACGGAAATCGTTGTTCACTGCACCCGCCGAGCCTGGCGGACTCGAGAAAGAAACAGAACAGGAGGGGGGAACCATGAGTGGCAACGAACTCGACCCGAAAGAAACCGCTGCGCGCTTGTTGGCTCATCTGCGGCGACTCAAAAACGACCGAGGCGCGATGGCCGCACTTCGTTGCGCGCTGAGTCCCAGCAAACTTCCCAAAGCTTGGCCGCTGCTGGCACATGTGGGCGAAATCAGCAATCCCCGCATAGAAACCATCCCTGGCCTGTTCGCTTACCATCCGAACGAAACCACGACCGGCAATCTCGGAAAGACCTGCCGCAGGCTCAGGGTAACGAACGAGTGGTTCGACGCCCGCTTCCGCCGCTTGCTTGCGTGCGACCGCGACGAGATTTGCGAACGGTTGCGTCCGGTGATCCTGGCCGCCAAGGCCAAAGGGATTCCGATCAACTACGAAGAACTTTTCGTTGATCTTCATTACTGGAACAGCATTGTGAAAGCGCGCTGGGCGCGTGAATACTGGGGTGCACCCGAAGGCGAGGAATCGGCGCCACTGGCCGCATCGGAGACCGCCCCGTGACTTACCTCACCCAAGTTACCCTCGATTTCGCCACCGCCGCTCGAATGCGCCTGCGCGACAGCTACGACTGGCATCAGGCGGTGTGGAGAGCTTTTCCTGGCCGCGACAGTCAGTCGCGCGATTTTCTGACGCGGCTCGACCGGCGGCGGGATGGCTTTCGCCTGATGATCGTTTCACCAGTACTGCCAGTGCGACCCGCCTGGTGTCAGCCAGATGTAGCAAGCTGGCAGACGAAACCGATTCCTGATGCTTATTTCACGCGCCGCCAATACGTGTTCCAGCTTTGCGCCAACCCGACAAAGAAAGTTTCCAAAGAACGGCCCGACGGCTCCTTGACAAAGAACGGACGGCGCGTTCCCTTGGGAAAGCGTGAGGAACTTGTGGAATGGATCAAGCGCAAGGGAGACCATGGCGGATTCGCCGTGGAGGAGGCCACGTTGCGCACATTCTCCCGCGGCCGTGAATACTTCGAGAGGAACGGCCAGCCAGGCCTGCACAGTGCTATGGAGTTTCAGGGGATGCTGACGGTGACCGATCCGGCCAAGTTTCACGAAACCTTTACACGAGGCGTCGGACCGGCCAAGGCGTTTGGGTTCGGCCTGTTGGTGATTGCACCGGTCGCATCATAGGGAAGAACGAAAACGGCAGAAAGGAACCGCAATGAAACTTATCGAACTCCATATCCTGCAATCGTTCCCCGTCTCGTGCCTGAATCGTGACGATGTGGGTGCGCCTAAGACCGCGACTTTTGGAGGTATCACCCGTGCCCGCATATCCAGCCAGTGCCTGAAACGCGCTATCCGCCTGCAAGCCAAAGAACTGTGCCCCGAACTTTACGGCGGGGAATACAGCAAGTTAATTGTCGTGCCCATAGCCGAAGCGACCAAGCGTTATGGCGCTCCGGCCAACCAGGCACTGGAGATTTCCCAGAAGTTCTGCCACGGACTCGCAACGTTCGACGAGAGTGCTTTCAAGAAGACTGGAATCCGCAAGGTCAAGGCACTTATGTTTCTCTCGCCATCCGAGCGTGAGGAAATCGGAAAAGAATTGGCTGCGATCCTCAAGGAAAGCAAGGATGCAAGGACCACGGACAAGAAGATTCAGTCCGCTGTCTCCAAGGTCCGTGAGGCAAAACTGAAAGATGCCGCTGACATCGCACTCTTTGGACGCATGGTGGCCACGGATCACTCGTTGACTGTTGAAGGGGCCGCGATGTTCAGCCATGCATTGTCGACTCATCGCGCAGACAACGACATCGACTTCTTTAGTGCGGTGGATGACCGTCAGCAAGAAGACCCAACTGTGGAAGAAGAATCTCGGGCAGCTAGCGGGATGATCGGAACGCAAGAGTTTGTTTCCGCAGTCTACTACCGCTACGTTGGGCTGAATCTTGGATTGCTCGGGGATGACGGTCACCTTGGGGCGCTCTCGGCGAAGGATCGACGAAGGGTTGTTGACACATTCCTGCACGCCGCCATCCTGGCTATTCCAGGTGCGCGAAAAAACTCGATGAATGCGTACACCTTGCCGAGCTATGTGCTAGGTCTCGTGAAAGACAAAGGCCAGCCACTGCAACTGATTAATGCGTTTGAAAAACCAGTGTGGTCTAGGAACGGACTGATGGGCGCTTCTGTTGCCTCGCTCAAGGAGCACCACGAGCAGTTGAAGAAAACCTGGGGCATCAAGCCGTCTTTGGAAATCGCCATACCCGACAAGTCGCTTGACCAATTCTGCGCGGAGATTCTGAGCCATGTCTGACACCGCAAACCTTGCCCTGCTTCTGGACGGTCCGCTGCAATCGTGGGGCTTCGCAAGCCGGTTTCAGCGCCGGACAACTGGCTTGTACCCGACCAAGAGCGGTGTCATCGGCTTGCTCGGCGCAGCCATGGGACTAGCGAAAGGTTCGCCCGAAGAGGCTAACTGGTTGCCCAAGGTGTCCGCCCTGAAGATGACCAGTATCGTCATCCCGCACAATGTACCAGAGGCTGACGGGCAGTTACCTATCCTTCGCCTTGAAGACTACCACACCGTGCTCGAGACCCGGCGTGCCAGCGGGGCGCTGAACAAAGATGCCGTTGTGACACACCGCCAGTATCTGCTCGAGGCACGATTTGGCGTGATCCTCGCAGGGGACCGGTCTGTGCTGGAGTGCGCTGCGGCTGCTCTGCAAGACCCGATCTGGGGAGTCTGGTTAGGACGCAAGAGCTGCATCCCGTCTGCGCCGGTGTTTGTAGCGTTGTGCAAGTCCCAAGACGCCGCGTGGAAAGCGCTCTTGCGTGTCTGCAAATTGAGTGCGGATACACTCATGGAAACATTCACCACCGTTACCGAAGTGAAGCACTTCGCTGAAGGAACGGACTCGATTAACGACCAGCCAGTGAGCTTTGGAGACGGCACCAGTAGCGGCCCGGACATACGCCAGTTCGCTGTCCGCCGTATTGCGGTGAAGCCCGGCGTTCGATATTTATGACTCGGCATGCGCCACTGCGATTATGGCAATTTTTGAAAGACCACCGTTGGAGGTGCTTACATCTACGAAAGGTCGAGAAATGGAATGAGGAGACAACAACGACATGAATCTGAGTGTCTGGTTTCACTCTGGTTCCTAAGCTAAGTGCTTTAAAATCGAGAGTCCTCCCCACATACGTGGGGATGGTCCATATTTTGCTCTAGCCATTGATACGCCTGTGGCGTCTTCCCCACACTCGTGGGGATGGTCCCTTCGCTTGTGAAGAAGAAAGAAAAGCGTTCATCTCTTGTTGGTGTCCAACGCAATATCGGGCATCTCCGATAACGGGGTTGACACACAAGGTTTGAGTCTACCTTATGGTCGTCAAGCAACCCCAGTTTACTCGGGTCGAGAAGCCGACATTGTTACGCAATCACTGAGTCGATGTTTGGTTGGTAGAGCAATCTTTGCATCCACACCACGGGGTTCGAGCTGGCCTAAGCCTCAGGCCGCTCGACCTGTCCGGAGGCCAGTGTTCGATCTGCGAAACCGACCTCATTTCGTGGTTGCCTCGATTTGCCGTGCAGGACTAGAGTGAATCCACGCTGCTCCCTCTCAGCCGGAGCCGGATCTATTCTTTTGGACAGAATAAGGGAGGTAGTATGTGGACGAAGCAGCAGCCGCAAGCCGAGCCGTCGGCCGTGTCCCCCGCGCAGGGAGCAGGATCTCCGGCGGTGCCTTTCAGCTCACCCTCTTCCGCTCGCCTCGGTAGCCCCGTCGCGCGCGGTTCTGCGCGCCTGGGTGCAAGCCTGCAAATCAAGGGTCAGATCACCGGCACCGAAGACTTGCAGATTGACGGGAAAGTTGATGGCCCAATTTCGCTGCGCGGCCATGAACTGACCGTAGGCTCCACCGCCGAGCTGAATTCTGAAATTCACACGGGAGAGGTGATCGTTTACGGTAAAGTCGTGGGCAATCTTCACGCGAGCAATCGCGTCGATATCAAGAAAGACGGCTCGGTCATCGGCGATATTTCCACGGCGCGCATCAGCATCGAGGATGGCGCGCACTTCAAGGGCCGCATCGAGATCGACCCGACCAAATCCCAAGCCACCGACGACTAGCAGCGCATGGTTTTCTAGTCGTCACTCTTTCAATCCTGGCCGCGACCTGGAGTCCTGAAATTCGCCAGAGTGGTTTTTGATCTTCCCTGTAGTCGCCAAAAATTCAGAATTCTTATGGTAGAGCTGCACAGGGAGGTACACGTGGACAGCGCTTTGTCAGGCCGCAAAATGTTCGAACGCAAGGGAGTGCAAAGGTGTCTTTCGGACTGTACCAGGATATTTGGCCGCGTATTTGACCAGCTTGCGCTTATCGATTGACTTCAGTTCGATCTCATCGAGACGTGGAGTGAGTCCGCTCTGGAGCGTAAGATAAATCCAGTCGAGCAACGCCTTCTCCGGTTCAGCTGTATTTAGCTGGAGATTCGCGGACACCGGGGTTTCCGGTGGCGCAGATTGTAAACTAAGCTGCTTCGGGTTTCACCTCCTCTCGGCGCATTTGTTCGACTCCTTCTGAAAAAGTCTGGAACGGCGTGCGGCCCTGTGTGCGGTAGCCCTGATGGGCGCGTTCGCGGTTGTAGAACGCGAGATACTCGTCGAGGTCGCGCTGCAGCTGTTCCAATGATTCGTAGAACGTCTTGCGGAAGGCCACGGAGTAAAATTCTTCCTTTACCGTGCGATGAAATCGCTCGCAGAAGCCGTTGGTTTCCGGCGAACCGATGTCGGTGCGCCGATGCTGGATTTGCTGGATGGCCAGATAGAGCTCGAAGGGATGCCCGACCGGCCGGCCGCAGTATTCTCTGCCGTTGTCGGTGAGCAGGTGCTCGATTTCCACATCGTGTTCCTCGTAGAACGGCAAGACACGATCATTCAGCACGTCCACCGCCGTCATGGGCACCTTCGAGAGATACAACTTGGCAAAGACGTGGGAAGAGTGAGCGTCGATCACGGTCTGCTGGTAGATTTTCCCAACGTCTTTGATGCTGCCTACGAAGTAGGTGTCCTGACACAACAGGTGCCCAGGATGTGGCGCTTCGATGTGTTGCTCAGGATCGACCAACCGCCCGTGCGCTTTACGCAACAGGCGCATCTGCGCTTCGGTCAGCACGCCACCGAGTTCCGCAGTTTTGCGCTCCAGCCACAACAGCCGCTGGTAACGCACCACCAGTCCCAGCCGCTGCCATACTCCACGCACCGCTGCCGGCGAAGCGCCGATGCCGACGAGTTTCAGTTGCTGGCTGATGCGAATGTAGCTGTAGGCGGGATACTGCTCGGTCATTTCCAGGATCTTCGCTTCCAGTTCTGGTGGCGTCTGGTTGGGCATGCGCGGTTTGCGCCGCGGCTGAGGGGCTAGCCCCTCAGCCCCCCACTTCTCGTAGGCTTCCTTGATTTCGTAGAAGTGACTGCGGGAGATGCCTGCCTTGCGACAAACTAGCGAGATATTTTGTAACTCCTCGGCCAGGGCTAGCATTCCCAGCCGAGCCTTGATAAGTTTTTCCCGGGTGCTCATGGTTCTTCTCCTTGAGGTAAGTTTTCAGTCTTCGCAAACCGAAATCCTACCACCGGAGTCCCGGAGCACCCACTTGCCCTCACTGCTGCAATTCGGTGCTAACTGTCCGCTGATCTCCAACTAAGCTCAGTTCAGCGATCCGATATTTCGAATAACGAGTTTGTTCTTCTACAAAACCCCAGAATAAGCGGTCAGAGATCGTCCGGAACGAAATTGTGAACTCTGGCGTTCTATATTCCTTGGCGTTGTCTGTGGTCACACAAGTCAGAGATACCGGACTCTGCGTGCTTACCCAACGCGCCATGACCCAGGATTTGTCTGAGAACATGCATGCGCATACGTCCCAAAAGCTGACTCCGTTCGCACGCTCACATTGCCGGGACCAATCAGGCGGACGGCCCCATATGGAATTCCACATTCTATTCAATCGTTAGCCGCACACGGCAATCGATCACATGCCATCTGCGTGCTAGTCCCCGATTAGTTATCGGACATCCTCAGGCGGATTGCTGGTGATGAGGGGAATCCTTCAGCATGTATCCGACAAAGAGCCTTCTTACTTGCCCAAACCCTTCAATATGCGGTGCCGCAATTTACCGAGTTCGCGATTCAAGACATGCATGCGCCCGAAGAAAGGCAAAAGAGGAGCACGACGGTTCTCCACTTTGCTGCGCGCCTGCTTTAATCGTGCATCTTCGCCGAATAATTCCAAGGCGTGGTCCAGCATATCTAAAGCTTTCTCGCGCAGCCCGGCAGATGCATACACCTCTCCCAGATTCAGGTGGAACTGGATCTCTTTCGGTTTTACTTGTACCGCAATTTCGCAAAGCTCCGAGGCTTGATCCCACTTCCGTTGCGCACGCGCGATCGCCAATCCAAGAAACGAACTGTAGTAGGCATTATACCTGTCGCTTTCGTACGCACGTCGTAATCTCAACAGGGCCTTTTGGGGGTATTCATTCTTGAGGAGCTCGACACCTTTCCTAAACTCATCCATAGGATCGAGCTCTACTGTGTCCGTGGTTCTCTCAGTTGCAAATCCGAGGTTCATGGAGCTCCTCAGGTTCTGAATGTGGACGATATCCTAATCTAGACGGATTATTTGCTTGGAGTCTACTGGCCTAACGGTCAGTGTTAACGGAGCTGAGGACCAAGACGGTTCGCCGCCACAAGAACTTCAACTTGTTTCAGCTCGTCTAAGAAGATAAGGACAAGGCGAATGTTGTCGTTTGGAATTGTCATTTTACGCCACCGACCTTACGGTGAAGAGTATATGAGCCGGGGCTTGCCTTCCTCTACCGCTCCCTTCCTCCGAAAAATGTTTAGCGCCGGATTTGTTGGACAGTGAATTGAGTGTATTCATGCAGCAGCTCCAAGCGCAAGGAGCTGCTGGCGCGCCTGGACTGGCGTGAGGTAGCCCAAGCGCTGGACGATCCAGCGT
>Ga0181518_10001607_pt1 | contig 23040 bp, 22 predicted proteins | sample PEATcosm2014_Bin_28_FD_119751 | JGI IMG/M metagenome (GOLD analysis project Ga0181518, IMG submission 119751) | Peatland microbial communities from MTU Mesocosm Facility, Houghton, MI, USA - PEATcosm2014_Bin01_60_metaG | ecosystem: Environmental > Terrestrial > Soil > Wetlands > Peat | place... | reverse complement strand
TGCGAGGGAACGCGGATGAGCGAACTGGTTACGCTTGCCAACCATGACGGCGTTGGGGTCATCACAGTGGAGAACCCACCCGTCAACGCATTGAGTTCCGCGGTGCTGAGCCAACTCGAAACCTGTCTGCTTGCGGGCGAAAAAGATCCCGCAATGCGGGCTTTGATTCTAATCGGGGGCGGGCGCACGTTCATCGCGGGCGCTGATATCAATGAATTCCTTGAAGTCCTCGCCGGGCGGCGTGCCCTGGCCAATCTGCATCCGTTTCTGGCGCGGATGGAGGACTGCCCGAAGCCCATCGTGGCAGCAATCCATGGCAGCGCTCTCGGCGGAGGTCTTGAATTGGCGATGGCGGCTCACTACCGTGTGGCCACGCAGGACGCTCAAGTCGGCCAGCCGGAGACTCGCCTCGGAATTATCCCGGGCGCAGGAGGAACGCAGCGCCTGCCGCGACTGGTGGGCGTCGTCAAAGCCGCGGAAATGTGCGCTCTGGGTTCGCCGCTGAAGGCGTCCGCAGCGTTCGAATCGGGGATCCTCGACGAGATCGTCACCGGAGACTTGCTCGCGGGCGCGATCGCATTCGCGAGGAAGAGAGCGAGCCAAGGCGGTTCTCATCGCAAAACGCGAGAGCTCAACGACAAGCTTGGTTCAGCCTCAGACCACACTCCGGCGCTGGCTGTTCTTCGTGGTGAAGTGCGGAAGAGCCGGAAGAACCTGAACGCACCGCTGGTCGCCATCGATGCCGTCGAAGCAGCGGCTGTGCTGCCGTTCGACGAAGGTTGCCGTAACGAGCGCAGGATTTTCGACCAGTGTCTTTTCTCATCCGAAGCGAGAGCCCTGATTCACGCCTTCTTCGCGGAGCGCGCTGTCAGCAGAATTCCGGGGCTCGAAAAGGCAGCGCCGGTTGCCGCGGTCCGGCTAGCCGTCATCGTTGGCGCGGGCACCATGGGAGCAGGGATCGCCATGTGTTTCGCCAATGCCGGTATTCCAGTACGGCTCACGGACCAGTCTCCGGAGGCGCTCGAACGCGGTATGAAAAACATCCGGCAGAACTACGATAGTTCCGTGAAGCGCGGGCGTATTTCTGTCGATGTCAGCGATCGGCGACAAAGGCTAATCAGTCCGCAACTCGGGTATGAAGGTTTTGAGGACGCCGACATCATTGTCGAAGCCGTGTTCGAAAACCTCGCTTTGAAGAAGCAGGTTTTCGCCGCGCTCGAGGCCATGGCAAAAGCGGACTGCGTCCTCGCGTCCAACACCTCCACGCTTAGCATCGACGAAATCGCTTCAGCTGTGTCGCGCCCGGCAAGCGTCATCGGTCTCCACTTCTTCAGCCCCGCGAACGTGATGCGCCTCGTCGAAGTCGTTCGCGGCCGAACGACCAGCGCTGATGTGATCGCCGCCGCCATGGCGCTGGCCAAAAGACTGGGCAAAGTCGGTGTCCTCGTAGGAAGTTGTTTCGGCTTCGTGGGCAATCGCATGATGTTTCCCTATATGCGCGAGGCGCAATTCCTGGTCGAGGAAGGCGCAACTCCGGAGCAGGTTGATGCCGCCTTGACCGACTTCGGCATGGCCATGGGAATCTTCGCAGTCGATGACATGGCCGGGATCGATGTGGCCTGGCGCGTCCGCCAGGAATTCCCGCATCTCGATCTGCCCGGCGTGAGAAAGCCACTCGTCGCCGACCAGCTATACGCCATGAACCGCCTGGGGCAAAAGACCGGTAAAGGCTGGTATCGCTACGGCAATGGCGATGACCGCAAACCCATTCCCGACCCTGAAGTTCACTCTCTGATCGAAAGAACGGCGCGTGAGGCGGGCATTCCGCGCCGCAAGATCGGTAACCAAGAGATCGTTGAACGAACGATCTTCGCCATGATCAATGAAGGGGTCCGCATTCTGGACGAAGGCTACGCTCTGCGGGCGGGCGATATCGACACCATCTACCTCAACGGATACGGATTCCCGAACTATCGCGGCGGTCCCATGTGGTACGCCGATACGGTCGGACTGCGTGCGATTTCCACTCGCATCCAGCAGTTCCGAGAAGCGCACGGACAACTCTGGGAACCCGCCCCTTTGCTAGAGCGGTTGATCGCGGACGACAGAACCCTCAGCTCGTGGGACGAGCGAAGCAACGATCACTCGTTAGTATCGCACTCCGGTATCAGGTAAACTGCAGGTTCCTTCAGATCAGGTATTGGAGAACAGATCAAGGCTGGACGCCTGCGATCGTCCACGGTGAACCAGTTTAAGCGACCTGTTCCAAGAAAGCTCGACAATCGTCTGCCCAGGCCGGCCAATCCTTGCGCTCTGACCTAATCGAATGCTGAAGATTATTACGACAGATGCTTGCGTGTTGTCTGGCGTTCTGCCGCGCTGTAGAGTAATGGGGTTCAGAATCCGTTAAATTCTGCAGCACACACGAATCGCATAAGGTCAAAAAAAATGAAAGCTCTTGTAAAAAGTAAGCGGAGTTGCGGCCTTTGGCTCGAAGAGGTTCCCGAACCGGAAATTGGCATCAATGACGTCAAAGTCCGCGTTCTTCTGACCGGAATCTGCGGCACCGACCTTCATATTTACGAATGGGATGCCTGGGCCCAATCGACCATTAATGTCCCGCTGGTCATCGGTCACGAATTTGTGGGCGAGATCGTCGCGGTTGGCTCGAACGTAGCCGACTTCCGAGTCGGAGAACTGGTCAGCGGCGAGGGTCATGTGGTGTGTGGCCGCTGCCGCAACTGCCTGGCCGGACGGCGCCACCTTTGTGCTCACACCCAAGGCGTCGGCGTAAACCGCCCGGGAGCCTTTGCGGAGTTCATCGTGCTCCCCATGTCGAACATATGGAAGCACAGCGACGCAATCAAACCTGACATTGCCGCCATCTTCGATCCTTTTGGCAACGCCGTTCACACCGCTCTTTCTTTTCCCGTGCTTGGGGAAGACGTGCTAGTCACTGGTGCGGGGCCCATCGGAATCATGGCGGCCGCGGTTGCAAAACACGCGGGAGCCCGCTACGTGGTAATTACCGACGTGAACCCGTACCGGCTGGAGTTGGCCGCGAAGGTTGGTGTCACCATGGCCATCGACCCGCGAACGACCAGCCTTCAGGAAGTGCAGCAGAAGCTCGGCATGCGCGAGGGATTCGATGTAGGTCTCGAAATGTCGGGGAACGCATCCGCCTTCCGAGACATGCTCGCGAACATGAGCCACGGAGGCAAAATCGCGCTGCTGGGCATACCTGTGGGAGAGATATCGATCGACTGGCATCGCGTCATATTCAATATGCTGACTATCAAAGGCATCTATGGCCGCGAGATGTACGAAACCTGGTACAAGATGACGGTGATGCTGGAGAGCGGCCTCGACATCGCGCCCGTCATTACGCATCACTTCTCCTGGCGGGAACACGAGCAGGCATTCGCCGTCATGCGCACGGGCAATACCGGCAAGGTAATTCTGGACTGGAGGGACGTCGGGCCACGCGATTCCCGTCAGAACTTGACATAAATGGGTTATGGCCGAACTCGATCATGGTGCAATGCTGGCGGTAGCCTTGGCGGAAGCTCGCAAAGGGCTGGCCGAGGGCGGTATCCCTATCGGAGCTGCGATCTTTGATGCCGAGGGCAGACTCGTTGGCTCGGGTCACAATCGTCGTGTGCAGAACGGCGATCCTTCCATGCATGGAGAGACCGACGCCTTCCGCAATGCGGGACGCCAGCGCAGCTATCGCAAATTGACCATGGTTACCACGCTCGCGCCGTGCTGGTATTGCAGCGGACTTGTCCGGCAGTTTCGTTTTGGTTCGCTGGTGGTCGGAGAGAGCCGCACCTTTCAGGGCGGCATCGAGTGGCTCCGCTCGCTTGGAGTGCGAGTCTTTGATCTCGATTCTTCCGAGTGTGCCTCGTTGTTGGGCGAATACATCCGGCGAAATCCCGAGGTGTGGAACGAGGACATTGGAGAAGAGTGACGACTGGCAGTTGCTGTCGGCAGGAAAAGCATTCGATGAAACCTGATAACGAGTTATTTCGGAGTCTGCCCAAAGTCCTTTTGCACGAACATCTGGATGGTGTGCTGCGGCCGCGGACTGTGGTTGAGTTGGCACGAGATGCTGGATACGGAGAATTGCCGACCGCCAATCCCGAAGAATTAGCGCAATGGTTTCATCGCGGCGCGAATCAGGGGAGCCTCGCCAAATACCTGGAGGGCTTCAACCACACCATCGCGGTGATGCAAACGGAGGAGGCTCTTGAACGCGCCGCCTATGAACAGGCCCAGGATCTGAGCAAAGATGGCGTGGTTTACTTTGAAACTCGCTTTGCGCCAATCTTTCACACCAAGAAAGGACTGACCCATCAACAGGTGGTCTCGGCCGTCTTGAAGGGACTGGAACGAGGCCGCAAGGATTTCGAAATTTCTTCGGGGTTGATCATCTGCGCGATGCGCAACATGGACGTATCGCTCGAAATGGCGGAGCTGGCCGTCGATTTTCGCGCGCGTGGAGTTGTCGGCTTCGATCTGGCCGGAGAAGAAGGCGGTTATCCTCCCAAGAAACACGTCGCGGCTTTTCACTACATCCAACGGGAGAATTTCAACATTACGATTCACGCCGGAGAAGGCTATGGCAAGGAATCGATTTGGCAGGCGATTCAGTACTGCGGGGCACATCGAATCGGACACGGAACGCGGCTGATCGACGACATCGCGGTCGTGGACGGCAAGGCTGTGAACTTGGGCGACCTTGCCCAATACGTGCTCGATAAACGCATTCCTCTGGAAATCTGCTTGCTGAGCAACGTGCATACGGGAGCCACTCCGAGTTTGGCGGAACATCCGTTTAAAATTCTTTATCAGGAAAAATTCCGCGTCACGCTCAATACCGACAACCGGTTGATGAGCAGCACCACAATGACGCAGGAGTTCGAGGCCGCGGCGGAAACCTTTGGCCTGTCCCTGAATGATTTCGAGAAAATCACCATCAATGCGATGAAGAGCGCTTTTTTGCCTTATGACCAGCGCTGCGATTTCATCTACTCGATCATCAAGCCCGGGTATGCCAAGATCCGTAAATCCGTGGCCGCGCCGACCTACCCTCAGCGATAAGCATTACCGGGAAAGTGCCGCCAAAGTCTCTGCGAGGACCAGCGTTCCCCGGGCGACATCTTCCGGGGACGCATACTCGTCCGGACGATGACTGTATCCGTTGCGGCAGGGGATAAACAGCATAGCGGTGGGAGCAATGCGCGACATGAAGAGTGAATCGTGGTAAGCGCGACTTACTATGGGAAGAAAACTCAAATTGTGTTTCCTGCAGGATTGAGAAAGGGCTTCAACTACCGCGGGAGTGCAATCGGCCGGCGCATCCGCGTTCAACAACTCAGTATGAATCGAAACCTGCCGCTGCGCCGCGATCGCCTGACGGGCACTCTCCATCTTCCGCATCACACCGTCGCGCCGTCTTAGATCGGTGTCACGAATGTCGGCGCTGAGGAGAACCCGGCTGGGAATGCTGTTGACAGCACCTGGAAAAACCTCGCAGATGCCGACCGTAGCCACACTGTCGACGGCGCCGCTGGTTCGCGCGCCGTTCTCGATGGCCAGGATTAATTCCGCCGCGGCGCACAGGGCGTCGCGCCGATCCGGCATCAGAACCCCGCCCGCGTGCCCGCCTGACCCTTCGATGGAAATACGCAGGCTGGCCGGCGCCGCGATGCTGGTCACGATCCCCAGCGGAATTCGCTGGCGCTCGAGCAGGGGACCCTGCTCGATGTGCAATTCAACAAAAGCCTTGTAGTACGCGGTCGGCAGTTTTACTGTTTCGAGTTCTCCGCGCAGGTTCGCACTTTCGCGAACTTCGTCGAGTGACGCGCCCTCGCTGTCCTTCAACTGTCGCGCGGTCTCGGGAGAAAGAGTTCCCGAGAGCATTCGGCTGCCGATGCATCCGACCCCGAAGCGCGTTGGCTCTTCCGAAGTGAACACTAACAGCTCGATGGAATGCGTGGGACGAAATCCGCTGCGCTGCAGAGCTCGAATCGCCTCGAGACCTCCGAGAACTCCAACGACGCCATCGTATTTACCGGCGTTGGGAATCGCATCGATGTGGGAGCCGGTACCGACTGCGGGAAGCGTGGGATCGGAACCAGTCCAGCGTGCGAATGTATTTCCGATTGCATCCTGCCGAAGAGAAAGACCGACTTCTTCACACCGCGCTCGGAGCCAGACGCGGGCTCTTAGGTCAGCGGCAGTAAAAACAACTCTCGTAACCGCAGGCGCTTCCGCATCGGAAATCGCAGCGAGTGCTTCAATTTCAGATACCAGCCTGGGCCCGTCAATGTCGATTTTCATGTTCGCATGCCAGCGAGCGGATGCCGGTTCCAATCTTTGTAGACAAGATACTTAGCCGGTACTTTTCCGATCGCTCCGAACCACTGCGGGCACCAGGGCGCCATCCATATGAAATCTCCGGCCGTGACCGGATACCAGGAATCGCCAAGCCGGTAGATGCCTCCGCCTTCGAGCATGATGAGCCCGTGTTCCATCACATGCATTTCAACCATGCTGAGCGCGGCGCCGGGCTGGTAGACCATGGTGTTGACCGCAAAATCAAAGCTCATCTCATCCGGCAAAAGACACTTGACCTGCACATCGGGATCATCTCCGAGTGGATGCGAGGCAACTTTGTCTTCGTGCGAGACTATTAATTTCGGCAGTGCGGCCCCTGCCAACGATTCATACGATTTTTCAATGACTACGACGCGGCTCTTCTCGGTTGCCGTAATCCGATGCGCTAGGGCCTCCGGCGCGTAGGCATAACCGCGCGCGCCGAGCTTGAATTGTTTATCCGGCGTTTCCAGTTTGACCTCGCCTTCCATAACGAAAATAAAACGCTGCGCCCGCGCGCCGACCATTTCGCCGGCCGTGTCAAATTCCGCCGTGTACTCGGTAAATCTCGCGCCCAATGCCGGCCCTGTGTGCACAATCGCCGCGCAACCCTTCATCCCTGGCAGCGTGATGCGCACAAATGTGTCGGGTGTCAACAGAAGATGATTCGGCTGGTGGGCGCTTCGAGTATGGCCGAGATTATGCATGTTGTGTCTTTCCTTGAAAATCGGACAACGACGCCAGCTGATCGAGAAGGTGTACTCCGCAATCGATTGCTTTCGCCACATCCCTGGCGTCCACCGATTCCGCCGGATCGTGGCTGATCCCGCCGGGCGTGCGCAGAAAAATCATGGCGGATGGAAATTTTTCCGCCAATATCATGGCGTCATGACCGGCGCCGCTCACCATGCGGTACGGCTCGCACCCCGCCCTAGCGACAGCTTGTTCTACTTGGCGGACGAGAAATGGATCCATCGGCACGGCCCGCTGGTCCATCAGCATATTCCACCGCACCTTTAACCCGCGACGCTTGGCGATATCCTCCGCCTGTCGAATAAGATAATCTACCGCCGCGCTTCGTGCTTTGTCGCTTTGGTGACGCACGTCCAGACTCAATCGCGTCTCCCCGGCAATGACGTTGACCGCACCGGGTTTGGCTTGAATCGCGCCGACCGTGGCTACCAATCCGGAAGTATCCTGTGCCCCGCGCTCGACTGCACTGATCCACTCGGCAGCGGCGGCGAGGGCATCATGGCGAAGATTCATCGGTGTCGTTCCCGCATGATTGGCATTGCCCTCGAATGTGAACTCCAGCCGGCTTTGGCCAGCAATCGCTTCGACAACTCCCAGCGGGCGGCCGACATTCTCCAGCACAGGCCCTTGCTCGATGTGGAACTCCACATAGCCAACGACATCGTTTTGCATGGTGGCCTGCGCAATTTCCGCTGGATTCAAACCAAAGTCTTTAATCGCCTGACGAATCGAAATTCCTTGCGCATCCTGGCGGCTGAGCAGTTCTTCGTCCAGCCTGCCCACAAGCGCGCGGCTGCCGATAAAAGGCGTGGCGAAGCGCACGCCTTCCTCTTCCGAGAAACCGACCACTTCGACAGCAAAGGGAAGCTTGCGGCCGTCGATCGCGCTGAGGAGCGCAACGGCAAGGACCACGCCGAGAACGCCGTCGTAAGCTCCGGCGTTAGGTACGGTATCCAGATGCGAGCCAATGAGCAACCGCGGCGCGCCGACTTCAACGTCTGCCGCGGGATAGACCATGCACAGGTTACCGACTGCATCCACTCTTGACGTGGCTCCGAGAGGAACAAGCCACCTGGCAATTTCGCGATGGCACTCACGCATTGGCGGCGATAGAAATGTGCGGCGGATGCTGCCCGCATCTTCACTGAAACCGGCAAGCGTCCGACAACGTGCAATGACCTCGCGCGCTAGGGTTTCGCTGTCGTGCATATTCCGTCGAGCAAACAATCTCACTCTTGGCGACGAAGGCGCGCCTGAATGTTGCCGTGCGGCTCGTCAACCGGCACAAAAATTTCATTTGGATTGTCCTGTCCGAAACGCGAAAGATCCACCAATAGACAGTGCTTGTTCGGCATAGCCAACTCGATGTCCTCAATTTCGGCTACGTCTTCCAACACAGCTTTGCCCATCGCATACAGCGTGTGCTGTACGGACTTGCTCTCGTGTCCGGCAAACTGAGCCAGCAGAATTTCGTGGACTTTCGCACGCAAAGAACCGAATGCCACATCAGCCCACGCATATTTCCAATTCGCGCGAACAGCGGTGCCCAACAGCCGATCTTTTGCTGGCGGCAGCGTCGTTAGCGAATCCTGAATGTAGCCTTCAAAAGCGGACCCCGACGTCTTCATGATGACCAGGTTCTCAAATCCCGAACTCACGGAAAACTCGCTCGCCGGAGTTCGCGTCACTCTGGTTATCTGGATTTCCCCGCTCGCCTGGATAAATGTTGTGGGATGAGGTTTTCCGCTGCTCGGAACATGCTCCCATGCTTTCTCGGATATGGACACCTCTGCGCCTGACACCTGAGGATTGCAGCGAAGAAGAAAATCAATCAATTCCTTGCCGAACTCCTCCATACATTCAGCAGCAGAATTTCGCGCCAGAGAATAGACAGTATTTTTCATCGTGTCCGTAGGAAGAATTTTGCTGTTGTCACCTTCCACAAAACACGAATCAAAATCTCCCTGCAGCAACACTTCCACGGTCCACTCGCGAAGGTCATGCCAGCCGGCCCTGCGCTTCACCTGGACCAGACGGACGCTCGACTTTCCATATCTGTTTTCGGCCACTGCAATCATGTTTCAGCTTCCTCGATACGTGGTGTAGCCATTTGGACTCAGCAGCAGCGGGATATGAAAATGTTGTTCACCATCGCGAACGTAGAATGTAACCTCCACCAACGGATACCGGCCGTCGAGTTTACGCGCGGCAAAATAAGTCGCGGTCTCGAAACCTAGACGATAAAGCCCGGGAGTCAGCGTTTCCTTCTTGGGTAGTAGCTCAGCGCACCGGCCGTCGTGATCAGTGCGTGCCGCTGCCAGCAGCCGCCAGATGCCGGAAGCATCTCGCCGCTCCAGACGTACCGGAACATCCTTCGCTGGCTGCCCTTGAGCGATGTCGAGAACGTGAGTCGAAATGCGCTTCATCCTTTATCTTTCTCCTTGCAGCCACTTTCTCAGACGAATCTGCGTGATCTGTCGCTGCTGCTCCACTGTTTCCTGAAGTTCGGTGTGCTCATCATTTTCCAGCCGGCGCTGCAAAATCTTCAAAATATCCGCCAGCGACTTGCCGGTCGCGCACACGATGAAGATACGGTTGAACCGGCACTCGTATTCGCGATTCGCTTCTGCGAGCGCGATCTTTGTAGAATCGCCGGCATACGCGATGCTCTGTTGCTCCTGTTCGGACCAGGCAGCGGACTGAGTCCACGCCGCTCTCGGCACTTTCGATTCATCAATGCGCGATTCGCCGATTCGAGGATGGCCGCGAAATGCCTCCAGCCAGTCCGATTCGGCCAAACCGCGCCAAATCTCGTCCGATGCAGACAGGAGCGTCACTTCGTTCGGCAGAGGTCGCCGTGCCACCATTTCATCCGTCCACGCCCGCGAGCCGCAGCACGGTAGTATCTCATTCACTGCTGCCACAAGGGGAAGAGAATTCCAGCGTGCCAGCACATCACTCATGCCAGGCTTCCTGCTGCCACCCGGCCTCCCAGTTGTTCAACGAACTCCGCCACTAGGTTGCCCGCCACCGCCGAGCGGTATCTCGCCGTGGATCGAATGTCATCGATGGGCTGGATCGCGTCGGCTACCGCCCTTCTTGCCAGATGCCCAAGCTCTCGGTCGACAGACTTGCCCTTCACGATCCGTTCCACCTCCGTCAAACGAAGTGGAACCGGCGCCACGCTGCCCAGCGCGATGCGCACATCCTCGATCGCACCGCCGCGAATCCGGCCCAATGCGGCAACGCATACTTTCGAGATGGCCTGTGCGTTGCGAGCTCCCACTTTTCGCGCATAATGAAGATACTCCGAAAAGCCTCGCCCAAGACAGATGGCTTGAATCAGCTCATCGGGCGCCAGCTTCATCTTCTTATATCCCGTGTGGAACCCGAGGTACGGAACCCGGCGCTCGCCGCGGACCGACACTAGAACCAACTCAGCCTCGTAGGCCAACAGTGCGGGCAGGGAATCCGCAGCGGGCGATGCATTGACGATATTGCCTCCGAGCGTTCCGCGATTCTGGTTAGCGATTCCGCCAGTCCAGCTAGCGGCTCTCGCCAACAGCGGGAATTCGCGCGCGATGATTTCGCGCTCACGCAGATCGGAGTAAGTGCATCCCGCCCCAATCCTGACTTCGTCCGGCAAAATCTCGATGGCGCGCAGTTCCGGCAAATTCCAGATGCTGACCAGCTTTCGGGCCGGAAGTTTTCCGGCCGCATATTGCACCATCACATCGGTGCCGCCGGCAATAGGGAGCCACTGGCCCGGTTCATTCGCCAAGAGTCGCACGACCGCATGCAGTTTGCCCGGTGCGGTCAGTTCGTAATCAGCCGGATCGGATCTCATGCGGGATTCCTGCGGCGGGCCGCCTGCGCCACGGCATCGAAAATTTGTATGTAACCCGTACAGCGGCAGAGATTGCCCGATAATCCTTCGCGGATGTCGTCCAGGGTAGGCTCGGGCTTATTTTCTAGCAGATGACAGCTGGCCAGAATCATTCCAGGGGTGCAGATGCCGCACTGTGCGCCACCGCATTCTAAAAACGCAGCCTGCAGCGCACTCAGTTGCGGACCCTCGGCGAGGCCTTCGATCGTGGTGAGATTTGCGTCCGCCGCTTGAAGAGCGGGGATGAGGCAACTATTCACCAACTCTCCATTTATCAAGACGGAGCAAGAACCGCACTCGCCCTCTCCGCAACCTTCCTTCGTGCCCGTCAACCCAAGTTCGAGCCGCAGAACGTCCAACAATCTCTCCATGGGATAGACGCGAACCGTTTTCGCCTTGCCATTTACGGTAAAGGAAATCTCGCATTTGCCGCGTTTCTCGGAAGAGTTGATCATCGTTTTCCGTTGCCGTAGACTGCTTCGAAAATGTCTTCCGGCAAGAGTGGAACGGAATCGAAGTGCATGCCGAGCGCATCTTCGATCGCGTTGACGATGGCCGGCGCTGGACCATCCATCGGAAGTTCGCCAATTCCCTTTGCGCCGTAGGCGCCGTGAACATTGCCCATTTCTTCGAAGAATACCCGAATCCGCGGCAAGTCAGATGAAGTCGGCATGATGTAGTTTGTCATCTGACCGTTCTGCATGCGTCCATTTTGCCAAACGACTTTCTCATACACTGCAAATCCGATTCCCTGGGCAACGCCGCCAACTATTTGGCCCTTCGCTAGAACGGGATGAAGAACTCTGCCGACTTCCTGCAGGGCCACGAAATCCTCGACCCTCACGCTGTAGGTCGTGAGGTCCACGGCAATTTCGGCAACGTAAACTGCCCAGGCAAAGGCCGCATAGGCTTCGCCGCGATATTCTTGATCATCCCAGAAAACGCCCTCTGGGGGGTCATAGCGCGCGAACGACCGGAGCTCGCCGTGCTCGGCTATATGGCGCCGGCAGGCGGCGCGAAATTCTTCCGCTGAATATGAACTGCCGAGTGTACCGCCGGCAGTCAGTGTTTGCTTGATTCCTATAGCAGCTGACCGGACAAGATTTCCGATGACCATGGCTGTGCGCGAAGCAACGGTCGGGCCGCTGTTCGGTACTTGATTTGTATCCGGTTGCGCGATTTGAACATCCTCATAGGGCACGCCCAACGCTTCGGCCGTAATTTGGCAGAGCACAGTGTTGGTTCCCTGGCCGAACTCGGTGCTCGAAACCAGCACGCGCACGCTGCCGTCGGCGCAGCCTTCGACTCCAACCACGGAAGCCAGGTATCTTTCGCCGGAACCGGTAAATCCTGCACCATGCAGGAAGGCGGCGATTCCCATTCCTTTCTTGATTGGTCCCTCCGCGTTCTCTTGTGCGAACCGCACCTTCTTTTCGCTGTAGTAGGAGAGTTCCAGCGCCCGGTCGAGAAGCTTTCCCAGATCAATTTCTTCGCGGATCATTTGTTCGGTAGTCGTGGTTTGTCCCGTCCTCAGGAAATTCCGGCGGCGGATCTCTACCGGAGAGAGCCCCACGGCTTGCGCGATACGATCCATGTGCCGCTCCATCGCGAACAGACTTTGTGGCGCACCGAAGCCTCGAAAAGCCCCATGCGGCGGAGCGTTTGTGGCGACAGCCTTCCCGCGAATGCGGACATTCGGCCAGTAGTATGGGCCGCCGGCGTGGATAGTGCCACGCGAGAGAACCACAGAAGATAATGTCGTGTACGCGCCGCCATCAATGGTGAAGTCGATTTCCCCGCCCAGGATTTTGCCGTCTTTGCTCACCGCGGTGCGATGACGCGTGCGCGAGGGATGACGCTTCGTGGTTGCCGTCATGTCTTCGAGGCGGTCATAAATTATTTTCACCGGCCGTCCAGACTTCATGGCCAAGAGCGCCGCGTGGCCCGCGATCATCGACGGATAATCCTCCTTGCCGCCGAACGCGCCTCCCGTCTCCATTTGCACGACTCGGACTTTTTCCGCCGGCAGATTGCACAATGCCATCAGCGCCTTGTGCACGTAGTACGGACATTGCAGCGAACCCCATACCGTGATTCCATGCTCGGCATCGAAGATCGCGATCACCCCGTTGTTTTCGATGTAAAGCTGCTCCTGCGCGCCGGTGGTGTATTCGCCTTCGACGATGTAGTCGGCCATTGCCCAGACGTCATCGACATCGCCCTTCGCAATCAAGAAAGTCCTGAATGTGTTGTCCGTTCCCCAGATGATTTGGGAGTGCCGTTCGCTGTCTTCCATGGTGAAAATTGCCGGCAGGGTTTCGTATTCGATCGAAACCGCGTCCGCTGCCTGCCGCAGAAGATGTGGGTCCGCATGCGCCAATAGCAGTATCGGCTCCTCAGGATGATTGACCGTGCCATCCGCCAGGCAGGGCTGATCGTCCCCGATCAGAGCGATACAATTTTTGCCAGGAATGTCTTTCGCCGTAACGGTTACAAATCGGCTCCAGTCGGACTGCGGGTCAAACACGACTTTCTTGATTACGCCGCGCGGAATCTGGCTGCGAATGGTAGCGCCGTAAAGCATTCCCGGCAAGGTCATGTCATCGATGTACCGCGCCGCGCCGGTCACCTTGTCGCGGCCTTCCTTGCGTGGCACCGACTTGCCGACGATCTGCTCTGCGGTCATGCCTATCCTTTGACATCTTGTCATCCCGAGCGAAGCTAGGGATCTGCCGTTTGCCGCAAAATGCAGATCCTTTCCCTTGCCCCGGATGACAAAGTCTAGCGAAGCGGGAGTTCAAGAGCTGAACTCAACCTCCCGTCCTCTTGCTCCTCCAAAAAATTGGCCGTCGTTGAACACGGGTTGCCCGCGCAGATACGTCGCTTTCACCGCACCCCGCAGCCTTTTTCCCAAATACGGTGAGACGCGATGAAGATAATGCAGCCGATCTCCGGTCACGACGAACTCCGCATCGGGTTCGAAGATCACGAAGTCGGCATCGCATCCTTCGGCGATGCGGCCTTTGCGTGCGGAGCACCCAGCGAGTCGCGCCGGCTGCTCAGACATCCACCGGGTTAGATCGGTCAGGGTGAATCCGCGTCGGCTGGCCTCCGTCCACGTTACGGACAGCGCCACCGAGAGACTCGAAATGCCGCCCCAAGCAGTCTTGAAGCTTCCTTCGTCGAGCCGCTTCATCGTAGGGGGACAGGGTGAGTGATCGGTCGCCACCAGATCGATGATTCCGTCTCTTAGCCCCTGCCACAATCTTTCGCGATTTTCGCGAGAGCGAATTGGTGGCGCGCACTTGCACAATGTGGCCCCTTCTGGAATTTCTTCCGCGCAGAAATGCAAATAGTGTGGGCAGGTTTCGACGCTGACCGGAAGCCCCTCCGCCCGCGCCGCGCATAACTCTGAAAGCGCCTGGCTCGCCGAGAGATGAACAATGTGCAATCGGAACCTGTACTCCCGGCACAGCGACAGCAGCAACCGAATCGCCGCGAGTTCTGCTTCCTCGGGCCGCGATTGCAGGTAAGTCGAGTAGCGGCTCCAATCCGCGTCCCGCAGATGTCGTGCAGCTTCATCGAGTGGGCCGGGAAGTTCCGCGTGGACCAGCAGCGGCAGTCCCGTCCGGGCTACATGAGGCAACGCTTCGCGCAGCTCGGGCTCAGTGACCATGGTAAAGCCGTCGATTCCGGGATGAACCAAAAAGCACTTGAAACCAGGCACCCCCGCAGCTGCCAGCGCTTCAATATCCGCCTGGTTGTTGCTGACTACGCCGCCCCAGGCTAACCAATCCACCCAGCATCGCTCCTGCGCTGCTTTGCGCTTCGAAGCGAGCGCCGCGACGGTAGCGGTTGCCGGCAGAGAGTTCAGAGGCATGTCCACTAGCGTCGTGTAACCTCCTGCCGCCGCTCTCGTTGCCGTCTCGAATCCTTCCCAGTCGGTTCGCCCGGGGTCGTTGATGTGGACATGAGAATCGACCAGTCCCGGGAGAATCGCTGACTCGCCAAAGTCGCGCACCTCGGCATCGGCCGGCGCTTCGTTGACACGAACGAAGCCTGCAATTCTTCCATCGCGTACCAAGACCGCTCCCGGCCGTATTCCATCCGGGGTTGCGACCCGATGCGAAACAAAAGCCTGCACGCTTCCCGTTCCTGTCGACAAAATCTGTCCGCCTTCAGGCCCGAGCCTATCGCGCCTTCCCGAGTTTTTCAACCTTTTCACGGCTGCGATCCGGGGATAACAGCTGGTCACTATTTGTCGTTCGCTGTTCGCAGAACCAGAGAGAGCGACCGGCGAACAGCGAATAGCGATCAGCGAGCTGCGAGAAAAACTTTGCGTACTTCTCAGCTGCACTTATACTTGCTTTCTGAACCAGCGGCCGCGGAAGAGTCCATCACGACCAATTTGCGCGCAGATTCACGGGTAGCTTAGATCGGCCCGCCCTTGACGATTACGCGATGACGGAACCAATCCACATGGGCAACGCTTTCATGGCCCGCGCCATTCAACTCTCGATCGAAAATGTTCGTTCCGGACGCGGTGGGCCGTTCGGCGCCGTCGTCGTGAAAAACGGCGACATCGTCGCCGAAGGCGTAAATCAAGTCACCGCGACCAACGATCCCACGGCACACGCTGAAGTGCTGGCCATCCGGCTGGCTTGCCAGAAACTTCGCTCCTTCGAACTCCGGGGCTGTGATATCTACGCGTCCTGCGAACCATGTCCCATGTGCCTGGGCGCAATCTACTGGGCTCGGATCGGCAAAGTCTACTTTGGCAATCTCGCCGAGGACGCTGCCAAAATCGGGTTTGACGATTCTGCGATCTACGGCGAACTTACTGAGCCACACTTGGAGCGGGAGATTCCCATGATTCAGATGATGCGCGAAGAAGCATTGGCGGCATTTCGAGCGTGGGAGGAAAACCCCGGCAAGATTCCGTATTGAATGTACGGTCGAACCGCGTGCCGCGCTCGATAATTCCATTTGCATCGGCGGGCGATTCGGAGGAAAATATCGGACGCTTGTGGGTATGTAGAGTTGAAGGTGGCTATTCTCTTCTGAATTGCGGCCGCCAGTGACCAACCATAGTGACCAACCATGGAGATCCGGTCGCACGACGTTCTTCTTGTAGGCGGCGGAGGCGCAGGTTTACGCGCCGCCATCGCCGCCGCCGAAGTCAATCCAAAACTTAGCATCGCCGTGGTGTCGAAGGTCTATCCGATGCGCAGCCATACGGTTTCGGCTGAAGGCGGAGCCGCGGGCGTGGCCAAGCCGGACGATAGCCTCGACGAACACGCCTATGACACCATCTCCGGCGGCGACTGGATGTGCGACCAGGACGCGGTCGAAGCCTTCGTCAAGGAAGCGCCCCTGGAATTGCTGCAGCTGGAACGATGGGGCTGTCCCTGGAACCGAGAGCCGGATGGACACATCGCGGTGCGCGCCTTTGGCGGGATGACCAAACGGCGCACCTGGTTTGCCGCCGACAAGACCGGCTTCCACATGCTGCACACCCTGTTTCAGACCACTCTCAAGTATCAGCCCATCACACGCTACGACGAATACTTTGTAACGCGGTTGCTGGTGGATGACGGGCGGGTCCAAGGCGTGGTGGCGATTGAGATCATGTCGGGAAGAATTCAGGCCATCACCGCGAAGGCTGTGATTCTTTGTACCGGGGGCTGCGGCCGCGTTTTCCCGTTCACCACCAACGCCAACATCAAGAATGGCGACGGCATGGCATTGGCGCAGCGCGCTGGAGCGCCTCTGAAAGACATGGAGTTCGTGCAGTACCATCCCACCGGCCTGCCGTTTACCGGCATCCTGATCACCGAAGCGGCACGGTCCGAGGGTGGCTACATGCTGAATAAGGATGGTTACCGCTATCTTCAAGATTACGACCTGGGCACTCCGCAACCGAAGCCGGTGCTACGCTCGATGGAGCTTGGTCCACGCGACCGGCTATCGCAAGCGTTCGTGAAAGAAGATCAAAAGGGACGCACGATCCCAACCGAGTATGGCTCGGTGGTGCATCTGGACCTGCGGCATCTGGGCGAGAAGCTGATCAATGCCAAGTTGCCGTTCGTACGCGAGCTGTGCGTGAAGTATCAAAACATCGATCCGGTCACGGAACTGATTCCGGTGCGGCCGGTGGTGCACTACATGATGGGCGGCGTTAGCACCGACATTCATGGTGCAACTCCTATAGCCGGTCTTTATGCGGCGGGCGAGGTGGCTTGCGTGAGCATCAATGGTGCCAACCGGCTGGGATCGAATTCACTCCCGGAGTGTCTGGTGTTTGGCGCGCGGGCGGGACGAGCGGCAGCCGAATTCGCTGCCGGGCAAAAAGAGCCGAACGGCAGCGTGCTGGCGCAGGCTACCGATGAGCTGCTGAGATTGGAAAAGCAGTATCTCTTCAAGACCGGTGGCCGGGAACGCATTGCCACGCTGCGCGAAGAGATGCAAAAGACAATCGAGAGTGGAGCCGGAATTTATCGTCAGGAATCATCTCTCCAGCAGGCGAGTCAGAAGCTTCACGAGCTGCAGGTACGGTTTCAAAACGTCGGGCTCGATGACCACGGCCGAACCTTCAATACAGAGCTGACCTCGGCGCTCGAACTGGGCTTCATGCTGGACGTTGCGGAATCGATCGTGGAGTGCGCGCTGCACCGCGCCGAATCCCGCGGAGCGCATCAACGGACAGACTTCCCCAAGCGCGACGACCAGAAGTTTCTGTCGCATTCGCTGGTAGGGCGGAAAGCGGACGGTTCTTTGCAGGTGGACTATCTGCCGGTGAAGATCACACGCTGGCCCCCAGGCGAGCGCAAGTATGGCGAGGCTTCGCATGCGGCAGTGCCCAAGCAAGCCAAGGTGAGTTGAATGGCTGACAACATCGTGCTGGAAATCGCGCGTTATGCTCCGGATCGGGATGAGGCACCGTCGTTCCAGAGCTTCGAAGTTCCGCTCCGCAAGGAATGGGTGGTGCTTGATGCGCTGAATCACATCAAGGACAAAGTGGATGGCACGCTGACTTATCGCTGGTCGTGCCGCATGGGGATTTGCGGCAGCTGCGGGATGATGGTCAACGGTGAGCCCAAACTCACATGCGCGACCTTCCTGAATTCGTATGGCAACAACGCCACCGTGCGAGTGGAACCGTTGCGCTATTTCCCAGTAGTGCGCGACCTAGTCACCGCGCTCAGCGATTTCCTGGCGAAGCTGCAAAAGGTGAAGCCCTGGCTGATCCGAAAAGATCAGCCGCCGCTGAGCGCGGGAGAATTTCTGCAGACGCCCGAGCAACTCGATCTCTACAAACAGTTCAGTATGTGCATTAACTGCACGCTGTGCTATGCGGCTTGTCCGGTGGTGGGCCTCGATCAGGAGTTTGTAGGGCCGGCAGCGCTGGCACTGGCGCAGCGCTATAACCTGGACAATCGCGATCAGGGATCGGCTGAGCGCTTAGCGACCCTGGCTCATCCGGACGGCATTTGGGGGTGCACCTTTGTCGGCGAGTGCACGCGCGTTTGCCCCAAGCACGTGGATCCCGCCGGAGCGATCCAGCAGTACAAACTTACCGCCGCGCTCGATTGGGTGAAGTCATTTATATTGCCGCGCGGGCACGACGTTAAGACTCACGAAGATAAGCCGCAGGAGGCCGCTCATGACTGACGAGGTCATGACTAATCAGGGCGTGACTGACCAGGCGGCTCGTTCAGAATTCCATCCGCGCTGGTATCGGGAGCGGGTATCCACGTGGTGGTGGTTGGGAGAGTGGCACTATCTGAAGTTCATTTTGCGGGAGCTCACCAGTATTTCGGTGGCGTGGTTTGTCGTGCTGACGCTGTTCCAGTTGCGAGCCTTGTGGCACGGGCCGGAGACTTACGCGCGCTTTACCGGCCGGCTACAATCACCGGCGATGATTGCGCTCAACCTGATCGCGTTCTGCTTTGTGATGTTTCACGCGATAACCTGGTTCAATCTTGCGCCGCGCGCGATGCCGGTGCGTATGGGCGGAAAGCGCGTTCCCGAATTTCTGGTGGCCGCTCCGAATTACGTGCTTTGGATTGCAGTTTCGGTGTTTGTCGGCTGGTTACTGTTGAGGACGCCATGATGGGAGAATCGACCACCAAACCATCCAATGAAGCTTTTCTCTGGCTTCTGTTCAGCGCGGGCGGAGTCGTGGCGGCGGTTCTGATCCCGATTCAACTGTTCTTGTTTGGATTGGCCTTTCCACTGGGCTGGCTTCCTCAGCCGAGCTACGAGCATCTGATGGCGTTGCTGTACTCGCCGTTGGCGCGGCTCTATTTGCTTGTCATGTGTTCGCTGCCGCTGTTTCATTGGGCCCATCGTTTTAGGTTCACACTCTACGATGGGCTGCAGGTGAAACATCTGAACGAAGTGATTTTTGCGTTTTGCTACGGCGGGGCGCTGCTCGGCACGGTACTAGCTGCGTATCTGCTCTGGAGTATCTAGTACTGACATGCTTGTATGTTTAGAGATTCCGCTTCACGGAGGTCAACTTGGAACTCAAATTAAAGACCATTTCGAAGGACGGTATTCCGGAAGCCATTTCCAAGGTCGAGTTGTATCGCTATCTGAACGAACCGGAGGAAGCAGAATCGATCTGCCACGACATCCTGGCGGCCGACCCGGACAACCAGTTGGCGATCCGATTGTTGGGTTTGACGCTGACCGACCAGTTCGAGGGGCGGCACTCCGATCGCTATGCCGAGGCGGAAAAGATCTTCCAGAGCCTGACGGATCCGTATGACCTGCTCTACTACCGGGGGCTTCTGCTCGAGCGGCGGGCTAAGGCTCAGATCAAGGGTGGGGTAAGGGCACAGATACTCGTTGGTTCCTTGCATGAGGCTATGCGCTGCTTCGAGGAAGCCGAGAAGATCCGTCCACCACACAATGACGACGCCATGCTGCGCTGGAACCGATGCGCCCGGCTGCTGGAGAAATTGGGGCATGCTCCAGTCGAAGAGAGGCATACGACGCTCCATGATGACGACACCGCGCCGATCGAGATCACGCGCCGGCCGGGCGGACGGACTGCGAAGTAGGCGGATTCCGTAACATTTGAGCCGCGCCAGATCTATACTTCAAACCCTACTTCTTTTTCGCGGGTAAGTATTTCTTCTCTATAGAAGCGACCACTACGTAGTTCGGATCCACCATTTCGTTAAGGTGAATCCTCGCGACCTTCGACAGCAGCTCATAAGCATCGAGTTCCGACAAGCCGTAGTCCTTGTGGATCCAGTGCACAAGTTCAGTGAAAGCGATGCGCACCGCGTCATCCAGAGGACGATAAGCGCCAACCGTCATGATCGCGTCCTCGTTCTCGAATTGAGGCCAGGCGATGGTGCGGCCCTTGATCACACTCAACTGCACGCGCGCCTTCAGCGGAACCTCAATAGCGGTGCCGGCGATTTCTCCATCGCCCATAGCGGCGTGACCGTCGCCGATGTAGAAGAGCCCTCCCTTGACATTCACCGGAAAGTACACGGTGTTGCCCACGCTGGCCTCGGGCGAGTCCATGTTGCCGCCGAATTCTGCGGGGACGACGGAACTGCGCGCCTCGCCATTGGCCGGCGCGACTCCGATGCAGCCGAAGAAAGGATGCATGGGAATCTTGACCGAGAAATCGGAATCGAGCGCCTTGAATAGAGCCGTGTTCGCGGCATGATCGATGTGATAGAACCAGACGCGCTCGGGTAGCGGCGGATGCAGCATGGGCGTGTAGTTGGTTTCGTTGATGGCGCCAAATCCGGGAGCGAACGCGCCTACGCCCGTGTCGCCATCGACTTCGAGATCGAGAATCTTGACGGCGAGCGTGTCGCCGGGCTCCGCACCCTCGACGAAAAATGGCCCAGCCAGCGGATTATCGCCTTTGGACATGCTGAGCGTGTCACCGGGCTTCCGGAGCGCGTTTCCAAAACAGTCCAACGTGTTGGTGTCGAGGATGTCGCCCGACTTCAGATGCGCCACCGGGTCGGCCGTGGCGAACAGATATTTCACGTTGTCGAGGGTGGTGGTGTAGTGGACGACATTGCCCGTCTGCCCCTGACCCGGCTGGCCATGAAGCACGGTCGTCGCCGCCAGCATCACGCCCATCAGCGTCAAAACGCCGCTTTTCAATTCCATGCAGTTTGCCCCATTCAGTCCAGTCCCCGCTGATACCAGGAGGACCGCGAGTTTTCAAGAAAGATCTGTTTTCTGGCGCTAATCAAAATCCTAGATCAGTGCCACGTTTCTGGGCGGATGCTCAACATTCCGCTATGATCGGGTGCGTTTTTCCCTTCGTGGCGGGGTTTTTCTCAACTGATGCGCGCGCTCGAATTCGGCTCCCAGTTCTCGCGAGTCCAGGTTCTCGCGGATGTGCGCGAGGCGTTGTTCCAGCTTCTGCAGCGCTTCGCGCAGGTTCTTGCGATTGGTGATGGCGATATCGCGCCACATCGAGTAGGGACTGCCGGAGATGCGGGTCATCTCGCGCAGGGCTCGTCCGCCGATGTCAAGCACGGGCGCGTCGGGACCGAATTCGTCGACCAGCGCGGCTGCCAAGGCGGTCGAGATCATCTGCGGCAGGTGGCTGATCCAGGCGCAGAAGCGATCGTGATCGGAAGAATCGACGACGGCTATTTTCGCGCCCATCCTTTCCGCGCAGTGGATGAATTTTCCACATTGTCCGGCATGAACGTTCTGTCCGGGCAGGGGCGTGAACAGCCAAGCCGCGCCTTCAAAAAGATCGGCATCGGCAAACTCCACGCCGGCGTTTTCTTTACCCGCCATGGGATGCCCGGCCAGGAATCTGTGTCCAGCGTTGCGCCCGAACGATTTTGCGGCGCGTTGCACAATTTCCGCCTTGGTGCTGCCGACGTCAGTTACGAGCGTTTTAGGCGGCAATGCTGGACCGAGCCGCCCGACCAAATCTAGGATCGGGATCACGGGTGTTGCTAACACCACCAGATCGCTGCCGCGCACAGCATCGGCGGGATTGGCGGTTCCGGCTTCAATGGCACCGCAGTGCTCAGCTTTCTCCAAAACTGGGGCGCGATCGCACCCGATGATTCGCCCGGCGAGATGACGCTTCTTTAGGGCGAGGCCCAGCGAGCCGCCGATCAAGCCGGTTCCGATAATGGTCACTTGCTTGAAGGCCATAGGATCGCTAGAAGTTTGTCATCCCGCGCGGAGCCAGGGATCTGCATTTTGCGGCGAACTACAGATCCCTCGCTCCGCTCGGGATGACAACTCTGGGAAGTCTACGCGATCTCACGTCCCACCGCAGGCGCGATCATGCGAAGCTGGTCCATCAACTTGGCAAACTGTTCCGGGTAGAGCGACTGCGCACCGTCGGAGAGCGCTTTGTCCGGCTGGTGATGAACCTCGATGAGCATGGCATCGGCGCCAGCGGCGGCGGATGCAAGCGCCATGGGAGCCACCTTGTCGCGGCGTCCGGTGCCATGCGAGGGATCGGCGGTCATGGGCAGGTGCGAGAGTTTATGAATGATGGGGATCGCGGAAATATCCATGGTGTTGCGAGTGTAAGTTTCAAACGTGCGGATGCCGCGCTCGCAGAGAATGATCTCGTAGTTGCCGCCGGCGAGCAGGTATTCCGCCGAGCACAGAAGTTCTTCGATCGTGGCGGCGATGCCGCGCTTTAGGAGCACCGGCTTGCGAACCTTGCCCAGTTCGCGCAGCAGATTGAAGTTCTGCATGTTGCGCGCTCCTACCTGGAAGATGTCGATATACGGCAACATCAGCTCGATCTGGGATATCTCCATCACTTCGCTGATCACGAGCAGTTTGAAATGGTCACCCGCTTCGCGTAGCAACTTCAAGCCGTCGAGGCCGAGTCCTTGAAATGAATAAGGAGAGGAGCGCGGCTTGAAGGCGCCACCGCGGAGGACGCGGGCTCCTGCTTTGGCGATCAGGTCGGCGACGGTGAAGAGTTGGTAATGAGATTCGACCGAGCAGGGCCCGGCCATGACGACGATCTTCTTTCCGCCGATTTCAAT
>Ga0181518_10001603_pt1 | contig 23057 bp, 16 predicted proteins | sample PEATcosm2014_Bin_28_FD_119751 | JGI IMG/M metagenome (GOLD analysis project Ga0181518, IMG submission 119751) | Peatland microbial communities from MTU Mesocosm Facility, Houghton, MI, USA - PEATcosm2014_Bin01_60_metaG | ecosystem: Environmental > Terrestrial > Soil > Wetlands > Peat | place... | reverse complement strand
CGGCGGTCTTGGGGCCTTCGGCGATTGCCCATACAACCAACGACTGGCCGCGGCGCATATCTCCGGCCGCGAAAACCCCGGGCACCGACGACATGTTGTTGCGATCGGTGGCGATGTTGCCACGCGGGTCGAGGTCCACTCCCAACTGGGAGATCAGGCCATTGCGCACCGGTCCGAGAAATCCCATCGCTAGCAACACCAGGTCGGCTTCCAGGGTGAATTCGGTGCCGGGAGCGGACGCGAACTTTGGCGGCGGGCCGACGCGGACAGCGTGAAGTTGCTGGACTTTACCAGCGCCGTTGCCGGTGAATTTTGTGGTTGCCAAACTCCAGTCGCGGACGCCGCCTTCCTCGTGTGCGCCTTCGCTGCGAAGTTGCAACGGCCATTGAGGCCAGGGCGTCAGGGGCGAGCGCTCGGCGGGAGGCTTGGGCATGATTTCGAACTGGTGCACGGACAGCGGTTTTTGCCGATGAGTTGTGCCGAGACAATCGGCGCCAGTGTCGCCGCCTCCAATAATAACGACGTGCTTGCCGGTCGCCAAAATTTCCGATTCCGCGGGGATAGTGTCGCCGAGATTGCGGCGGTTCTGCTGCGCCAGGAAATCCATGGCAAAATGGATCCCTTTCAACTCGCGTCCGGGGACGTTGAGATCTCGGGGCTGCTCGGCCCCTCCAGCTAGCACAATCGCATCGAACTCGCTGCGCAGATCTTCGACCGCGACATTCTTGCCGACCTCGGCACCGGTCACGAATTTCACGCCCTCGGCGGACATTTGTTCCAGGCGGCGATCGATGAGGTGCTTCTCCAACTTGAACTGCGGGATTCCATAGCGCAGCAAGCCGCCGATGCGGTCCGCCTTTTCGTAGACGGTGACGGAGTGTCCGGCGCGGCACAACTGCTGGGCCGCAGCCAATCCCGCGGGGCCCGAACCTACGACAGCCACTTTTTTCCCGGTAAGAAATTTTGGCGGCTCGGGACGAATCCAGCCTTCGTGGAATCCGCGATCCACGATATTCTTTTCGATCTGCTTAATGGTGACGGCGGGCTCCGTGATCCCAAGCACACAAGACGCTTCGCACGGGGCCGGGCAAATGCGGCCGGTGAATTCCGGGAAGTTATTGGTCGCGTGCAACTGGCGCACCGCTTCTTTCCAGCGCCCGTGATACACCAGATCGTTCCAATCGGGAATCAAGTTGTTGACGGGACATCCGGTCTGGCAAAAAGGCACGCCGCAATCCATGCAGCGCGCGCCTTGGGTGCGAAGCTTCTCTTCGGGAAAATCGAGATAGATTTCGAACCAGTCGTTGACGCGCTCGGTCGCTGGACGCCGAGGGGCAAGCTCACGCTCGTATTCCAGGAAGCCCGTGACCTTACCCATGTTGCACTTCCTCAAGCTGGGACAAGGCGGCGAGGGGCGGACGTGGGACGTAAGGCTGGCGGCTGCGTTCCACGCCGAGCACTCGCTTGTGCTCGTGCGGATAAACTTTGATAAACCGAGACAGCGCATCGGCCCAGTTGTCGAGAAGCCACGCGGCACGCGGACTGCCGGTGAGTTTCATATGGCGCGCGATGAGATCTTTTACTAGCTTCGCTTCGGCAAGCTGGTTTTCGAGAACGGGCTCGAGGTCAACCGAATCCAGATTGCAGCGCTTTTCGGTGAAGTCGCCGCGCTCGTCGAAAACGTAAGCAATGCCGCCATTCATGCCGGCGCCGAAATTCCTGCCGCAGTCCCCGAGGATCACAACCAAGCCCTTGGTCATGTATTCACAGCCGTGGTCGCCGACCCCTTCAACCACAGCGGTGGCTCCGGAGTTGCGGACCGCAAAGCGCTCGCCCGCGACGCCATTGAAGAACGCTTCGCCGCTGGTGGCGCCGTAGAGAGCGACATTGCCAATCAGAATATTGTTTTCGGGGGGAAAGGTGGAGCCGCGCGGCGGATAGACGATCAATCTTCCCCCGGACAATCCCTTGCCTACATAATCGTTGGCCTCGCCTTCGAGGGTGAGCGTGACTCCCTTGGCCAGAAAAGCGGCTAGGCTCTGGCCCGCCGATCCGTCGAGATGGATCTTGATGGTGTCGTCGGGCAAGCCGTCCGCGCCGTGGCGGCGGGCGATCGCTCCGCTCAGCATGGTTCCGACGGAGCGGTGAACGTTGCGCACCGGCAGTTTAATCTCCACAGGGGTCATGGTTGCGAGCGCAGGCTGCGATTCGGCAATCAGGCGATGATCCAACGCCTGCTCCAATCCGTGGTCTTGCGCCTGAATGCAGCGGCGCGCCACGCGCGAGGGCACGGACGGGTTATAGAGAATGGCCGACAAATCCAGGCCGCGCGCCTTCCAGTGATCGACGGCCGGCTGCACGTCGAGCATGTCAACGCGCCCGATCATGTCGTCCATGCGGCGGAAACCCATTTCAGCCATGTAGCGGCGCACCTGCTCCGCCAGAAAAAAGAAAAAGTTGATGACGTGCTCGGGCTTTCCTTGAAATCGCTTGCGCAGCACGGGGTCTTGAGTGGCAATGCCCACGGAGCAAGTATTGAGATGGCACTTGCGCATCATGACGCAGCCCATGGAAACCAGCGGCATGGTGGCGAAACCGAATTCTTCGGCGCCGAGCAGCGCGGCGACCACAACGTCGCGGCCGGTCTGGAGTTTGCCGTCGGTCTGCACTTTTATCCGCCCGCGCAAATCGTTCAACAGGAGAACCTGCTGCGTCTCCGCCAAGCCCAGCTCCCAGGGAATGCCGGCGTGCCGGATGGAACTCAGCGGCGAAGCCCCGGTGCCTCCGCTGTCGCCACTGATGAGGACGACGTCGGCATGCGCCTTGGCAACGCCCGCGGCCACTGTGCCCACTCCGACCTCGGCGACTAACTTCACCGCGATGCGGGCTTGCGGATTCGCGTTTTTCAGATCGTAGATCAGTTGCGCGAGATCCTCGATGGAATAGATGTCATGGTGGGGCGGGGGCGAGATCAAACCCACGCCGGGAATGGAATGGCGCAGGCGCGCAATGACCTCATCTACTTTGTGGCCGGGAAGCTGGCCGCCTTCGCCGGGCTTTGCTCCCTGGGCCATTTTGATCTGTAACTCATCGGCATTGACGAGATAGTGGGCAGTAACTCCAAAACGCGCCGATGCGACCTGCTTGACGGCGCTGCGGCGCAGGTCACCGTTAGGATCGCGTTTGAAGCGCGCTTCATCTTCGCCGCCTTCACCGGTGTTAGACATCCCGCCGATGCGGTTCATGGCGATGGCCAGGGTCTCATGCGCTTCCTTACTGATCGAACCGAACGACATCGCGCCGGTTGTAAAACGCTTGACGATTTCTTTGGCAGGTTCGACTTCTTCGATCGGAATCGGCTTGGCGCTCGTCTTGAACTTCATCAAGCTGCGCAACGTGGCCAGGTTGCTGCTTTGGCTGTCGATGAGATCGGTGTATTCCTGGAAAGTCTGAAAGCTGTCCTGGCGAACGGCTTGCTGCAGCTTGCCGATGGTCAGCGGATTGAGCAGGTGATACTCGCCGTTCGCTCGCTGTTGATAAGTCCCGCCGACCGCGAGTTCGGTCTCGGACTCGGTCAGCGGACGGAATGCGTAGTCGTGCTTGAGCCGGGCTTCGCGGGCGAGCACCTCGAGGCCGATCCCTTCCAGGCGCGATGCCGTGCCGGCAAAATATACATCCACCAGTTCCTTATTCAGTCCGATGGCTTCGAAGACCTGGGCGCCCTGATAGCTCTGTAACGTCGAGATACCCATCTTCGAAAAGGTCTTGAGCAGGCCCTTATTCACCGCTTTGATGAAGTGCTTCACAGCAAGTTCGGGAGTTACTCCATCCGATAACTCTCCGCGGCGCGCCAGGTTTTCCACACTCTCCAAAGCGAGATAAGGATTGATGGCGCTCGCGCCATAGCCGCTGAGGAGGGCAAAGTGCATGACCTCGCGGGGCTCGCCCGATTCCGTAATCAACGCGACCTGGGTGCGCGTCTCTTCCTGCACCAGCAGGTTGTGGACGGCGGCCAGCGCCAGCAGGCTGGGGATGGGAGCATAATCCTTGTTCACACCACGGTCGGAAAGAATCAGCAGCGTGTAGCCGGCTTTTCCAGCGAGCGAGGCGCGCTGGCATAACTCCTCGAGAGCGCGCTTCAGTCCCGACTCGCCTTCGTCGGCGCGGAAGAGCGCGGACAGGGTGATGGCCAGCAGGTCTCCCGTGGAAACGCGGCGCAATTTTTCCAGTTCGATGTTGGTGAGAAGCGGGTGGGCGAGCTTCAGCTGGTGACAGTTCTCGGGCACTTCGGAGAGAATGTTGCGTTCGCTTCCGATGTAGCTAATTAGAGACATCACGATCTCTTCGCGAATCGGGTCGATGGGAGGATTGGTGACCTGCGCGAAAAGTTGCTTAAAGTAGTTGAACAGCGACTGAGGGCGGTCGGAGAGACAGGCGAGCGGCGTATCGGCGCCCATCGAGCCCACGGGTTCCTGGCCCGTGGAAGCCATGGGGGCGAGAATCACGCGCAGGTCTTCATCGCTGTAGCCAAACGCGCGCTGGCGGCGAAGAAGCGTCTCCACATCGGGGCAGTGCATGCGGGTGGGCGTAGGCAAATGCTCGATGGTGATCTGATTTTCCTTGAGCCACTGCGCGTAGGGCTGCCGCGAAGCCAGCCGATGTTTGATTTCCTTGTCGGGAACGATGCGGCCTTCGACGGTATCCACCAGGAACATTTTCCCCGGCTGCAAACGGCCTTTCATCCTTACATTTTCCGGTTCGACGTCGAGCACCCCGGCTTCGGAGGCCATGATGACGAGGTCGTCGTTGGTGACGAGGTAGCGTCCGGGGCGCAAGCCGTTGCGGTCGAGGATGGCGCCGATGACCCGGCCGTCGGTGAACGTGATGGCCGCCGGGCCGTCCCACGGCTCCATCATGCACGCGTGATATTCGTAAAAGGCGCGCTTCTCGGGCTTCATGTGGGGGTTGCCGGCCCACGCTTCCGGAATCATCATGGCCAGGGCGTGAGGCAGGCTGCGTCCCGCTTGCAACAGCATTTCGACGGCGTTGTCGAAGTTTGCCGAATCGCTGCCGTCCGGCGCAATGACGGGAAATATTTTTTTGATATCGTCGCCAAACAAAGGGGACTGCAAAATCGACTGGCGCGCATGCATCCAGTTAACGTTGCCCTTGAGCGTGTTGATCTCGCCGTTGTGGGCGATATAGCGATAGGGATGCGCCCGCTGCCAGCTGGGAAATGTGTTGGTGGAAAAACGCTGGTGCACCAGGCACAACGCGCTGGCCAGGTCGGGATCGGAGAGTTCCTTGTAGAAGTTGGTAATCTGCGGGGCGAGCAGCAGGCCTTTGTACACAATGGTGCGGCAGGAGAGCGAAGGGATGTGGAACACGCTGGCATCCTGAATGCCAGAGACTAATACCTCATTTTCGGCCCGCTTGCGCACCACGTAGAGCTTTCGCTCGAAAACGTCTTCATCGGTGAAGGCGCCACAGCCCACAAAAACCTGCTGGATGTAGGGCTGCGAACCGCGGGCCACGCGGCCGATGGCGGCAGGGTCCACCGGCGTGTCGCGCCAACCGAGCACCGTCAATCCTTCTTCGCGGATAATGCGCTCCAGGATTCCTTCACAGAGCAGGCGCTCGTGTCTCTCCACGGGCAAGAATGTCATGCCCACGGCATAAGCTCCGGGCTGGGGCAGTTCGAAGCCCAACTTGGCGCACTCACGGGCAAAGAACTGGTGCGGAACCTGGATGAGAACGCCGGCGCCGTCGCCGGTCTCGGGATCGCATCCGCAGGCCCCGCGGTGGGTCAGGTTGAGCAGCACCTGGATTCCCTGGCTGATGATTTGGTGACTTTTGTGGCCGCGGACGTTGGCGACAAATCCGATGCCGCAGGCATCATGTTCCTGCGCCGGATGGTACAGGCCCTGGGCGGGTGGAGGACCGGTCGTTTTTTTTTGACGCGTCGTCATGGGCAGATGGGCGGCATTGGCATTTACGGCGGGCTAAGCCGCTTTTGATTTTCCAGTCGATTGTTCTTGAGTTGGGAGCTTGCCCGCACAGGTTGCGGGGTATCGCACACTTCGGCTCAGGAACACGCTACTCTAACCTTTTAGCCTATCGCCAGGCGTGGGGCAAAGTACAATTCAGAATTTCGATACAAGGTATTCAAATTTCAGAATGGCGAAGTTGCAGGGGGAATCCAGGGTAATGGCCTAATTTGCCTTTTTTCAACACGGAGACACAGAGTTACGGAGAAAACGTTCAACCTGAAAGAGGCTGGAGGGGGAGGTTTTGCCAAGCAGTTGGGTTCCTCGGTGTCTCCGTGATGTAAGAACCAAGTTAGGACGGTACCGAATTCAGCTTAATGTTCCGCTAGGACCGTCCCGTCCGTTATAATCCGGGAATTACCGCCATGGACTTCGATCAGCTCACTACGTTCTTGGAAGTAGCCAAACAGGGCAGCTTTTCGCGCGCGGGTGAGAAGGTTTTTCGCTCGCAATCGGCGGTCAGCGCCCAAATCCGCCAACTGGAGCAGGAGTATGACGATCGGCTGCTCGACCGCTCGGGCAAAACGGTAAAACTGACCCCGGCTGGACGAGTGCTCTTCGACTATGCAGAGCGCCTGAAAAAGCTGCGCGAGGAATCGCTGATCGCGGTGGCGGACCATAGCAGCACTCCCCGGGGCACGCTTCGCGTCGGCGCCAACGAGGCTACCTGCCTGTACGTTCTGCCGGAGGTGTTTGCGGAATACTGCCGGCGCTACCCGCCGGTGCAGATCAACATTTACCGGAATTTCAGCTACAAGATCATAGAAAAGCTGGAGAACGGCGCCATCGAGGTGGGCATTGTAACCTTGCCCATCCAGTCTCAGAGCCTGGAAATCCAACCTATTTTTCGCGACAAGCTGATGCTGATGGTGAGCCCCGGCAATCCCCTTGCCAGGCACAAAACTGCGGCAGTTCGAGATATCGTCAAACACCCCGTGCTGCTACCCAAGACAGGGCACACCCGAAGGCTCCTGGACAAACTGTTCCGGCCTCATCGCGACGAGCTGCAGATTCGCATGGAACTGCCTAGCATCGGCATGATCAAGAGCTTTGTGGCGGCTGATCTTGGAGTGTCTCTGATCAGCGCGTCGTTCGCCCGCGATGAAGTGGCGTCGGGCAGAGTCAAGCTGATCGATCTGGAGGATGTGGAACTGTTTCGCGAATTGGGACTGGCCTATCGCCGGGACCGGACGCTTTCCTGCGCCACTACCGCATTTATAGGCGTCTTGCGTCAATTGACCATGCCAGCGAAGAAAAAGCACGCTTCTCCACCGGCGTAAGCCGTCGTCGTCGACCTGCCAAAGAAGCGCTAGAGTCGCAGCGAAAGCTCAGGGGCTGGTACGCGGCCTCCCCGCCAGGCGTTACAATTGCAGGCGGTAACCGGGAGGCGCTTGGATTTCAATGACGAAACTGAATGTGTTGGTTTCACTCACCACAAAGGACAACGACTTCCAACGGGAACAAGCGGCGGCGGCCGAGGTTGCCGCCCGGACCCTGGATACGAACATTCAGATCGTGTATTCCGGCAACAGCGCCATCGATCAAACCCAGCAATTGTTGACCAGCATCCAGGGCTCATCTCAACGTCCGGATGCAATTCTAGTTGAACCGGTTGGCACTGCAATGCCTCAAGTGGCTGCTGCCGCCGCCGCTGCAGGCATCGGTTGGGGCATGTTGAACCGTGAAGCGGATTATGCCGCCCAACTGCGGGGAAAATGTCGGGTCCCGGTATTTGTCGTCACCACCGATCAAGAAGAGGCTGGAAGAATCCAGGGAAAACAGTTTGCGGCGCTCCTGAAGGAAGGGGGATCCATCCTGTATATCGAGGGACCTTCGACCGGCGAGGTTGCCCGGCAGCGCACTGCGGGGATGCAATCCACCAAACCCGCGAATGTGATCCCGAGGGTCCTCCGGGGAGACTGGACGGAGGCTAGCGGGTACAGAGCCGTCAAGTCGTGGTTGGCGTTGGGTACATCCCAGCAAATGGCGATTCGCCTGATCGGCAGTCAGAATGATGTCATGGCCATCGGCGCCAGGAAAGCCTTCGAGGAAGTACCGGAAATTCAGGCCCGGAAAGACTGGCTGAGCCTGCCGTTTACTGGAGTTGACGGTGTACGGGAAACTGGCCAGGAATGGGTGCGTCGAGGACAGCTGGCGGCGACGGTTATCACTCCGCCCACCACCGGCCTGGCTCTCGAAATCATGATCAAGGCCATTCGCTCGGGCGTGCAACCGCCAGAGCAAACTGTCGTCAAGCCCAGCTCCTATCCGGCTCTCGAAGAGCTGACCGATAAGTGGAGCAAGTAGCGCGACCAAGCGCTTGTTCATGCTGCCAATCCTAGATCGCCGGTGGAGAGCCGGGCGTCCCTGTCCGGCTGAAGGGAAGAGGCTTTTGTTGCTCCACGCGTAAAGGGCACGCGCGCAACCGATGCCCGAGTGGACCGCTTCCACGATCTGCGCCACCACCGCAGTGAGTGATGTTTTGGGCCAATTGACCTTGTCAGCGGAGAAAAGGCACGCTTCTTCAGCGGAGTGAGCCTTCCGCGTTGACGGGCCCAAGGGCCGCTTAATCTGCGGCGAAAGCCCCATAGCTAGTACGCGACCTACCCGCCACGCGTTACAATTGCAGACAATGATGTCGAGGTGCGTGGACCTCAATGACACAACTCAAAGTACTGGTTTCACTGATTACAGCCGACAATGACTACCAAGTGGCACAAGCGGCAGCCGCCGTCGATGCCGCCCGGCGTCTGGATGCTGAGGTTGAGGTGTTGTATGCCGGCAACAGCGCCATCAATCAATGCCAACAGCTGTTGACGAGCATTCAGGTCTCATCCCAGCGCCCGGATGCAATTCTGGTGGAACCGGTGGGCACCGCGATGCCGCAAGTGGCTGCCGCCGCCGCCGACGCGGGCATCGGATGGGGAGTTATTAATCGCGATCTGGATTACGTCGGCAAACTTCGTGAAACCACGCAGTCCCCGATTTTTGACCTCTCCACCGATAATGAAGAGGTTGGAAGAATCCAAGGAAACCAGTTTAGCGCGTTACTGAAGGGAGGGGGATGCATCCTGTATATCGAGGGGCCCTCGACCGGCGAGGTTGCCCGGCTGCGCACTGCGGGGATGCAATCCACCAAGCCTGGGAATGTAACCCCGAGAATACTCAGGGGCGACTGGACAGAGGCCAGCGGGTACAACGCCGTGAGGTCGTGGTTGGCGTTGGGTACATCGCAGCAGATGGCCATTCGGTTGATCGGTTGCCAGAACGATGCGATGGCGATAGGCGCCAGGAGAGCGTTCGAGGAAGTATTGGAGAATCACGCCCGGCAAGACTGGCTGAGCCTGCCGTTTAGTGGCTGCGATGGCTTGCCGGAAACTGGCCAGGAATGGGTGCGCCGGGGGCTGCTCGCGGCGACGGTTGTCGCGCCGCCTCTCATGGGCCTGGCTTTGGAGACCATGACCAAGGCCCTTCGCTCGGGTGTGCAGCCGCCGGCGCACACTCTCATCAAGCCCACCTCCTATCCCGCTCTTGAAGAAATCGAGGCAGGACCGAGCTAGAGCGGTAACCAAGGGATGGTTACTGCTGGCGACGCGAGTTTGCGGGTGTAGAGCCAGGTATTCCCACCAAGCGGTACAATTGCAGACGGTAATATCGAAGTGCCCGGGTCCCAATGACAAAGCTCAATGTGCTGGTTTCACTCATCACGGCTGACAATGACTACCAAATGGCTCAAGCGGCAGCAGCCGCAGAAGCCGCCAAGCGCTTAGATATAGACATCCACATTGTGTACGCCGGCAACAACGCCATCAATCAAAGTCAGCAACTGTTGACTAGCATCCAGGCCTCATCTCAGCGCCCGGATGCAATTCTAGTGGAACCGGTTGGCACCGGAATGGCTCAAGTGGCTGCCGCTGCGGCCGCCGCAGGCATCGGCTGGGGAATTATCAATCGTGAAGTGGATTATGTTGCCAAACTTCGGGGAACTGGCCGGGTGCCGATTTTTGCCATCACCACCGATCAGGAAGAGGCTGGAAGAATCCAGGGGAAACAGTTTGCCGTATTTCTGAAGGGAGGGGGCAGCATCTTGTATATCGAGGGACCCGCGACCGGCGAGGTTGCCCGGCTCCGCACCGCGGGGATGCAATCCACCAGGCCTGGGAAGGTGACGCCGAAAATACTTAAGGGAGACTGGACAGAGGCAAGCGCGTACAAGTCCGTCAAGTCGTGGTTGGCGTTGGGAACATCCCAGCAGATGGGCATTCGCCTGATCGGGAGCCAGAATGATGCGATGGCCATGGGCGCCAGGAAAGCATTCGAGGAGGTGCCGGAAATTCAGGCGCGGAAAGAGTGGCTAAGCCTGCCGTTTACCGGTATTGATGGTGTACCGGAAACTGGCCAGGAATGGGTGCGACGAGGTCTGCTGGCAGCGACGGTTATAACGCCGACCCTCATGGGCCAGGCCTTGGAAATCATGACCAAGGCAATTCGCTCCGGCGTACAGCCGCCACCGCACACTTCCGTTAAGCCCGCTTCCTATCCCGCTCTCGAACAGCTAACCGCTGGACCGAAATAGAAGGTCAAGCGCGCCTCCAGCTTTTAGCTGGTCAGGACGCGACTGACTTCATCGCCAATCTGTTGCGCGGCCGCTGCTCCAGCAGCATGGCCCAGCGTCCGGTAATTCTCAAAATGCGTTTCGTCAAACCATTGGTTCGCTGTCGTATCATTCGGGAAGCTCTTGTTAGTGTTGGCATAGGCGAGAACGTCATCGGGGTCGCCCTTTACCAAAGACGGCTTGATATAGATGATGACGCCGTCCTCTTGCCTGGAATCCCGGTTGTAGCGGATTTTGCCGGTGACGAAGTGGGCCTGCGAACGTAAGACGTTTTCGTCCGAGGGGTCTTTTATCTGGCGCAGCGGGCTGAGGTCGTCGAAAACAATCTCCACTCCGAAATCGGTGCGGCAGCGCTCCATGGCATTGTGCAAGTCCCCGAATCCACGGTTCGGATCGCACGACGCATCGCACGCCACTATCAACTTACACCGGCGGCGCACCAGTTCGTAGAGTGCAAGGTTCTCAAAATGTCCACCGTCGGAAAGATAGACATAGTTGCTGTCGTCGTTGGTCGCGCCCAGTAACTCGCGAAGCAGCCAGTCAAAGCCGCTCCCCGGACTGCCGTGCCGCCAAAAACGGTCACGGATTGGATTGCCAATCCACCAGCCCAGCCTCACGTCGAATAGCGTCATCAGAAAGGCCAGTGGCGGCTCCGAATATGATCCCATGTTGGGACTGGCGGCGGCGCCAGAAATAGCAATGGTGGTTCCAAGCGTAATACCATCCTTGAAACCTGGCAGATGGCAGCAGGCTTTTTTCGTGAGCGCAAAGCAGGGCTCCCATTGCTTCTCGCCCGCGCGCTGGCGCGTGAACCCTCCATGGAGAGGCGTAAAGGCAAACGACCGCGCCTTGCGCGTTTGCAGGGCTAACTCCTTACCGCGCACAACATTCAGCGTAGTGTTCACAATTGGGATCGGACGCGCATCCTTCGGGTGCTTCGAGTCCTCGGGAATTTGTAAACTGGCGAGCGGAAAATTGTCCGCCTCGGAAAATCCGGTGAACGGCTGGGCGACGCGTTTCGGCACCGACGCGCCCAGATAACAACGTATGAGCCGGTTGCGATACAGATAGTGGATGGAGAATTCGTTGACATCCACGCAGCATGAAAAAACCACGGCGGCGGCAAACAACAGAACGCAGGTTGCCGGCACACCCCAGTGAAAATAGATGTCGCTCGGCAGCGCCAGCGTGGGCCATTCGAATCCAGTGATGCTGTTGGAAATCTTCGAGGCCAACAGCGAAAGCCCCAAAAGCAAACCGAGGATGAAAACGTACGGGGCCATTTTCGCCACATAATGCGGCAACTTCTCTCCAAACGAGGAATTCAAAGCCGGTTTGGTTGGCCTGTCGCTCTTACCGAAAACAACTCCGTAGGCGGTCGAGGCAATCCACACTACAACACCGGTGAATGTCAGGTGATAGCCGGGGTGGCGATTCTGTTCCCAGCACAATAATTGTCCTAGGCCGGCGGGAAAGTAGATCGCAATCAGAAACAGGAAAAACCAGCAGAAAGCGTAGATCATCAGCCAGCCTGCGAGCCGCGCCCACCATTCACGGTACGCGTCGGGCATGCCGCGCCCCATCAGGCCAACGTGCATGACACCTGCGGCCAGCATCATGCCGATCATCAATGGTGTTCCGAATGTCATTACGTGCCATTTGGTAAACGCAGTTCCGGTTGATTCGCCCGCGGGAATCAGAACTTTGGCAAAGGGCACGAAGAGGTAACCGACGATCGCCCCGGTCAGGGCGCTTGTCGCTAGCAGGAGCCACTCTTTGGGCCCGCCGTTTCCCGTGCTTTTGATTAAGAATCGCACCATCCGGCGCACCGCGAGAGCGCCCGCCCACGGCACGAAATACAGAACACTGCCCAGTAATGGCGCGCGGTACAGCGGATGTTCCACGATCTGCCACTCGGTAAAGAATTGGCCGAGCCCGTAGGTGAAAAGCGCGGCCGACAGAATGAGAGGCGCCACGATCCATGCTTGCACGGCCCATTGCCGCGTGAACCAGCAGTCTCTTTGTTTTTTATTCGGATCGACCGAAAGAAGATTCAGCCCAATAAAAATAACCGCCAGGGACGCGAGTGCAAACCCTATCCCCAGGGCGAAGTATTGGGACTCCCAATAAGCTTGAACAGCGTCCGAGAAACTTCCGCGCAGACTCTCTTCCACCCTCTCCAGCAAGTGCAAAAGATACACAAAGCTGCGCGGCAGCAACAGCAAGGAAAGCAGCGACAGCAAAAGAATAATCTGGTTCAAGAGTGTGTTGCGAATGTAGCTGGCGGCGAAGGCCCAGAAATCCGCGCCGAATACGCCTTTTCGCGGGGTCAAATAATTGCTGTAGTCGCGCAGAAAATGAACTTCGGGAGGATCGGATGCCTCGCTCGGGGAATAACGTTCCGGTAACGGCGCGAGTTTCGCTTCAACCTCCTGGATTCCGATTTCCTGATGGTGCATCCACGCCATCAGCCAGCCGCCAATATAGCCGCCACCGGAGACGGTCGAGACATAGTCGAAGGCGCGCAGCAATCGCGCGCGGGCCAGCGCCTGTATCACGCCCAGGCTGAACGTAGCGCTGCGGATTCCTCCGCCGGAAAACGCCAGCCCGATCAGACTTTCTTCCGCGGCGGGGCGCTGGCGATCGGACCCAAGTCGCAGGACCCGCGATGTCTCCACCTGCCGCAATTCTTTGTGAAGGACTTCTTCGACCGTTGGCGAGGTTGTCGCAGCCATGACTTGCCTCCAAATAAACAGTGATTTTTCACACCGGATCGTTACGGCGCTCATCGCGTCATTCGTCACTGCACTATGTATCGCCAGTCACAGATCGCGGTAACATCCAATGATGTACTGATAATGGAGAAAACTGCCGTGTGCCTTGCCATACCAGGAAAAATCCTCGAAATCCAAGAGACGGGTTGTTTGCGTTCGGCCCGCGTGCAGTTTGGCGGAATTATACGCCAGGTATCGCTGGATTTCATTCCCGAGGCTGGGCTGGGAGACTATGTGATGGTCCATGTAGGCTTCGCCATAAGCCGCATCGACGCTTCCGAAGCTGAACGCACCTACCAGCTTCTGAGAGAGATGGGAGCGCTGGAAGAGGAAGCGCCGCCGGCAGAATAGCCGGCAGATAGATGGAGTAGCAGCTTTGCGCTGGGGCTCATTCTATGAAGTACCTTGACGAATACCGCGACCATCGCATTGCGCACGCCTTGGCGGATGAGATCGCCGCGTGTACGACGCGGCCCTGGGTGCTGATGGAGATCTGTGGCGGCCAAACCCACACCATTATGCGTTACGGGCTTGATGAACTGCTGCCGCGCTCGGTCGAACTCGTGCATGGCCCGGGATGCCCGGTCTGCGTCACTCCGCTCGAGACCGTCGACAAGGCCATCGCGTTGGCGCTGCGGCCGGATGTCATTTTGGTTTCTTATGGAGACATGCTGCGCGTGCCAGGCTCCGCATCGGATCTGTTGCGCGCCAAGGCCCAGGGCGCGGACGTGCGCATAGCCTACTCCCCGACGGAAGCAGTGAAGATCGCCCGCGCCAATCCCGATCATAAGGTCGTGTTTCTGGCGATTGGTTTCGAGACCACCGCTCCCGCGAATGCGATGGCGGCGTGGCAAGCTCGGCGCGAAGGTCTCACCAACTTCTCGATGCTGGTTTCGCACGTGCTGGTGCCGCCGGCGATCCGCGCATTGATGGCTTCTCAGATCAACCGGGTACAGGGCTTCATCGCTCCGGGACATGTCTGCACCGTGATGGGATGCAGGGAGTATGAGGGCCTGGTCCGCGATTTTCGCATCCCGATTGTGGTTGGAGGATTTGAGCCGGTAGATATTCTGGAAGCGATCCTGATGCTGATCCGGCAACTCGAGGCGGGCGAGGCTCGTCTCGAAAACCAGTATGTGAGATCGGTGAGTTACGAGGGGAATCTGCCGGCACAGCAGATCATGGCCGAGGTGTTCGAAGTTGCAGACCAGAAATGGCGCGGAATCGGGGCGATCCCTCGGAGCGGGTTGCGCTTGCGCGAGGAATACGCCGATTATGACGCCAACCTGGTCTTCGATTTGGGCGAGCTTACAGTGAACGAGCCCGCCGAGTGCCTCAGCGCCCAGGTTCTACAGGGATTGAAGAAGCCTACGGATTGTCCCGCATTTGGCATGAGATGCACGCCGGAAAATCCATTGGGAGCGCCCATGGTTTCGAGCGAAGGGGCATGCGCGGCGTACTATCATTATCGTCGCCATTCGGTTGCGAGTTAGGAGGGCGCGTGTCAACGAAGTCCAACGCCGAATTAAAATTCGAACTCAGTTGCCCTGCGCCGTTCGCTGCCAAAGATACGATTCTGCTGGGACACGGCAGCGGCGGTAAGTTGAGCGCCGAGTTGATTCGCGACATCTTTTTGCCTGCGTTCCAGAATCCCGTGCTGGCGCGTCTCGATGATCAGGCCATCGTGAATGTGAACGGCCAGCGTCTTGCCATCACCACCGATTCCTTCGTAGTGAAGCCGCTGTTTTTTTCCGGAGGCGATATCGGCTCGCTTGCGGTCCACGGGACGGTGAACGATTTGGCGATGGGCGGCGCGACGCCGCTGTTCTTGACCGCCGCTTTCATCATCGAAGAGGGATTCTCGATGGACGACCTCCGGCGCGTGGTGAATTCGCTGCGCCAGGCGGCAGCGGACGCGGGTGTGCAGGTGGTTACTGGCGATACCAAGGTCGTCGAGAAAGGCAAGGGCGACGGGCTATTTATCAACACGACAGGAATTGGACTTGTGCCCGAAGGCGTCGAGCTCTCCGCCGACCGCGCACGCCCCGGAGACAAGGTACTCCTGAGCGGCTCGATTGGCGATCACGGCATCGCAATTCTGGCACAACGCGAAGGGCTGGAATTCGAGAGTAAGATCCAAAGCGACAGTGCCGCCTTGCACACGCTAGTAGCCGCGATGCTAGGCGTAATTTGCGACATTCGTTGCATGCGCGATCCGACGCGAGGTGGAGTTTCCAGCACGCTGAACGAAATCGCCGAACGTTCGCGGGTTGGGATCGAACTGGAGGAAAGTTCGCTACCCATCCACGAAGAGGTTCGAGGCGCGTGCGAGTTACTCGGGCTCGATCCTTTATATGTCGCCAACGAAGGCAAGCTGATCGCAATCGTGGCGCCTGAGGCCGCCGATGCAGTGCTCGAAGCCATGAGACGTCATCCGCTGGGAGCGGAGGCTCAAATCATTGGCACAGTCAAGCAAGAAAACCTGGGACTGGTGACGATGCGAACGCCGCTCGGCACGACCCGCATCGTGGACATGCTCGCGGGCGATCAATTGCCGCGTATATGCTAAAACTCGTGTGGCGACGGGGCTTGCCTCGTCTCCTTTGCACGCGGCGGGAGATGCGGCAAGCCGCGTCTGTGCAGGAGATTATGCACGAACTGGGAATCGCGAACTCGGTGCTGGAAGCGGTCAGGGTCGAGATGGGCCTTCATCCCGGAACCTATCCGTGCAAGGTCGGTGTCCGGATTGGCGAAATGGCGGCCATCGATCAAGAGGCGTTGCGCTTCTGTTTTGAAGCGATCATTCAAGATACCGATCTGGCGTCGCTGGAGTTGGGGATCGAGGTGTGTCCCCGCCGCCATCGTTGCCGGACCTGCGGACGCGAGTTCATCGTGCGCGACTACGATTTTCGCTGCCCGCAATGCGCGAGCCTGGAATCCACGTGCATTAGCGGCGATGAGTTGGAGTTGGCTTATCTGGAGGTGGAAGAACATGGATCGAGTTCCGTTGGAGCGAAAAGTTCTCAGTGAAAACGATCGCATCGCCGGTGAACTGCGCGCCCGGTTTCAGGAGCACGGAATCTTTTGCCTGAACCTCATCAGTTCTCCTGGTTCTGGCAAGACCAGCCTGCTGGAGCGCACGCTGGAGGCTTTGCCGCAGCATGATCGCGTGGCCGTGTTGACGGGCGATATTCAAACGGACAACGATGCCAACCGGCTGAGGCGATTTCACTTTCCGGTAAAGCAAATCACCACCGGCGGCACTTGCCATCTGGATGCTCGCATGATCGAACGCCACTTGGTGGATTGGAACCTGAAAGACCTCGATCTTCTTTTGATTGAAAATGTTGGCAATCTGGTTTGTCCCGCCAGTTATGACCTAGGTGAGGCGGCCAAGGTGGTGGTGTTAAGCGTCACCGAGGGTGAAGACAAACCGCTGAAGTATCCTGCCATATTTTTCAAATCCGACTTACTCGTGCTGAATAAGATAGATCTGCTTCCGTATGTCCCGTTTGACATTGACGCAGCGGCGGAGAACGCCCGCAAAGTGCATCCGGGGATGGAAATGGTGAAGGTATCTTGTCTGACTAAAAACGGATTGCAGGAATGGATGATGTGGCTGGAGCGGCGGCGCCGGGAGAATAGGCCGCTGCCGCAGAAGATTGCGAACTGACAATGTATGCAAGTTCGCCGCCAGATCGAAGTTTCCGGCATCGTGCAGGGAGTTGGATTCCGGCCGTACGTCTATCGTCTCGCCAGTGCCCGCCAGCTTAGCGGCACGATCCGCAATACTTCCGCCGGGGTCACTATCGAGATCCAAGGGCCGGCGGAAACCGTCCAGGATTTCGTCAAGCGCTTGCCCGCCGAAGCGCCGCCCCTAGCGCGGATTACCGGCCTGACCGTTCGCGACTTGCCTTGTAATGAAATTCAAGGCTTCCAGATTGTTCCGAGCCGCGAGGGCGAAGAAGTCCGCACTCTCATTTCGCCGGACATTGCGGTCTGTTCCGACTGCTTGCGTGAAATGTTCGACGCGAAAGACCGGCGTTATCGCTATCCGTTCATCAACTGCACCAACTGTGGGCCGCGCTTCACCATCGTTCGCGATATTCCTTACGACCGGCAAAGCACGTCAATGGCCGCGTTTTCTATGTGCCCGGCGTGTCTTGCTGAATACGAAAATCCGCTGGACCGCCGCTTTCACGCCCAACCCAATGCGTGCTGGCAATGCGGGCCGCAAGTCGAGCTCTACCACAGGTCGGGGAAGAGGATTGAATGCCCCGACCCAATCGTCGAAGCAGCTGGGGAGTTACGGGCCGGATTAGTTATTGCGATAAAAGGTCTAGGCGGCTTTCATCTGGCAGTCAATGCGACTAACCCCGCGGCTGTAGCTCTGCTGCGGCAACGCAAGCGCCGGGTCGACAAGCCGTTCGCCGTGATGGTCCCGGATTTGCCGGCTACGCAGGAAATCTGCGAATTGAATGAGGGGACGAGCACGATTTTGCAATCGATGCAACGCCCCATCGTTCTGCTGCCGAAAAAGAAACCGAGCGCAATTCCAGATGAGGTTGCTCCCTTCAATCGCTATCTAGGGATTTTTCTGCCCTACACACCGCTTCATTACCTGTTGTTCGCCGAGGGAGGATTCAAGGCCCTGGTGATGACCAGCGGCAACCTCAGCGAGGAGCCGATCGCGATTGATAACCGGGAAGCGGTCCGTCGATTGAACGGTCTCGCCGACTATTTTCTCGTGCATAATCGCGACATCCTGTTGCGTTGTGACGATTCGGTGGTGCGAGTTGCGGGCGGTATCGCGCGCCAGTTGAGGCGTTCCCGTGGTTTTGTCCCGGTGCCGGTGTTTTTGAAAGATGATCAGCCAGCGGTACTGGCCGTCGGCGGCGAACTCAAGAACACCATCTGTCTTACCAAAAAAAAGCACGCGTTCTTGAGCCAGCATGTCGGAGATTTAGAGAACGTCGAGAGTTATAGCTTCTTTCACGAAGCCGTCGAGCATCTGGAGAGGATTCTCGAAATACGTCCCGAAATCATCGCCTACGATCTTCATCCCGATTACTTCTCCACTAAGTGGGCGTTGCAACAGAGTGGAGTGAGGCTGGTAGGCGTGCAGCACCACCACGCGCATATTGCCAGTTGTATGGCGGAGAACCACCTGGAAGGCCGCGTGATCGGATTTGCTCTGGACGGCACTGGGTATGGCACTGACGGAAATATCTGGGGCGGAGAAGTGCTCATTGCCGGGTATGACGACTTCGAACGCGCCGCTCATTTCGAGTATGTGCCTTTACCTGGCGGAGCGGCCGCGATCCGTGAGCCATGGCGGATGGCGGTAAGTTACCTGGCACATCATTTCGGGCGCGGGTATTTGAAGAACGAGTTACTGAGAATGGATATTCAGTTCGTACACCAACTAAATCTGCCTAAGATGGATATCCTCTTGCGGATGATGGAGCAAGGTGTGAACTCGCCGCTTACGTCCAGTTGCGGGCGTCTGTTCGATGCCGTGGCTGCGCTAGCCGGAATCCGCCAAGAGGTCAATTATGAGGCCCAGGCTGCGATCGAACTTGAGACGGCGATGGCATCTTCAGGGGTCGCATTCCCGAAAGATAATGTCGGCTATCGCATGAAGCTTGTGCCCGATGGCGACCACTGGACCATCGGCACCCGGCAGCTATTTGAAGCGTTACTGGATGATCTCGGCCGAAATGTTCCGGCCGGAACAATCAGCCGGCGTTTTCACAACGCGTTGGTCGAGGGGTTCGTGCAGATCGCAATCCATCTGCGAAGCAAAACTGCTCTCAATCGCGTGTGTCTGAGCGGCGGGACATTTAACAACGTCTACCTCTCGCAACGGCTCGAAGCGCGGCTGTCTGAGATTGGATTTGAGGTATTCACACAGAAGGAAGTGCCGTCCGGCGATGGCGGCTTGAGCCTCGGACAAGCCGTGGTAGCCGCAGCAAAATTCAGATGTAGGAATTAATCTACGTCGTCCTTACTTATGATAGAATGTAAGACATGAAAGATGTATGTTCTACATTCACATCCAAAGGCCAACTGGTGATTCCGGCGGCGCTTCGCCGCAAACATAAGATCGAAGCGGGCACGAAGGTCAAGTTTCTGGAGGACCAGTTTGGCCGCATCGTGCTCCAGCCCATCACCGAAGAGTACATCGATCGAGTCATGGGTTTGTTCGCAGGCGGCCCCGACTTGTTAGCCAGCTGGGAAAAGGAACATCGCAAAGAAGGCGAGCACGACAAATGAAAACATACGTGCTCGATGCCAGTGCGCTGATTGCCTTTCTGCAAAGGGCCCCGGGGGCTTATAGAGTCAACGAACTTCTAAAAGAGGCCATGCAAGGACGCGCGAAGTTGCTGATGTCAGTGGTGAATTACGGGGAAGTATATGGCAAGATCCTCCGTGAGCGCGGGGAAGAGCAGGCACGGATGGCTGTGTACGCGGTGGGGCCTCTACCGATTGAGATGTTGGACGCAACGACACAGAGGGCACTCAGGGCCGCTGAAATAAAGTTCAAACATAAGCTGTACTATGCCGACAGCTTCGCGGCGGCACTGGCGGCCGAGCACAAGGCGACGCTTGTGACCAGCGATTCCGATTTCCGCAAACTCGGCCACGCTTTCCCCGTCGTATGGCTGAAGGCCTGACGAATATGATGCAAATTGATCTGTTGAATGATGGGTTCATGCTTCGATCTCAGCGGGGGTGTTCATGACGAACGAACAAACTGGATCTGGTGAAAGTTCAGATCGCAGCGCGCATTGGCCGTCAACCGTCGCGTCGCTGGCGGTGGGCGCTGCGTTCTTTTCGTTGTGGTTCTGGCTGCTGCCGTCGTGGCTAGGCTTCCACGTTGACACGGCGCGATGGCGCTGGATTGCGGCCGTGCCCTCGGTGCTTGGTTTCGCAGTGGCACTGCGGTGTGTGTGGGATTTCGGACGGACGGGGCACGGAACGCCGGCGCCAATTGCTCCGCCGAAGAGGCTGGTTGTGGTCGGGTTCTACCGCTACGTCCGGAACCCGATGTACCTGGGCTTCTGCGTGGGCTGGGTCGGGCTCTGGGTGGTTTTCGGACGGGCGAGCCTGCCCGCAATCGCGGTGGCGTGGCTGGCGGCGTTGGCCACAGCTTTGTTTGTACTGGTGTATGAGGAACCGAAGCTTGGAAAGATGTTTGGCGCGGAGTATGCCGAATACTGCAAGAACGTCCGCCGGTGGATTCCGCGGATGCATGCCTGGAAACAGTAAAAGCGCCGCACGTGGACCCAGTTGTCGTCGCGATTTCCCCGCAGATGCGAGTCGCTTTCGATTCGAATCCGATTCTCGAGTTCAGCTTAGGGATTCTGGCGCGTTACCGTCCCGGTAAGTGCGATCTGCGTTGTTGCTCCGCCTCGCAGAGCAACTCGCTCGATACGCTCCTTGTTCTTCCGCTTCGGAATCCCGCTAGGATGGCAGTCGGCGCATTTCACAAAATGAATGTTGTGTTTCGAGGCCTTGTCTTTGAAGGTCGTGTCCATCGTTTCCACGTCGATCCCGCAGTTCGACAACTGAGGATGACACGTCCGGCATGACGCTCGCGTCTCCTGCCCGTGCTTCAGGTGGCACGCCAAGCAACTCAATCCCTCATGCACTCCAACCGGTGTACGGTCGTCGCCCGAGCGCACCTGTGCCATAGCCAATGGCGCATGACATTGGTAGCAGAGCGCCTGTCTCTGATCGGGGCTGATCTTCACTGCTCGCTCACCCTCATAGATTTGAGGCAGAGGCAACTCCGCCACTGGAACATGGCGCAGCTCCCGGCGGTCGAATAATCCCAGGGAGGGCCGGTTGATTTCCTGATGAGTGCTCGGCTGTTCCTGGCCGGCAGGAGGTTTCTCGAGCGGCAATCCCTCGTGATGAATCTGATGGCAAGTCAAGCAGGGAATTGCGGGCTCGGCGGCCAGCTCCACCTTCAACAGGCGCCATGGCCCGGTGGTATTCAAGGGCGTCACCAGATCGCGCATCGGCCCCTGAAAATGCATGCCGTGGCAGCGCAAACAATCATCCATCGGCACCTGGCGGTGGTTATGTTCGGAATTCAGAAAAAGCTGCCGGTAGGTCGCACTGTGCGCGCTCGCTTTCCAGCTGGCAAACTCCTCCTGATGGCATTTGGCGCAGCGGTCCACCATGCGCAGCACATCTTTCGTGCGCAATTTCGGCGAGTCGGGCGCGCGTCCGCGCAGGTGCGTGATCACCCGGCGCATGTTGTTCACATGAAATCCCGCCTCGAGGGTGAACACATTACCGTGGCAGTCTTCGCATTTCACATTGCGGTGGGCGGAACTGTGCCAGTCTGAATAGGGCTGCCATATCTCGTGGCAAGTTGCGCAAGCGCTGCCGCCCGATCTTTCGTAATACAACGACACGCTGAAAATCGTCAGGCACGGCACCATTACGACCGCGAGCGTCAGCCAGGCGAGGCGCCGCCATTTGCGGTCAATCTTAGTCGCTGCATTCTGGTCGCTCATGCCCAACTCTTCCAATTCTTCGCGATGAACTCGCCGGCCCGATAAGCGTTCGCCAAAATCGTGAGGACGGGATTGAAGCCACCGTTGGTCACGTGGACGCTGCCGTCAACCACGAAGACGTTTTCAACGTCGTGCACTCTGTAATTCCGGTCCACCACAGATGTCTTCGGATCGTTCCCCATGCGGCAGGTACCTGCCTGATGCTGTCCTCCGCTCAATCCTCGGCCGGGAAGAAGCAGCCACGTCTTGACCGCTCCAGCCTCTTTCAGCCAGAGTTCGGCCTTGCCCGCGACATAGCCGCCGACGGCGAGATCGGACGGATGGCGCTGGCCAGAAAGCCGCGCCACCGGCACGCCCCAGAAGTCCTTGACTACGGGATCCACCTGCACGCGCGCCTCGAAGACTGGGATCTCCTGGATCGGCCCCATCACGATAATCGAGCGCTTGTAGTATTTCCTCACGTACTCTTTGTGCGCCGCTCCCCAGCGCGGCACATCCGGCGGTACCATCGACGAGAAATGGATGGGCAAGCGGATAAACTCGTTGCACAGCGCGCCTCCGCTGACGTAACCCTTGTTGCCGTGATTGAAGTCGCAGATGGCGATGGACGCGCCCGGCCCCAAGTCGTCGTAGACTTCGTGGTCCATCAGCCCGATGGCGCCCACATAAGCGTGGCCTTGCAGGTTGCGTCCCACCCAGTCGTAGCGGTTGCCGATTCCGGCGGGGAACAAACGGCTTTTGGAATTGAGCAGCAGCCGGGCCGACTCGGTCGCGGACGCCGAAACCACAACCACATCCGCGGTCTGCTTCTGCAAACGATTGTCGCGGTCGAAATACGCAACTCCCGTTGCCCGGCCGCGCTCGTCGGTCAAGATTTCCTTGACCATGCACTCGGTGCGCAAATCGCAGTTGCCGGAGGCCAGGGCCGTGGGTATCACCGTGTTCTGAGTCCCGTTCTTGGCATCCACTTCGCAGGCAAAACCCACGCACCACCGGCATCTCATGCACGGCCCTCGCCCGTTGTAGGGCACCGAATTGCGCAGCATGGGTATGTAAAAAGGATGCCAGCCCAGACGTTTTGCCACCGGCT
>Ga0181518_10001602_pt1 | contig 23093 bp, 13 predicted proteins | sample PEATcosm2014_Bin_28_FD_119751 | JGI IMG/M metagenome (GOLD analysis project Ga0181518, IMG submission 119751) | Peatland microbial communities from MTU Mesocosm Facility, Houghton, MI, USA - PEATcosm2014_Bin01_60_metaG | ecosystem: Environmental > Terrestrial > Soil > Wetlands > Peat | place... | reverse complement strand
TCAGCTTGATGAGCACGAGCGTGTTCAACCAGAATCTCGCGCATTAGCCGCGCGGCAATTCCGAGGAAATGCGTTCGATCTTGCCACGTGGCGTCTTTCTGGGAAACCAGACGTAGGTACGCCTCATTCACCAGGGCCGTCGGTTGTAGAGTGTGATCGGTGCGCTCACGCCGCATCAAGCCTGCGGCCAAACGGTGAAGGTGCTCGTAGACCAATGGAATAAGGTTATCCCTAGCTTCAGGATTGCCATTCCGGAGTTCGACGAGCAGTCTCGTGACCTCTTCCGCCGACGGTTGCACAGCAGCCTCCCAAGATGGATACCAGTTGGAATTCTACCCCAAAAAGCGACGTGTTAAAAACCTCCGGAAAAATCAGTTGAACTCACGGGCGCCTACAGAATCAGTCCGCACGAGGTCCTTTTCTCGGCGGTCGCAGGAAGAGGCTCTCCTGACACCCCGATCAGGGTACATGTACCGGCAGGCCGATCATTCCCGCGTAAGCGAATATGTACCGAACGGTGTCGTCGAGGACACCGCAGACAGGCAGACTACGCGTTTTTCGGGACTGCAAAGCCATCGCGGGTTTGTGGAAGCTGCTTGCCAGGGGGAAGAACCGTCATGACTTATCGGGTTTTTGAATATGTGCTGCTGATGGGGAAGTAGGCCGCCAAATGCGCAGTTCGCCGAATGTCCAGGTCAAGGAATATCCGCACCTTAATGATGAACCAGTTCAACAAACGGCAGCTTATTCAGTTGAGCTGTGTAAGTGCTTTGGAGGGTAGCGATCAAGTGTCCTCCTGAACACACTTGCCTAAACGTCATTGGCGCCTGAGTTGACAACGCCTTTTGTTGCCGAGTTCAATGCATTCCTTGACCACAAACTTGCCAGCCCATCACCGGCGAGGACGCTAACTGAAAGAAATCAAGCCGCCTCGCCTTGGCTCGTGCACAAACAGCGCCAATCGAGGGAAAATATTTTTTTGGAATTCCCTTACTTTTCCCGGTGTTGATGTTCCCTATAACAGTGTAGAGGGAGAATTTCGTGACCATGTTATCGGATCGAAAAACATTGCCCAAAATTTGCCCTCGGCCGGCATCGAAGTCGGGCAAAACGACGCAAATGAGGGCTCGACGACACCAACAACCCAAATCGCAGATGAGGTGTTAACATGCTGGCTTTCAATGAAATAGCAACGGATGAACGAGAAAAACAACAGGGGGCTAATCAAGGCAAAATCTGTGAATTCTGCTTTGCAACCATGGGGTCGGGAGTTCGAACCTCCCCAGGTCCACCAATTTCCTTTAGCTTCTTAAGCTTAAAGGTCAGACCCTCAACTCGGAACACACTGTTAAAGCCATGCCGTCAGGAATTTCGCAATTCCCGATGCAGCCACTGAAATCTTTTCACTCCATGGCGTTCCCAATAGTCCACTTTCGTCAGATGCGAGGCAGGAGATATCGCTGTGCTGAGAATGTGATGGTGCTCTGCGACCTGTGGTGATTGCGGCCCGTTGGTACGACCTTAAGCTCACGCGTTCAGTAGATTTGGTATTCGTTTCCGATGGCTGAATCGACATATTGTGATAGGAGAATTCTCCGGCAGACTACGGTGATTTCTTGATTTCCCTTGGCGTCTTCAATGTCGCTCTCTGGTCAAGATCCGACTTGAGCAGCGGAACGGGCAGTTCTCACCAGCTATCCGAACAGGCAGATGTGCACATTGTCAGCCAGTGGCTTGAAGCCTCGATTCCCGGCGACCGGGCTGCAAAACGCGGCGACCTTGAAATTCGGTGCAAGGAGGTTGAAGATGGCTCGAGGGCGGTTGACTTGTTGGATCGAGTCAGTCGCTGACGTGAGGGACGATCAAGATGAGATTACTAAACCATCGTGGGCTCGCGGCGTCTGCCGGTGAAGCATGGCATACTTCAAAAGATGAGGGGCGCCCGCGATTACGATGCGTGGCGTCCGTCTGTTTGGTTGTCACAATTCTTTCAGGTTTCCTTTGCATTCACATTTTTGGCGAGCGGCCCCATTTCACCTCACTCATACTTATTTCGGTTGACACCCTACGCGCTGACCATCTGGGTTGCTACGGATATCGCGCCCTATCAACTCCACACATCGACGCGATGAGAGAGGGAGCCACGCAGTTCTTAAACGTCGAATCTCAGGTCCCGCTGACTTTACCTTCGCATGCCTCTCTCCTCACCTCCACCTACCCTTTCTCAAATGGTGTGGCAGACAACGGGGATGTCCTGGCCCAAGGAGCGGTAACAGTCGCGAGCCTGCTGAGATCTCGAGGGTACCGGACAGCAGCATTCATCGGGGGATTTCCTCTTGACCGCAGATTCGGTCTGGATCAGGGTTTCGAACTCTACGATAGCCCCTTCAACTTGACCAGCCAGCAAGAGGCCCTCCAGCTTGACCTAAAGCGTCCCGCCGCTGAGGTGACGCTGGCTGCTCGCCGATGGTTGCAGGAGAATTCCGATAGTCCGTTTTTCCTTTTCTTGCACCTCTACGACCTGCACAAACCTTACTCTCTTTCGCCAGAAACACTCGCTCGATTCCGTGATCGGGAATACGACGGTGCGCTCGGCAACGTCGATGCGACCTTGGGCGACTTTTGGGAGTTTCTTATCTCCAAGGGCCTGGTCGACAAAAGCCTGATTGTCTTCCTCTCGGACCACGGTGAGAGTCTGGGCGAGCACGGCGAGCGGACCCACGGTTACTTCATCTACGAAAGCACCCTTCGAGTGCCGCTGATCATTCATTGGCCTCGCGGGGCCGGCCATTTCCTTTCCCGCGTCGATTTTCCCACAGGCCTCACTGATGTTGCGCCCACCATCTTGCAGTTTCTGGGTATCCCCGCGCCACGCGAGTTCGAGGGCCGGAGTCTCTTGGACATACTGGAGGGGAGAACACCACCCGCGCCTCGCGACGTTTACAGCGAGAGTCTTTACGCACATTACCATTACGGCTGCGCGGCATTGCGCAGCCTACGGCTAGGAAATTACAAGTACATCAGCGCACCCCAGCCAGAGTTGTACGATCTCTCGACCGATCCCGCTGAAAAGGTCAACCTCTACGCGCGCATGAACTCTCTCGACACTACTTGCCGCGAGCGTCTCGAGAAACTCCGCAAGGGGTTTGTGTCGGATGGCAGCCACGCACAACAAAGCGCCGTAGGCCCGGACGTCGCTCGCGCGCTCAGATCACTCGGCTATGTGGCCGCCACCGCCACGCGTGCGACCGACGCCGATACAGGGCCTGATCCGAAAACCAGGGTCGATGACTACTTAAAGACGGAAGAGGCGGTGACGCTGTCATTCGCGGCCCAACTGCCACGCTCAGTGGAATTGCTGACGTCAGTGCTGGCCCAGGACCCCAGCCTCATCGACTCACGAAATTTGCTGGCAATGTTCGAACAGAAACTGGGCCGCCCCGCGGACGCGGCGGAAAACTTTCGCAAGGTACTCGAACGCGACCCGTCCAACCTCCTGGCCCATTACAATCTCGGCGTCGAATACTTCGAACTGCATCGGCTCGATGATGCGGCACGCGAGTTTCAGGCCACCCTCACCGTCGGCTTGCCTCGAGGCGCCGCCGTCGAACAACTCACCCAGCCGGCGGAGGAGATGCTGGGGAAGACATGGCTCGAGAAAAAGGACATGGCCCGGGCCCGCAATCAATATCGACAACTGTTGACGCTCTTCCCGCAGGATTTTGCAGCCCACTACAACCTGGGATGGATTGCTTCCGAAGAGAAAAACTGGGCGGAAGCGACGCGCGAGCTTCGCGCGGCACTGGACATCGAGCCGAAAAACGCCAGCGCCCACAACGCACTGGGGACGATCTGCCTTCAGCAAGGAAATCTTACTGAGGCGGGCCTTGAGTTCGGCGAGGCCATTAAGCTGGATCCCAACTTTGCGCGGGCCCATTACGATCTCGGCCTTACGCTGGCCAAGATGAGCAAGCGGAATGAGGCCACTCGCGAGTTCAAAACGGCCCTCAAGCTTGATCCCAAGTTCCTTCCTGCGCAAAGGGCCCTCGACGAGGTCCAGCGCGGCGAGTAGACGATAACCGTCCAGCCGTACGGGGACGGCTTGCCGTCCCCGCATTTCCGCTGATCCCGATGCGGGCAGGGCAAGCCCTACCCCTACACTGCCTGGAGTCCAGCCGCGTGGGGCGCACTTGGGCGTTATAACGCTTATTGACGTTTTCTGACCAAGCTGATGGCCTTAAGGATAACGCCATTATTCGGAATAGCCGGTCCGAAATCGTTGATCCAGCCCGGATCGCCGCCGCGGAAACCGGTCGTACCTTTCAGCCGGACCTCTTTGATCACTTTGCCCAGGCGGGGATTGGTCCATTCAAACGCAAAGAACGTAATGGGATTGCTCTCCGACGCGCCCAGAGACACGGCATCCGCGTCGTAGGCATAATCGTGTGAAGAGTCGCGTTTCTCCCAGCTCCACTCGGCGATGTTCACACCGTACCCGATGGGTATGGTGGTGACGAAGCCGTCTTCGTACACGATTTCGTACCAGCCGAGCATATCCGCGGTGTCCGCCGGGTCGTAGATCAACCGGAACGACTCCTTATTCGTTGCAGGTTTTGCGGCGGCGTGCAGAAAAATCAGGCTAGTTACGTCCACGCCAATTTTGATGTCCGCTTCTTTCGGCAGTCCGCTACTCTCCTTGCCGTCGGCCGCGGCCAGAATCGCTTTCTTCTCGCCTGTATCACTGAGATCAAAGGGTACCTTGCCAAGCGAGATCGATCCGGTCTTCATGCCGCTCAGATCTACACTCAGCTTCGGTTCCACGGTTCCCATGTTGAAGCTCGCTTGAATGTCAACCGGCGCAAAGGACGTTTCGGTGCGGCTGGGCGGCAACTGTCCCTCGAGCCTGGAGCGAATGTCAGGAAGCATCGATTGAATGACGCCCGAGAGTTGCTTGCCGTCAACGACCTTGCCGTTCCACAGGATGTTGCTGCAGCCAAGGAAATCGGCCATCAACTCCTTGCCGAAGCCGATTTCATTGGTGGCGAACCACGCGGACGGCGCCCCCCCGATAATCGTCTCGCGCTTGCTCCGCCGTTCGTAATCCCGAATGCTGGGAGTGAAGTTTCCATAAACCTGCTTGAATCCCATCTGGTCGAGCTGGGTTTCGCTTTCAAGCGCCTTGGGTTCGTCCCAGAACCAGTTGAAGATCAGAATGTCTTTTGGAACCAGTCGCTCAACTTGCTCACGCGTCATGCCTCCGGCGGCGTTGAATTTCCAGCCGTCCTCGCTATGGTCCGGCTGCAAGCCTACGCCGCGGACACTCTGAAGCAGCATGTCGCCCCAGATGGCGAGCTGAATTCCCTTGGCCGCCAGATGATCGTGGATCTTCTTGACGTCCTCCCCGTAGCGCTCGCCAATGTCCTTGTTTCCGCACACTGGACAGAGGCCAATGGGACAGAACAATTCGTCGTGCCCGGCGTGAATCATCTTAGGCTGCGAGAGGTCGATGTACTCGTCATAGACTTCGAAAAGCAGTTCGTAACTCTTCGGATTGGAAGGACAGTACGTGTCGGGCCACTTCTCGCCGGGCACCTCCGCAAGGTCCTTATGCATGCTCAGCAGGTAGTAGCTGTGGGTGAAGGCAGGCAGCTCAGGAACCAATTCGATCTGGTTCTGCCTCACCCACCGCGCCAGGTCAGCCACTTCGTCTTTCTCGAGAAACCCTCCATCCGCCGTGTCTTGATGGGATGAATTGGGTGTCCGATTGTGGAGTGTGCCGGCGGGATAGTTACGGCGCCCATAATTGGCATCGCGGACGAATTCCAGCCACGCGGAGTTTAGCTCGGGGTGGCTTTCGAGACGCATGCCGGCGTTCATCTCCATGATCAGCGTGTTGTATTTGTAGAGGGCCATGAAGTCGTGAATGAACCGTTTAAAGAAAGGGATATGATCGCGCCCGGGAAGATAAAGCTTGAGGCCGCGAAAGGGCTTGTCGGGCCAATCACGAATGCGCACTCCCGGAATTTGCAATTGCCCGTTGTCCCTCGACACTAATTGGCGCAGGGACTGCAATCCATAGAAGGCCCCTCGATCGTCGCTCCCCCCAATCAAGACCAGGCTGGGGGAAACCTGCAGGACATACCCTTCGGCGCCAGGATTGTGAGCGCTCACTTCGATGTGGTTCTGCGCACAATATTCCCTCACCAAGGGGTTGGCGACGGAGCCCATGACGATCATCCGCCTCCCCGCGCCGATTCGAGCCAGCCGATCGGTTTTGAGAAACACCCCAAATCGATCTGCAAGTTCATCCGTCAGAAAATGCGCCAGATCCATGTCCTCTTGCGACGCCGTGGACGGAACGGCAATCACAACGTTATCGTCCAGGGTAAACCCGCCCCCTGCCACAGTGATTTCTCGAGGCGTTGGAAAGATCAACGAGGCGACGCCCCCGGGCGCAGCCGGACATGGGATCGCTTGGGTGGCCAAGATCAGTGCGGCCATTACAAAGTTGCGGATTGTTGTCATGAAGACCTTATCCTTAGAAGTCACATTCTCTCTAATGAAAGCCGGATTCTGTAAAGTGACGCAGCGCGGGTTTGCCACCGCAACCAAATCGGCATTCTCCGTGTCCTCTGTGCCTCTGGGACTTGAACACAGAGGCCGCGGAGCGCCTCAGTGAGCTCTGTGCTTTGTCCTTTCCCGGCACAGAGGACACGGAGAAAAATCATTCATGTCTAAACCACATGCCCTTAGGCGGCGTTAGCTCGCGCCATCTTGAAAACCTTCCGGGCGTTATCTCCGTACACTTTCTTGAGGATTTCGTCCGGCAGGCCCAATCCATAAAGCGGCCAATGGTACGAGAAACCTCCGGAGGCCCCATCGAGTCCCATCTCCCATCCGTAAAAGTGCTCATCCTGGCTTTCGAGTATTCGGAATGTGATGCGGAACATCGGGCGTGTGTAAGCCATATCCGTCCCGTAGAGCACGCGGTCGGGGTAGCGCTGGATGAACTGGCCCGCGAATCGCGCAATAGGAGACATTTCCCCAAAGCGGGCGGCCACGTCCACATAGAGGTTGGGATTGCGATCCAGAATCTGACCCAGCCGCGGCAGGTCATACTCGAGGTTGGCGATGTGGCACGCAATGAAGGTCGTCCGGGGGTGCTTCGCGACCGCGCGCTCGAGACATTCAATCAATTCGTTGTGGCCCAGGACGCCTGGGCCCACGGTGATTCGCCACCTGTAGCAATTCATGAGTCCGTCATTGGTATTGTCCATCGGCTCATAAGCCCAGATTGGGTCTGAGACGTGCATGTTGATGGGCATTCCCAAGCGGGCGCATTGGTCGTAAAGAGGGTCCATACGCGCATCGTCCGGGTGCAGGCCCGATCCTTTGGGCGCTCCCCAGATGCCGGTGCCCTTGTCGCCGATTTCGCCCACTCCAACGGCGCCCAGGCGATGACACTCCTCGAGCGATTTCACGGCGGCCGGCCCAAATCCCGGTTCATCGCAGCCTTTAAGGTCGAACCCACACCATAGGTCAAAACGTTCCGGGTACTTGGAAAACCGCTTGCTCAGCTCTGAATATTTATCCGGAGAGCCTGTCCTAACGAAGGTGACAGTCTTCTCGACGCCGGCGTCGTCCATCAGTTTGACCATCTCATCCAGGTCCTCCGGCGACTTGACCCATTCGGCATGGTAATGAGCATCAACTACCGGATACTTAGCCTTTGTAATCTCAGTTTTGGGAATCTTATAGAGAGAGCGGGGGCGGTAGTCTTTCAGCAGGAGCTTGTCCGGCAAGGTCTGGGACTCATCCCCCGGCGTCGGCGCCTGTTGTGCGCGCGCCAACTCCCGCGGGCTTACGGCCGCTGCCCCGGAAAGTATCATCCATTGTCTACGATTCATAGGCATTCCTCGATGGCGCTGAATTCAAGTGGCCATGCGTTCGGCCAAAATGTTTCTCCGCGTTCTCTGTGTCATAAAAGACTAAACACAGAGGTCACTAAGACTCCGCGTCCTCTGTATTGAGGGTTTATAAGCACGGAGAACACGGAGAATGTTCTTTCACTGACCGGCATGTTTTACTACACCTTCGCAGGCAGGCTATTCGGGCTGGGGCTGCTTGCTGTCGCCCAGGAAAACCGTACAGTTTAGCTGCTGGTCAGGACTGACTGCCATGTACCCTTTTGACCCGTAGAAAAACACGCCCGATGACCTACCTGCTTCTTCATTGCTGAAGCGGTGTTCATCCGGATCGCAGAACGTAGCAATCTCGACCCCGTCCATGCGCGATAGGAGTTCTACGTGGTCCCGGCCCCGGTCGCCCATAGCAATAATGGCAGCTCGAATCCGATCGTTGGCGCCTGCCCGCCCGTTCAATGCAAAGGCCAAGGGAGCGGCCCCTGCGCTCATCAAGAATGTCCTTCTGGCAATTTTTTGCATATGGATAATGCCCCAATTCCCCACCTTGGCAAGAAGGGGACGGCTCAAGTTTGTGACGGTTTCCGGGCGATCGCATCGATCTCCACTTTGATTCCTTCTCCAAGCACGCTCTGCACAGTCGTCCGCGCAGGCAGAATGCCGCTGAAAAAACTGCGATAGACGGCGTTAAAACGAGCGAAGTCCTTGATGTCGGAAAGGTGGCACGTGCACTTGATCACATCCTCGAAAGTCATCCCAGCCGCTACCAGGACCTTCCCGATGTGTTCCATAGTTAGCTGGGTTTCTTCCTCGATGGTTCCCCGCTTCACCTCACCGGTGGCAAGGTTGAGCGGCCCCTGTCCGCTAATGTAGAGCCAACCGTCGACCAATACACCTGCCGAGTAGGCTCCCGTAGAGACTTTCTTATCGGGATGCAGAATCTCTGTTTTTGGCATCTTGGATTCCTCCCTGTGTCGTGCCGCGCTAGGCAGGTCCTCGAAACGCATTGGCCAAGCGAGGGCAGCGCGGCATGTTCAAACGATCGAGCAAAGCTAACACGTTCGCATTCAGGAAGTCGATATGGGCGGCGTCCAGCGGGTCTAAATCGCGTCCCGGGTCGCGAACAAAAGTCTCTTTAATGATGCCGCGAGCGGCGAGCAACCGTTTTTCGGCGTGGTGATAAAGCTCCATGTTCTGCAAGCTATAGACAATTTGGGGAAGTGTGCCCGTGAACGCGTCGTAGGCCTCCTGCCGGTGTCCGCCCTTGGCCAGCCGGAAAATGCGCGCCAATAAGTCCGACAATGATAACGAGGGCATGACGCCGCATATCCCTGCCGCCACCAATTCGAGCAGGTACATCCCACCCCAACCTTCAATCACTCCGACCTCGCCGCACGTCGCGTCCAGAATCGACGCAATCCGGGCTGCCATCAGGGGTTCTTCAAGTTTGACCCATCGAAAATGGGGATGTTGCCGGTGGAGCTTAACAATGAAGCCCTTGCTGACAGTTGGCCCCCCCGGATTGTAGTCCTGCAAGACCAGGGGCACGTCGATCGCCGACAGGATGCGGTCAAAATGTCGAAGCAGGTCCTGCTCTTCCAGGGCAAAAAGGCGGGGCGCAGCTACGGACACAGCCGCCGCTCCCGCTTCCTGCGCGAATCGCGCCAGTTCCACAGTCTGAATCGCAGAACCAGCATTCGCCTGGGCGATTACCGGCACGCGGTTGGCCGATAGCTCGACCGCCTTGGCAATAATCTGTCGGCGTTCTGCATCGGAGAGCTTGTAGAATTCGCTCGCGTAAGCGGGCAAGCAGACGGCACAGATATCGATGCCGCAGGCGAATTCCAGAAGCGGCTCATAAGCGTTCCAGTTAATTCCCTCCCTCTCATCAAAGGGTGTCGGGATTATTGGGATGATGCCATCGATCTTAATTCCTGGTTGTGTAATCATACGAAGCGTTCCAGTTTACCGAAGCCAAAAAGTCTGTCAACTCTATTGCACCTTTGGGGCGCCGATCTTCCAGCCGGCTGGAACATTCTCCGGCTCGTAGTCAGGTGCCTAAGCTTGCCCGCTCGTCGGAGTCTGCCACGCGGACCCCGGCACAGTCCGCCAAAGGCACATTAAGGCCAAAACCGTTGTGCTAGTATTAAGCCTTACAGAAGGCTCTCGGGCTTGTGAATTAGGCGAAGAAACCGATGGCAGGTGCAAAGAGCAGTCCAGTTCCGGCGATCGAGCGCGCGCTCACGTTACTCGAGTTTCTAGCTCAGTCGAAGTCTGGGTTCTCCACTTCCGAAATAAGCCGGAGGCTTGGACTTCCCAAGAGTTCGACCTATCTCATCGTAGACACCCTTGAGAGGCGTGAATTCCTGCAAAAGAACCGGCAGAATGGCAGATACTATTTGGGAATGAAACTAATCACTCTAACGCGCTACGCCATCGAGAACCTCGACCTGAGAGAAGAGGCAAAGCCCTACTTACGTTCGCTCATGAAGGAGACAAAGCTGATTGTGCACATGGCCGTGCTCGATGGTACCGAGGCGATGCTCATCGACAAGGTGGAGGCGCTGGGTACGGGCCGACAGACCTCTTTTGTCGGTCGCCGGCTGGACGTCCACAGCACCGGTGTCGGCAAAGCCTTGGTGGCGTATGTCAGCGAAGAAGAACTCGCCTTGATCGCAAGACACAAGGGCTTTCCGCGGCGCAACGAGAACACGATTACGTCACTCGCCGCATTAAAGCGGGAACTCGCCCAAGTAAGATCCCGCGGATATTCCCTGGATAATGAGGAAGACGAGATCGGGGAGCGTTGCATTGGGGCGCCGGTTCTTGATCGTAACTCCACGGTCGTCGCCGCGATCAGCGTAGCCGGCACTTTGGGTCAGATCCCTGACGAGCGTGTGCCGGACCTGGCCAATGCGGTGAAACGGACAGCAGCCCAGATTTCTGCGCACTTGAGCAGCATTGGGAAAGGATCGGCCTTCCAACTTGCCACCGGCGGGAGCGCTGGGTTATCCGCAGATTCTGTGGAGGGTAATGGGCCATCGACCCATACTTCGGAATGAAAGCCCAGTGGTGAGGCAAAAGATCATGGGATCTTCGGTCAGAATGACAGCCCATTGAATTCTCCGCATTCAAAACGCGCTGTAACTGCGCTGGCTTTCCTGCTGCCGTGCTTGTGTACGCTAACCCTGCCCTTGTCAACTCTCCGTGGCCAGGAACCTGAGAACAGAGCGCGTGAATACGAACGAGGCGGGGCAGCGGCGCTCGAGCAGAAGAACTATGCGGTCGCTGAGCAGCAGTTCCAATTGGCGCTCAAGCTTGACTCGGCCTCAGCGTCCGCTCACTCCGGACTCGGCATTGCCCTGCGGGAAAATGGGAGACCCGGCGAAGCAGTGCGAGAATTCCAAAATGCCGTGACGCTCGAGCCGAAAGCGTGGCAACACCGTTACATGCTGGCGCAAACCTACATCGTCCTGGGGAACTATCGGGACGCGGTCGCTGCGCTGCGCAAAGTTCTTCTCTTACATCCCGGCTTTCCTGATGCGCTTTACAATCTGGCCATGGCCGAGTCGAAGGCGGGGAACCGCGAGGCCGCAATCCAGAACTTTCGCACCCTCATTTCACGTCAGCCGCAAGATGCCGGCGCCCATTTCCAACTCGGCCTCGCGCTGCGTGAGACTGGAGACCGGTGGGGCGCAATGACCGAGTTCCAATCGGCATCGGCGCTCGAACCTCGAAACCTCCAGATTCCCTATGAAATTGCTTGGACCCAGGTAGAACTCGAGCACTTCGATGAGGCCTTGGCGGGGTTCCAGTCTGCTTCCCGAGTTGACCCGAACTTTGCCCCTGCGCACTATGGCGTGGGAATGGTTCGCGAACTTACGAATGCGGGTGACTGGGGCGTCTCGGAATTCCGGGAGGCGATTCGTTTGCAACCCGACTACCTGGCGGCAGAAGTCCAGTTGGCCCGCGTTTTGGTGGAGCAACGGAACTTCGACGAGGCGGTCGCCGCGCTCGAAGCGGCCACTCGACTCCAGTCCAACGATCCTGGCATCCACTATGTATGGGGTCTCTATTACAAAAATCAAGGTGACCCCCGGAAGGCCCTCGATGAATTCAGTAAGTCTCTCCAACTCGCCCCAAGGGCTCCTGAAGCCCACTACGAAGTAGGGCTACTGCTGCGGCAAAAGGGCGACTTGGAAGCCGCGGCAAGGGAATTTCGCCGGGCCATTGAACTGAGTCCTAGTGATGGTCCTTCCCTGCTCAATCTCGCGCAGATCCTCGGCCTGCAGGGGAAAACAGAGGAGTCGCATCAAGCGATGCAAAGATTCGTCGCGCTGCGAGAAGACCGCGACACTCTTAGAACGGTTCAACTTTACAACGACACCGGCATCCGGATGGTCGAGCAAGGGGATGTGAACGCCGGGATCGGTTATTTTCGAGCCTCCATCGAACTCAGCCCTGATTCTTCGGACATGCACCGCAATTTAGCGAAGGCCCTCTTCCAGGCGGGCAAATTGGAGGAAGCAGGAAAGGAATATGAGACGACAATTCGTCTCAATCCGCGCGACTGGCAGGCCCATTGCGGTCTCGGCGAAGTGCTCGCCCAGCAGAACCGGTTGCCGGAGAGCATCAAAGAAGTCGAAACCGGGACGCAACTGAACCCCAGCTCAGCCCAGGCATACAATCTCTTGTCGCGCCTGTACCAGCTCGCTCATGACCCGGCGCGGGCTCAGGCTGCGACGGCCCGAGCCAAGTCGCTTGAGCCGGAGGGAGCCCACTCAACGCCTGCGGCAGGTGCGGAAAAAGGGACGACCCGAACCCCTGCAGCCGAATCGAAGCCACAACGCTGAAGCCCGCCCGTTCAGACAGGGCGTTGGGGGTTGGTGGCGCGCCGCGCGGCTGTTTTGTTTCCAGCCGGTTGGACGATTCAGCCGAAACCTCCTACCACAGACTTGACACCCAAGCTCGCCGCGCATATCTTTCGCTGATACAGGTGGGGGACTTTGTGTCCTTTACCAAAGTGGCTTTTGCAACCAGTGGCATTTTTACCGGTAATCGCATGACATTTCACTCCTTTCGCGTCGGCGTTGTCCCCAGTGGATTGTGAGTTAAGCGGGAGGGCCGAGGGTAGGCTCGAGGCACTATGGAGGCTGAGTTATGAGGATCAAAAGTATCTGTGTTTCCATCTTGGCGCTCGTGTGCATGGCCGCAGCAATTGCGATGTACGGCCAGGAAATCAGAAGTATGATCGTCGGAAACGTCACGGACTCGTCCGGGGCGGCGGTTCCCGGCGCTCGCATCACGGTTAAGAATGAGGGTACGGGTATTGAATACCACGCCACTACGGATACTTCAGGAACATACACAGTTCCTGACCTTCTGGCGGGAACGTACACAGTGACCGCCGTCAAAGAAGGGTTCAGGACGTTCCAGGCTAATGGTGTTCAGCTCCTTTCGTCCCAGACAGCCCGCCAGGACGTGGTGTTGCAAGTCGGGGCAGTCGTTCAGACATTAGAGGTCGCCGGGCATGCCCAGCTCGTGCAGACAGACTCGCCCACGATCGGAGGTACGATCGCGACGCGCGAACTGTCGGACCTTCCCTTCGTCACCACCGCCACCGACGGGCTAATGAATTTGGTTCCGGGCATGTCGCAAGGGATCACCAACGGAAACTCCAATCCTGACGTCGGCGGTGCTGCCTATGTCGGAACGAGCAACTGGACCGTGAACGGGATCAGCACGAATAACCCCGGTGCAGGCGGCGGGGGAGACGTCACGTACATCGGCACCTCCGAAATGATCGCTCAAGCGAACTTGCCCGCGATTGGTACGCTGCAAGAGTTCAAAGTTGAGAGCTCTGTGAATGGCGCCGAGTTCCGTTCCCAAACGGCCGTCACGATGGTGACCAAGCAGGGAACTAACAAGTTTCACGGACAGGCGTACGAGTACAACGAAAACAAAACGACGAGCGCAAACTCCTTTGACCTCAACAAATACAGCGAGAATGAAACCCCCTTCAATCGGAATCAGTTCGGCGCGAACCTGGGGGGGCCGATTCTTCGCGACAAGATGTTTTTCTTCGTCAATTACGACGGGATTCGCGAAATACATCCCACTCCCGTCTATGCGACTTTTCCCACCCCGGCCATGAAGCAAGGGAATTTATCGAACCTGTGCGACACCTGGAGCGCCGCCGGCCTCTGCACCGACACGACCAACGGCCAGCAGTTGTACAATCCACTCACCGGCCAGCCTTTCCTGAATAATCAGATTCCCCAATCAATGATTACCTCGCAAGCCAAATTCCTGTCCAATTATTTGCTTGCTCCCAACGTGAATTTCTCACCCACACCCGCAGGTGGCGGGTCGGTGTTTCTGCAAGGCTCGCCATTCGCATTCTACGATTGGGCCGGGACACTTCCTCTCCGTTTTGGAACTAATAACGCCCAGATGCGCCTGGACGGACAAATAGGGAGCAAGGACTCTGTGGTGGGCTTCGCCACTGTGTCGAAAGGGGCGCCGTGGTTTTACGGCTACACGTGTTGCCCAAATTTCGGCAACTGGTCAGACCACGGCTATAACTGGTATAACCTCAGCGCAACGGAGACTCACACCTTCGGCCCGGGGACCATCAACGAATTTCGTTTAGGAGCTGTGGTTACTGCGATGCGTTCCTTTGGGGAAAACCTGGGTGTCGAACCGCAAAGCCTGTTTCCTCAAATGCCCGCGAATTTGGATCACGGCCTGCCCATGGTCACTCTCAACGGCTATCAAGGACCCTACGACGTCGGTTCAGCGCACAATATACAGAACACCGTGGATTGGGTCGATAACCTCACGATGGTCCGAGGCCGACACACGATTAAGACCGGCCTGGAGGAATCCGGGTACAAGGAAAACGATTTTTGCTGGCCTACCTGCGGCCCCCCGCTGGGTAGTTTCACCATCTCAGGCCAATGGACGGGCAACCGCGGGTGGAACATTCCGGGAAGCAGTTACGGCCAATCGCTTGGAAACGCCTATGCTGACTTCCTGCTGGGCGATGCGGACGCTTCCAGCTACGCCGCCCCCACGAACCAGCGGATGTACGATCGCGAATGGGACTTTTACGTTCAAGACACCTTCAAGGCCTCGCCGCGCCTCACTCTCTCTTACGGCGTACGCTACATGTTCCAGAGACCCTGGACGTTTAAGGACCATGACGCGACTTTCTGGGACCCGGCGCTCAACAAATTGGTGATTCAGGAAAATTCCCCCACGGTAACCGTTCCGCCGGGGGCGGATCCCGGGGCGTTTGCGGCTTATCCTTTCGTCACCACCCAGCAGATCGGCGCTCCGCTCAACTACTTCAAGGACGACTTCCATAACTGGGCTCCGCGCGTAGGCTTCGCCTACCGTCCGTCCAACAACAACAAGACGGTGATTCGAGGCGGATGGGGCTTTTACTATGCTTTCAACGCGGCATGGTCAGGACCGCTGGAAAGTTTGAGTAATGTGCCTTGGGAGCGGACCGCCGCTTTCAGCACTCAATTGCCCGGCGCTCCGACGAGCGGCTTCCTTCCGGACGTTACCTTCGCTAATCCCTACCCGTCTGGCTTGGTTCAAGGCGAGGCGGCAAACCCTTCCATCTCGGCCATGGACCGGAACGAGGTGAATCCCAGAACGCAGCAGTGGAACCTGACGCTGGAACGCCAAGTGGGGGATAACTGGTCGTTCCGCGGAAGCTACGTGGGCGCGCAAGGGCATCACCTGCTTTCTCAGTACAACAACATCAATCGTCCGAACGTGCAACAAGCGGGGGTTCCTTATCAGCAGCAGCTTCCCTTCCAGCCGTGGTACTCCATCTCTTGGTTTAACTACCCGGGGACCAGCAATTTCGATCAACTCCAACTTGAGGTGCAGAAGCGCTTCGCCAACGGGCTCACGTTTCGGACTGAATATGATTGGTCGCGAAATCTCACCAATATTAACGCCGACAACGAGGGAGGCGGCATTCCGCCTCAAAACCCGTGGAATCTCCGGTCGGAGTACAGCAACGAGGAGTTTCAGTACCGGCACAGATTCCTGGTTTACTATGTGTACGAACTGCCCGTGGGGCGCGGCAGAAAGTGGCTGGGAAGCGCGAATAAGTTCGTGGATGGCGCGCTGGGCGGCTGGCGAGTGTCCGGAATCACCACTTACCACAGCGGCGATGCGCTCTCGCCAACCTTCGAGAATCCCGGCACGTTGGTTGGCTGGGACTTCGTAACCCGGCCGGACCGGGTGGCGGGCGCGCCCCTTTACGCCGGAAGGCAATCTGGCCACGACACCGTGGACGGCGTCCAGTGGTTCAACCCCGGGGCGTTCGCTCCTCCTCAGCCTTACACTTATGGCAACGCGTCGCCTTTCTCGATCTTTGGTCCCGGGTTCGGAGATTGGGACATGAGTGCGATGAAGAGTTTCCGAATCCCGAAAGGCGAGGCCACCAGGTTGGAATTCAAGGTCGATTTCTTCAATTTGCCGAACCACTATAACCTAGGAGATCCTGACACCGGTATTTACGATGTTCGTGATAGCGGCGTCGTTGATGCCTATTCTGGCAAGATTTCCGGCGGCGCTAACGCCTATGCCCCGCGCTTGATCCAGATTGGGCTCAGGTTGATGTTTTAACGGACCTTGCTCCGGTCTTTCGAACACTGTAGGGGCGGCCCGCGGCCAACCATTAGGGTTGCCCCTACAACTCCTCCAATCCGGTTCGGAATCGCAAATCATCCGCGCTTGCGAGGAGACGTTGTGTATCGCACTCTAATGGGCACGGGTCTCATTTTGCTTGTAGTTACGGCGGCAGGGGCATCTGCTGAACTCAACCCTTCGTTGCCGTGACCGCAGGAGATTCATTACGGCTCCGGCGCGCTGGCGGTGCGTAGTCTCGAGATACGCCTTCCGTCGGATGCAGCCGCTGAAGACCGATTTGCTGCTGAGGAACTTTCGTCATCTCTTTCGAGAATCGTAGGGAGCCCGATTTTCGTGCCGCAAGGCGGCTCGACAGGCAAGGCGATAACCTTGCGGAGGAACGGCGCGCTTGATCCGCTGCCTTCGCCGGGTGAAAAGGCCGGGCCCGATTCACGCGAGTCGTATTCGATCAAAGTGACCCCCGAGGGCGTAGAGGTCGAGGGCCGCTCTTCCGCAGCCGTCTATTACGGTGTGCAGACGCTCATCCAACTGGTGGAAGCCCGCCTGCTTGACTACGCCGGGACGAAGAATGTTTATGCAGCGGAAATACCAAATGATCAGGTAGCTTGCTGCCTGCGGCGGGTATGGCGTATCATCTGACCTTCGCGGTTGCCCCGGATGTGCATGCGATCAAAGAAGTGGAAACGCGCGGATGGAGACATATATGGGTATGCTCCTGGACAAAGCATTCACGCAAGGGAGGTTGCGATGAAGCTCGGGATGCTCCTTTTGGCTATCTCCTTACCCCTCGCGGCTCGTGACACGCCGCCAGCCGGGCAAATCACCAACCCACAAGCACTCGCTAAGGTCCGGAGCTATTGCGTCGACACCGAAGGGCTAAACGGTTTCGACCGTCATCTCCTCAAGGACTTCTTGAAGGCAGAGAGCAAGCCGAAGCATCTCCTCGCCAAGCTCCCCTGGAAGCTGGTTCCCGCGTGCGAAGAAGGTGCTTCTGAAGCGGCTGCCAAGGTGGAGTTTGTACCAATCCGAGTGGTTAAAATGGGGCTGCCACAACCTACGCCAGGCCAGGAGACAGAAAGACCTTACGCAACCAAAGTGGCGCTGCAGATTGTGGATGCGAATTCCCGCGAGGCGCTCTATAACGTTGAGGCCGGGGCGGTCATGAATGCTATAGGGCCGGCGGATACCTCGGCGAGCTCGCCTGCCAGCGACAACACCAACCCGGTCTTGGAACAAAGGGACGCTCTCTACCACGCGTTCTGGGCTTTGGTCAACGACGTCCAGCAACTTCAGCAGCTTCAGCGAACCCAGACAAAGTGAAACAGCGCGGCAGAGCCGCAAATAAATGCAGATTCTTCGCTTCGCTCAGAATGACATGTCATCCTGAGCGAAGCGAAGGATCTGCTTTTTCCTCGCGCCGCGAAAAAACTCGTCCTGAGTGCTACTGAACAAAAGAGCGGCCACCGGCAGAAACCGGTGGCCGCCCAATTGATGCTCACTTGATCGCAGAACCAGCCGCTAGAAATACAACTTCAAGGCAAACTGGATTTCCCGCGAATCGTTTTGTGTCCCGCCGATGGAACCGAAGGTCGTATCTTCGATCGTGCCGTCGATGCCGCCGAGGTTGACGTGGTTGAAGGCGTTGAAGAACTCGGCTCGGAATTGGACGCTCTGCTTGTTCTCGTGGATGGGGAAGTTCTTGTAGAGGCCGAGGTCAAAGTTCTGCTCGCCCAGATTGCGTGCCGTGTTGCGCCCGAGGTTGCCGTAGGTGTATGGCGCGGGCGTAGCGAAGGCGGCTTTGTTCAGGTAGCCGGTCGTCTGATCTGTACCTGAGGACGGAGTGGTTCTCTGGGGTTGGCCGGGAACGAGATCCGGTCGCTCCGCAAGCGAGCGCTGGCCGATGTTGGCAACATCGACGTTAACGCCCATGCCGAGCGGCCCGCCGCTGTTAAAGTGGGTAATACCGCTGAACTCCCACCCTCCCAAAATGGCGGTAACGACCGGATTGGTGTTGTTAAGGAATCGGCGGCCATGCCCTGCCGGCAGGTCGTACACCCAGCTGCCGGTGAAGATGTGCCGGTAATCGAAGGTGCCGTCGCCGCGGTCGGCCGCGAAATTGTTGTCAATCTGAGGAGCCGAGCTCTGGGAGAATCCGGACCCGCCTTCGTCAATGTAGTGGCCCCAGGCGTAGCTGGCAAGGAATTGCAGTCCGTTGGAGAATTTCTTCTCGATCTTCACCTGAAGCGAGTTGTACGCGGAGGTCGCTACGTTGTCCATCATGCTATCCGCACCGAAGCCTCCCGAAGTCGGGTAGGTGCCGAAGTTGGGGTCAGCGTATTGGTAAGGCCGGAAATGTCCTGGCTGGCCCACGGTGCCCGGCCCAGGCAGAGGATCGTTCTCATTGGTGAAGAGCGGCATGTGCCTGCCACCATCTCCCACATACTCGACTTCCAGCATGAGGTTATTGGCCAACTCGCGCTGCACCCCGGCATTCCATTGCACGCTGTAGGGCGTGCGGTTGTAGCGAGCCATGGTGTGCTGCGCGTCGGCGGGCGTACCCGGCACGGGGGCGTTGTAGGTCGGGTACATGTGCTCTGTATAAACAATCGTAGACCCGGGTGCGTTGAGGCCCGACAGAGTGTCGCCGATGGCGTACGGCCAGGTGCCGCGGGCGCCCTGCCCTTCCCAGTAGTAGTTCGAACCGTAGAACATACCGAAGCCGGAGCGCAGGGTGGTCTTGGGAGTCGCGGCATAGGCCAGTCCCAGACGCGGACCAAAGTCCTTGTAATCCGGCCGCATCAGCGAGGGATCGTTGATGTTCGAGCCTACCCCGAGAAGCGGATTCGGGCCTGCCCATACAAATTTATTATCCGAGAAGTCGTACTCCGAAAGGTGGTTGTGGACTTCCGTGGGCCACTTGTCGTATTCCCAGCGCAGACCCGCGTTGACCGTAAGTTTGCGCGTCAACTTGATATCGTCCTGGAAATAGATGGCCTCTGTCTTATCGCGCATGTAGGCGGCCGTAATGCCGACGTTGCGCGTACCGCCGCTCGGGATGCCAAGCAGGAACGATGCCAGGCTCGATCCCGTGACGGCTGTGTCGGCGGGGTTCGGGTCAGAGGTCTGGATACTGCCGTAATTAAACTGGCTGGTAAACAGGCCATCGGTCCAACCCTGCATGTAATTGAACTCGAATCCCGCTTTCATCGAGTGCTTGCCCCGGATCATCGATACGCTGGCCAACTCCTGCCAGATGCTCGACAGGAAAGGATTTCCAGTTTGTGAAGGACTTGACCATGACGCGGGGTAAACTTCCGGAAAGAGGGGATACTTGGAGTTCTGTACCGGGGTGCCATCGATGGGGTGATCACCCAGGAAAGCGGCCCAGCCGCGGTCATTGTCCGCCGTGAAAATCAAGGTACGGTTGACGGATGACTTGAGGTCCACGACCGTAGTGGGCGAGGCGAGCCAAGTGAGGCTGACCATGCCGTTTTGAAAATGGTTGTCCAAGGTGTTGTAATTATCGGGTATGTTATACGGGCTGATGCTGATCTGCTTCTGATCCGTGTAGCGCCCGAACATCTGCATGTTGTCTTTCAATTTGTAATCGATGCGGCCGTTGAGCTGGTATTGGTTAAGTGAATCGGGAGCAACCACCACGCTGTTGAAGCCGCCGGGCGCGTTCTCAGCCAAAAGATTCGTCTGCGGGTACCACACCTTCGCATAAGCGATATTGAAGGGATCGAACCGGTTCGCGCAGATTTCGTTCAGGACGCCGTTGCAGGAGATCTGTGCGCCCGTAGTGGGGTCGTAGATCGGGGGTTGATCCCTGAGGTCGGCAGCCGCCGATCCGAAGTCGCCCCACTGCGCCGTGGTGGGAATAGTGCCGAGATTCGTCGACGCCTCTCGAACCTTTACACCTTCATAATTGAAAAACCAGAACGCCTTATCGTGTCCGTCGTAGAGTTTAGGGATGTAAATCGGGCCGCCTATCGTCCCTCCGTATTGATTTCTGCGCAGAGCGGTCTTGGGAGTTTTCGTCACATCATCGAAGAACTCAGTCGCATCAAGCGCGTCGTTGCGCAAGAATTCGTAGCCGGAACCATGAAGTTGGTTGGAGCCGGACTTGGTGGCCACGGCCACATTGGCCCCAGCAGCTTCGCCAAATTCCGCACTGGTGATGTTGGTCCGAACCTGGAATTCTTGAATCGAGTCAATCGCCGGTTGAATTCCGTAGGCCTTAAAGAACTCTTCGTTGTTGGAAACGCCGTCCAGCGTGTAATCGTTCTGTTCGGAACGGTTGCCGCTCACGCTGTAGTTGCTGCCGGTGGCTTGATAGATCCCGCCTCCGTTGTTCACGCTGCCGGGAACCATCGCAAGCAAGTCGGTATAAGCCCGGCCATTGAGGGGCATTTCTAGCACACTGGCGTTGTTAATCGTGGTTCCCACCGTAGAATTCGTGGTGTTGAGCAAAGGCGCCACGGCCTGCACTTCCACCGTCTGCGTGACAGCACCGATTTGCAGTGTGACGTTCATGGTGAGCGAGGCAGCCACGTGCAATTCCTGTGCGGCGACTTCCGCGGCTTCAAACCCTTGCTTCTCCACTTTGACCGTATAAGGTCCCGGAACCATAGAGTCAAAACGGTATGCTCCCGCCGCATCGGTCTTGGTGGTCCGGGTAACTCCTGTGTTGACATTGGTGGCCGTAACAGTGCAATCCGGCACCGCCGCCGCAGACTGATCCGTCACGGATCCGACGATGATACCGAAGTACTGCTGAGCCATGACGCGCGTTCCAACGCCGAGGGCGACGAGCAGAACTACTGCGCTCCCCAGCAACCCCAGCCATTTGACCGCTTGTCCTCTCATGCTTTCCTCCTTTTAGGTTTGCGTCGTGCTTGGTTCTTGTTCGTTTACAAAGAGCGTTTGTCACTCCCGCGAAGGAGGGAATGACGGCATTGTTGCTAATTGCTTTCGGCCGCCGACAGCTTGTGGAAGATACCTTGCTCCCGCTCGGCCAAGTCCGGCCGGCCGGTAGCACGGTACACTTCGGCAAGTAGTTTGTGGCTGAGAGCGTCCGAGGGGTTATTCTGGGCGGCGGCTTCGAGCAGGGGTTGTGCCTTGGCCGGGTCGCCGCTCGCCATCCACGCCTGACCCAGCGCTCGGCAGACTTCCCACGAGGTTGTGTTCACTTGGTGCGCCGCTGCCAGTTCCGTGATAGCGTCTTGAATCCTACCCTGGGCAAAGCGGTACTCGCCAATGCGCAGGTGTGCAAGGTCGTCCAGGGGGTAGTTTTGCAGCTCCGCTTCATATTCCTGGGTAGCCTGTTCGTATTGTCGTTGCTCCCAGTACATTTCTGCGATCCCGCGGTGGGCTCCTTCGAGGCCGGGGTTCAACTGGAGCGTCTTGCGGTACTCGAGGATGGCATTCTGGTATTTCCCGGACCAGACGAAAGCCTCCGCCGCCAACTCGTGGGTGCGATAGGAATTCGCGTCGCTCTTTTGAATGCGCTCGTAGTAGTCCTCCGCCACTCGACGGTACCCACCGGCAAGCTGGTAATCCGCATCCATTGCCACTGTAGAATCGGATGGTACTTTCTCCAGTTCCGCCGTGGCCTCTTCGTGCTTGCCCAAAGCCATCAAGGTCGTCCCGAGCCAGAGATGCCCCTCTGGAATGTCCGGCTTTATCGCCAATGCTCTCTCCAGGGCAACCTGCGCGCCGACAAACTGTCCCATGCGAGATTCGCTGATTCCCAAGAACAATTCGGCTGCCCACAACGTTGCGTCCAGTTGAGAAGCGCGCTCGAGGGCGGGAACGGCTTGGTCAAGCCGGTTGCCAAGGTAGTAAGCGAGTCCAAGACGCTGCCAGACATCAGCGCGGTCAGGATGTTCCTTCAGGAAGCTCGCGTAGCTGTCGGCAGCTCGGTCGAAATCTCGCGCCTGCTCGGCTGCCTTAGCTTCCTGGAGCCAGTCCGGCCCCGGGCGCTTACTCTGGGCCGGTAGCACGGGAGCGACGAAGGTCAGGAGCACAAGTAACCAGAGAACCGGCTCGACCCGCCGCCATAACACCCTATCTGCTCTTATAGGGAACATCGAGGCCCTCGAACTATACCTGCAATCACCTTGAAGGTTAATCCGCCCGGTTTCTGTGCTGCACGCCTATTGCCACGTTGATAACTATAATTGGCTTTTAGAATCAATACCTTAGTGTTCAGACAATATTGGATTCGCCAACAAATACAAAAACTGGAATTCAGAATAAGGAATATTATGGATTTGTATAAATGGAGTGATAGAGCTCGGCAGATAAGTATTACTCTGCAGCCCAAAAACAACTACTGACTGGCAGTTATTCCCCCGGAGCCTTGTTCTGTCATTCCAAAAACCTACGGGATTCGCGCCTACAAACAGGAATGAGAATCCAGCCCCCGAAATTCGCAACGAAAAATGACGCCAACCCACGGAAAATATGAGGATTATTATCGCTTTTTTGCGT
>Ga0181518_10001601_pt1 | contig 23098 bp, 20 predicted proteins | sample PEATcosm2014_Bin_28_FD_119751 | JGI IMG/M metagenome (GOLD analysis project Ga0181518, IMG submission 119751) | Peatland microbial communities from MTU Mesocosm Facility, Houghton, MI, USA - PEATcosm2014_Bin01_60_metaG | ecosystem: Environmental > Terrestrial > Soil > Wetlands > Peat | place... | reverse complement strand
TGAGGAGACGGGGCAAGCCCCGTCTCTACAGATCATTTTCGCGCCGGTGAGCGGTGCGTCAACAGCGCTACTGCGGAGAAAGCGGCGATACCCGCCGAAAGATAGAACGGGACTGGCGCTCCGTATACCTTCCATAATGCGCCGGTGATCACGCTGGCCAGCAGCGTGGTCAAGCTGGTCACAAAGAAGTAGATTCCCAGAGCGCGTCCACGGACACTGTCAGCCACGCTTTCGACGACCAGGGCCTTGAGCACGGGATTGGTCAGCGCATAGAAGAGTCCGTAGAAAGACATGGCCAGCCAGATTGCCATTTGCGAAGGCGCGAGCGCGAAAACAAAATAGACGATGGCGAAAACGAAATATCCGGCGGCGGCGATGGCCGAGCGCGAGAAGCGGTCGCTGAATTTGCCCGCGGGCCAGGACAGCAGCGTGAACATGATGTTGAAGACCAGTCCCAGCAGCGGCGCGCGCGACGCTGGAATGCCGATGTTTCCGGCGCGCAGGACGAGGAACATGTCGCTGGAATTTCCCAGCGAAAAAAGTGTCACCACGGCCAGCACGTAGTAGAAGCCGAAGGGCAGTTTTGGCAGCCACTGGGATTTTGCGGGATCGTCCGGGACGGGCGAGGACGCCCGTCTCTCCACTGGCGGGTTGCGGCGGACTTCGCGAATTCCGAGCCAGGCGACCATGACGCACAGAACTCCCGGAACCGCGGCGAACGCGAACACGCCGCGCATGCCGAAGCGTCCGATGATGGCCAGCGCCAGCAGCGGGCCGGCGATGGCCCCGGCGGAATCCATGGCTTGAATCAGGCCGTAGGCCGAGCCGAGCGCCGATTTGCCGACCGACTCGGCCACCATCACATCGCGCGGGGTGCCACGCACGCCTTTCGCAAAACGGTCGCAAAAACGAATTCCAAGGATTTGCCACCACGAAGACACCAGCGCCAGCAGCGGCTTCACCGCGTTGGCCACGAAGTATCCGCCGACCACGATGGGCTTGCGGCGCGAAACTTTGTCGGCCAGGTGTCCCGAAAAAAGCTTGGCAAAGGAAGCCACGCTTTCGGCGATGCCTTCGATGATGCCGAGTTGCGCGGGTCCGGCGCCGAGCGATGTGAGAAAAGCGGGCAGCACCCAGTACGCCATTTCGCTGGCCGTGTCGTTGAGGAACGAAGTCAGGCCGAAGGCATAAACATTGCGCGGAGTGGGACCGGAATCTGCGCGTGGCTCTTCTTGCATTTCAATAGTCGAACATAAAATGTCGCGCCGGGAAACCTGCAAACTCTAAAATTATGAAACCTTGCAACCCTGAAACCTTGAAACCTTGAAACGTTGAAACCTGAGCAAAGCGGTAGAATAGATACACATGGCTGACCGCACCTTTACCCTTGATGAAGCGCAGATGCTGCTGCCAATTCTGGAATCGCTGCTGCGGCAGGGGATCAACGGCAAGAAGCTGATTGAAGACGTGGACGCCGAGCTGCAGGAGATGGCGCATCGCGTTTTTCTCAACGGCGGCATGTTGCTGAATGTGGTTCACTTGGCGCGGCGCAAGGCGGAGCGCGAAAGGGCGATCCGGCGCATCAAGGATGCGCTTGCTGAAATCGACGCGACCGGAGTACAGGTGAAAGACCTCGACATCGGATTGCTCGATTTTCCGTGCAGGGTGGAGGGAGAGGTCCTCCTGTTGTGCTGGAAGCTGGGCGAGCCGGCGATCGCGCATTGGCACGGCACGGATGAAGGCTTCGCCTCCCGGAAGCCGATCGATCCGCGCATCGCGAACGCGGGGCGGAAGCGGCCGAGGTAGTAGAGTTGTCAGCTATCAGCTTTCAGTAAACGTGGACCGGGGCACGCCGAAGGGCCTTTCGTCTTGTCATTGAATTTTTCTAGATTTGTCGTCCCCCCCCCTAAATATTGCCATCCTGAGCGAAGCGAAGGCCCCCCCGCATTTTCCCGACGCCAGAAAACACCGTGCAAGTTCCACCCCGCGCCGCGTTCCCTGATTCGAGATGGCTGATTCGAGAACGTTTCGGGCTGCGGCTAGCAGGACGGGCGAGGGGACGACGCAGGCCGTTCCCATCTGTCGTCTAGGATCGAGCGCGGGCCGGGCGTTCTGCTAAAATTACGCTTTACGAGGGAATTATTTATGTTGACTGGGCGCAAACTGGCATTGACGCTTGCTTTCACGGTTCTGGTTGCAGTGGCCTTTGGGGTCAGCTGCAAGGGGTTCTTCCAGCCCCCGACGATGGCGAGCTTTGTAATTAGTCCGACAAATCCGACTGTCCCATACGGTGGGACCCAGCAGATGCACGCCTATGGAACCGACAACACCGGCCAACCGATGGGCGATGTGACTAGTCAAATCACCTGGACAAGTTTGGCTCCCGGAACGATCAGCATAGGTACCGCAGGTACCAACCCACAGACTACTCCTGGGTTATTGACAGGAGTTGCTCTGAGTGCATCCACCGTTGAGATTGACGCCAATTACGAGGCGCTCACTCAGGTAACGACGAACGCTACGGTTTGCGTCGTGAACGGCACCAACTTCAAAGTCGCTACTGTCCCAACCACCCCGTCCGTCGCCGAGGGCGCCACGATAAGCTTTACAGCAAGCGCGGACGCAACGGTGGACGGGTCAAATTTGACCGGTATAGATATTACGGCTGGTGTCGTGTGGACCTCAAACAATACGTCAGTTTTTACCATCGTGAACGGAACCGACCCGGCGATTGGTACAGCGAATGCGACTACCTCTGGCACCTCGATGGTTACGGCGTCCTACACCTGTAATGGCACAACGTCCACGTTGCCCCCGACGAATGTTACGGTGACAACGCAGTAAGAGGCTGGCGAGCGGACTGAGTCACCTGGCGTTCTCTTTCCAGCGCCATGATCCCGCGCTATAGTTGTTAGGTTTAAAATCGTTTCGGTGAAATTTATCCCTACATTTCCGCTTCGATCGGCGGCGGTGGCGCTCTGCCTGGGCGGCACGATATTTCTTGCGGGCTGCAATCGCGGACGCGAACGCGTGCTGGAGATTGCCTACGTTTCCGCCCTGCAAGCCAACCTGCGCGACCACGTCGCGGCGGTGTATGAGAAAACGGGAGTGGTAACGAACGGCGAGCGCGTGGAAGTGCTCGACCACGACCGGCGCTTCGCCAAAGTGCGCACCGCAAGCGGCGCGACGGGATGGATCGAGCAACGCCTTCTGGCCAGCCAGCAGGTCTTCGATCGCATCCAGAAGCTGACCGCGGAGCACCAGAACGATCCCGTGCAGGCGCAGGGCACGACGCGCAACGACACCAACCTGCACGTTGAGCCGGGACGCGACGCCGAACATCTCTATCAGATTTCTACCGGCGAGAAGCTGTCGCTGTTGCAGCGCGGCACGGCGGAGAAGACGAGCGGGTTGGGGTCGGCGGCGCATTCGGCTTCGCGCCCGGATACGCCGGGAGGCACTGCAAAGCAGGGCAATCCGCAGAAGAAGAATGCGCCGAAAAACGACAAGAAGCAGCCCACGCCGGCGCTCCCTGCTTCCGCGCTCCCCGTTCCAGTAATCGAGGATTGGTGGCTGGTGCGCGATTCCCACAACCGAGTCGGCTGGGTGCTGGCGCGGATGGTGGATCTGGACCTCCCGCTGGAAGTGGCGCAGTATGCAGAGGGCCAGCGCGTGGTTGCATATTTCGTGCTGGATCAGGTGCAGGACAGGGACAAGAAAGTCGCGCAGTACCTGACCGTCCTCACCGAACCGAAGGACGGCCTGCCGTTTGACTTCAACCAGATTCGCGTCTTCACCTGGAACGTGAAGGTCCATCGCTATGAGACGGCCTATCGCGAGCGCATGAAAGGCGTGCTGCCGGCGATCGTTGCCCAGGAAGACTTCGACAAGGAAGGCGTGTTGCCGGTGTTTACCCTGCGCGTGCAGGACGAGGGCGGCAACGTCAGCGTGCGCAAATACAAGCTCAAGACTCCGATGGTGCGCCGCGTTTACGCGCCGGGAGAAGAAGCGGCGCGAGTGGTGAGCAAGAAAGTCAAGCCCAGACGATAAGAGCGACAAATCGTTAACGCAGAGGGCGCTGGGGAAAGACCCCGAGCGCGCAGAGTTGTTAGAAACTCTTTTCTCCGCGTTCTCCGCTTTAGAGATTTTCTCCGCGATCTCTGCGTTCAATCAACTGTAGAACTCGGCAATGCTCTCGACCACGCGCCGGAGCTCGGTTTCGGTCAACTCCGGGAACATGGGCAAGGCCAGCACTTCGCGGGCGGCTTGTTCGGAGACCGGTACGTCTCCCGCCTTCAGCCCAAGGTAAGAAAAAGCTGGTTGCAAGTGCAGCGGCAGCGGATAGTAGATTTCCGATCCAACTTTCCGTTCCGCGAGAAACTTGCGCAGCTCGTCCCGGCGCTGGGCGCGAATCACATACTGATGAAAAACATGCTTGGCTTGCGGACTCCGCGCCAGCAAGCGTACCGGCGTGCTGCGTTCGTTCACAATCGGATCGGAAGACTGGCTGGTAGTCAGCCCGGAAGATAGTCCCGAATCCGCAAACAGGCGGTCGTAGGTTGCGGCGTGTTGGCGGCGGCGCTGGTTCCAGTCCGCGATGTGTGCGAGCTTCACGCGCAGCACCGCTGCCTGAATGGCGTCCATGCGCCCGTTCCAGCCAAATTCGTCGTGATAGTAGCGCCGCGGGCTGCCGTGGTTGCGCAGCCTGCGCATGTGCTCGGCCATCTCGGGACGGGTGGTGGTGACGATGCCCGCGTCTCCGTAGGCGCTGAGGTTCTTGGTGGGATAGAAGCTGAAGGCAGCGGTCACGCCGAGCGAACCGGCGCCGCGTCCACTCCACTCGGCGCCAATCGCTTGGGCGGCGTCCTCGACAATGGCGACTCCGAACTCTTGCGAGATGCGGTCGAAGGCGTCCATGTCGGCGCACTGCCCATAGAGATGGACAGGAAGAATCGCGCGAATATTTTGGGGCGGCTTGGCGCGGAGTGACTGTTCGCGCAGTTGACGATCAACGCTCGCGGCATCGAGGTTCAGCGTGTTCGGATCGACGTCCACAAAGACCGGCGTAGCGCCCGCCCGCACAATGGCGCTGGCCGAGGCAAAGAAGCTGAAGGCGGTGGTGATGACGGAGTCTCCGGGCTTGACGCCGGCGGCGACCAACGCCAGCCAGAGCGCCTCGGTTCCCGACGCGCAGCCGACGGCTGCGGCAGCTCCGGTGAGCGTGGCAATCTCACGCTCGAGCGCCTCGACCTCGGGCCCGAGAATGAAACTTTGCGATTCGCACACGCGCGTGATGGCGGCCAGCACTTGTTCGCGAATGCCATCGTACTGGCGGCGCAGATCGAGCAGGGGCACGGCGAGCGGAGCAGACTCGGGCGAGCTACTTGGCGGTGAATTTGAACTGGTTGTCACTCGAACCAGATTCTAGCAGGCGTAGTCGTTCCTGCGACGCTGCGTTTGCGGTATTGTGTTCTCGCAAAGGCGCGCTGGCGAAAAGATGGCTCGCGACCCGGGGCCAGGAACGGGCGGTTCGAAGACGTCGATCCAAAGTAGAGCCTTTATTGCCTTGGACTTGACTATCGGCAAGGCGGGACCGTGCGAGCGCCAATCCAGACGGATACCAAAAATCATATGCAGCCGATGATAGCCTACGGATTTTGATAGTTTAGCCCAAGACGATCATCACAAATCGTTGAAAACAATGACAAAAATAAGAGTACGGCCATGGAGTGTCGTTTGCAGTGAAGGATTGCTTGTCGCAGGTTTTGTCAAATTCGAAACTCGTGAATTTAGGATTCAGGAGGAAGTGAATGAAACGAACATGGTTTGTGGTAGTGCTCTTGGCGCTGTTTTCGGTATATGCGTTTAGCCAGACCGAGAGCGGCCAGATCAACGGAACGGTTAAGGACCCCAGCGGCGCCGTTGTTTCAGGCGCGAAGGTTACGATCAAGTCGGTGAATACCGGTTTTATCCGCGAAGGCGTCACCAACGCCGCCGGTATTTATAACTTTGCGGCTCTTAAACCCGACACCTATGAAGTGACGGTCGTCGCTACCGGCTTTCAGAAGTACGTCCGCCGTGTCGAGGTTGCCGTTGGATCGGAAAACGAAGTTTCACCGCAGCTTGCAGTTGGCGGAGGCGCTGTCACGGTGGAGGTGAGTGCCGTAGGTGAAGCCGTGGCCGTCAACACGGAGACTCAGACCTTATCTCAGATCGTCACTACAACGGACCTCAATCGTCTGCCGACGGACCAGGACCGCAACCCATATGCGCTTGTGGGGTCGGCCAGTGGCGTGAGCGAAGACAACTCCAGCGGCCGTGGCGCAGGCTATGCTATCAACGGGCAGCGGTCGTCTTCGACCAGTATCCTGCTCGATGGCGCCGAGAATGTGAATCTTTATGATGCCATGATTGGGCAGCCTATTCCGCTCGACTCGGTGCAGGAATTCAGCGTGATGACCAATAACTTCGGGGCTGAGTTCGGCCGTGCGAGCGGCGGCGTTGTCAACCTGGTTACCAAGTCTGGTACCAATCAGTTCCACGGAAGCGGGTACGAGTTCAACCGCATCTCGGCACTCTCGTCGAACACTTACCAAAACGACGCCAGCGACACGCCAAAGGGTATTTTCACGCGCAACAATTTTGGCTTCGCCCTGGGCGGCCCCATCAAGAAGGACAAGATGTTCTTCTTCGATAACCTCGAGTGGATCCGCGTACGGAGCGCTGCCCCCACGCTCTTTAGTATTCTCGATCCTTCCTCGTATTCGTTGCTGGCGCCCGCGAGCCAGGCCTTTTTCACGCAGTACGGGGCGGCTACTGTTCCCGGGCTCAAGACGATTAACTCCGGACCCTGCAATACCCTTTCGGGGCTGACTTGCGACCTGGTCTCTTTCCTGGTGCCGATCGACGCGGGCGGCGGGACTCCGGAGAATACCTGGGATGAAGTTGGCAAGGTTGACTTCAACCTGTCGGCCAAGACGACAATCACGGGACGATATGCCGGGTACCACGAGGTAGATTTCGTAGGCAGCAATGCCGACAGTCCCTACGCCGGCTATAACACGGGAACGACCAGTTTCGATCAGAACTACACATTCTCCCTCAGCCACGTCTTCGGCTCGAATTTGGTGGACACGGCCAAGGCGGTTTATAACCGGCTCTTTGTTAACCAACCTTTGGGCAGCGTTCCAGTAAGCCCAACCCTCTACATCGCCACCAGCAACCAGTCGGTGCTCGGCCAGCCTTTGGCGTTTCCCGGGTACCTCCCGACTTCACCGGGCGAAGCCCTGCCGTTCGGTGGACCGCAGAACCTCTACCAGTTTTACGATGACCTTTCCTATGCGAGAGGTAAACACCAGTTCAAGTTTGGGGGTCAGTTCATTCACGTTCGCGACAACCGCAAATTCGGCGCCTACGAGGAAGCGGTTGAGACCTTGGGGACGAACCTGGATACCGGGCTTGCCAACTTGATCTCCGGCAACCTCTACGAATTCGAGAGTGCGATCTATCCGCAGGGCGAGTACCCTTGCGAGAGGGATCCTGTCACCGGCGCCTATATCCAGACCGCAGCCTGCACGCTGACACTGCCGGTCGGGCCGCCTGATTTTGAGCGCAACTATCACTACAACGATTTCGCGTTCTATGGCCAGGACTCGTGGAAGGTTACACCGCGCTTCACCGCCAACCTTGGACTGCGCTGGGAGTACTATGGCGTGCAGCACAATGCCAACCCCATTCTCGATTCCAATTTTGTGATGGGTTCGGGAAGCGACCCCTTCGATAAGATTCGCAATGGCACGGTGCAACTTGCCAAAGACGGAGGCGTGTTCTGGAAGCCCAATTACAAGAACTTCGGGCCACGCATCGGGTTCGCATGGGATGTGTTCGGCGACGGCAAGACCAGCCTGCGCGGCGGCTATAGCATCGGCTACGAGCGCAATTTCGGCAACGTCACGTTTAACGCTATCCAAAACCCGCCCAACTACGGCGTGATCTTGTTGGAAGCGGGCGTCGATATCCCATCCATGCCGGTGTACACCGACAATGCCGGTCCACTGGCGGGCTCGGGAATCACCAAGGCTTTCCCATCGGTCAGCCAGCGCGCGATCAACCAGAACATAAAGACCGCGTATGCGGAAACGTATGACCTGTCCATTGAGCGCCAGGTCACGCGCAACTCCCTGTTTTCGATCGCTTACTCCGGATCTCATGGCGTCCATGGCTACGACATCTCCAATGTCAATGGCGCTGGTTATGGCGGGGACTATCTGGGTGATGGGCGGTTTGCGAACCGCCTCAACCTCCAGTACAGCAATATGAATTACCGCAGTGACAACGGGTACAGCCACTACAACGCTCTGGCCGTGGGCTGGAGGGCCAACAACCTCCTGTCGAAAGGCCTTAATCTAAGCACCAATTACACCTGGTCGCACTCGTTGGACAACATTTCGTCCACGTTCAGCGACTCGAACGGCGGAACAGCCTCGGGCGCCTACTCCCTTGGATATCTGGACGCCTTCAATCCGAAGCTCAACTTTGGCAATTCCGATTACGACATTCGGCATCGCTTCCGAGTTGACGCAAGCTGGGAGCTCCCTTGGAAGAAAAGCGGCAAAGGGGCTGCCAATGAGATCCTCGGTGGATGGGGGCTGGGCACGAACGTCAACGTGCGTTCGGGTTCGCCATTTAGCATTTACGACTGCTCGAACGCCTCCAGCACCGCTTGTCCGTTGTACATATCCCCTTCAGCCCTTCCGAGGACTGGTACTGCGGTTCCCGCTGGCCCCAACTATGCCGCCAACACGTTTAACTACATAACGCTGCCGAATACCGCTGGCGTTCCCAACAACCTGGGCGACTCAATCAGCTTGCCGAACTGCACCGGTCTGGATCACGTCGGCTGCACCTACACAATCAGCGGTATGCCCTATCCGGAGCGAAACCAGTACTTCGGGCCAGGGTACTGGGACGTAAACGGGAACATTTTCAAGAATTTCAAGTTTACGGAGCGCGTGGGGTTGCAGTTGCGGATGGAGGTTTACAACCTCTTCAATCACAGCAACACCTACGTCGAGACGGAGAATATAGACGCTAGCGGCCTTTTCGACATCAACGGAAATCAGAGTCCCTATATTCAGGCCGAGAAGGGCGGACCCATTGGATTTACCGGAACCGGCTTGGACGAACGGCGTAACATCCAACTCGGTCTGAAGCTGACCTTCTGATTGATTGAAGTCCTCTTGAAACCTCGGGGGAGCCTACGGGCTCCCCCATTCTTTTGGCGAGGCCGACGGCAGTGGCTGCGTAGTGCGCCTGGGACGGGCGGTGACGCCCGTCGCTCCGCTGTCATTCTGTCGTTTTCAGGCGCTTGGCTAGCCAAGCGGTGCTGGCCAGCATTCCGCACCATCCCAGGAGGCGGACTATGGCGGCGATCCAGGTGTCATAGGCAAGGACTCCGAGACTTGAAAAAATCGTGTTCCAGTCGTGCTCGACGTAGTCGGAGTCTCCGGTGGTCACCAGGGGCAGCACCATGGCGCGGGCGTCGGCCATGTAGGTTGCGGTGTAGAGCCAGTTCTCTAAGAAGAAAAACAGGCAGAAGACGAAGGCCGCAGTTTGGCGTTCACGGAAGAAATAGGCGGCCAGCAGCAGCGGAACCATCCACTGGAGAATGGTCCCTCCCCAGAGGCAAAGCGTCGGGCCGAACCAAGCGAAGAGCAGGTGGCCACCTTCGTGGACGACCAGGTTGGCGGAGTCGATCCACAGGTAGCCGCCGCGCATGCTGAAGGCGTAGATCAGAAAAAGAACGTAAAAGACCAGCCACGCCAGGACGGCCCAGCGGGAGATAGGACGCCATTCTTCTCGTGCGCCCGACCATTCGAGAAGCGAGTCGAGGAAGTCGCGCATACTCGACCCAATTGTAGCGGCTATCGCCCAAACAGCGGTCAGTCGTTTTCAGGAAAGGAGGGAAATGGCCGTCGGGCGCGTCCGGCGCAGGAACGGCCCCGAAAAATTTATTGCGCGGGAAGTTGAAAAGCGCTGGACAAGGCCGTATTGTAGGAACCGATAGCAAGAGAGCCGCTGCCCATCGCCCTTCCCCAAGTCTGGGGCGGCGCAGCCTCGAACCCGAAACAAGGAGATCGGCAAATGGAACCCAAGCCGGCACAACAGAACATTCAGGATTCCTTCCTCAATACGGCACGCAAGGAACGGCACAATGTTACGATTTATCTGGTCAGCGGCGTGAAGCTGACGGGCCGTATCCGGTCGTTCGACAAATATTCGGTGGTGCTCGAAACCAGCAACCAGGAGCAACTCATCTTCAAGCACGCGATTTCGACGGTGGTGATCGCACGCTCTCTCCACAGCCACACGGACGCGAGGCCGACAGCGGCGGCGCCCCATGAGGAGTCGCCGGTCCCGGAGCCCGCCCCCGGCAATGAAGAGTGAAGTGAGTTGACTTGCGCCGAGACGACTCCAGAGTGAGCAGCCGCGATAGTTCAGGGAAAAGTTCGGGAAAAACCTCGGGAAACACTTCGGGAAAAAGCTCGCGGAATCAGCCCAAGGCGGTGGTGAATCCATCGGAGCGGCGGGAACGCGCGTTCCTGGTGGGGGTGGAGTTTCGTGCCCGCGGCCACGCGGGCCATTCAGGAAAGACAAGTTCCTCCGCCATCACCGCCGGCGCACAGGCCGCCCGCGATCATGCCGCAAGCGTGGCCGGTTCGTCATCCTCATCTTCGTCATTATCATTGCCGCCCCCACCGCCGGCGGATTCCCCGGATTTCAGTTCCGGTTTCACGTCCGAAGATTCGCTCGACGAGCTGCGGTCGCTGGCGGCGAGCGCGGGCGCGGAGATTGCCGGCGAATTCACGCAGCGCAAAGACCGGCCAGACCCTGCGACGCTGATCGGCAAGGGCAAGCTGGAGGAAATCGCAGGCGCGGCGGCTTCGGTTTCTGCGGATGTAATCTTGTTCGACCACGATCTCTCGCCTTCGCAACAGCGCAATATCGAGCGCGTAGTCCAGACGCGGGTCATCGATCGCACGCAACTCATTCTCGATATTTTCGCGCGCCACGCCCGCACTCGTGAAGGCCAGTTGCAAGTGGAACTGGCGCAGCTCGAATATATGCTGCCGCGGCTGGCGGGGCGCGGCGTGGAAATGTCGCAACTGGGCGGCGGCATCGGCACGCGCGGCCCCGGCGAAACTCAGTTGGAAACCGACCGGCGAAAGATCTACCGTCGCGTCCGTCACGTCAAGCGGCAAATTGAAAACGTCCGCCGCATCCGCGCCCAACAGCGCCAGCGGCGCGAAGCGGTTCCGGTGGCGACGGTTGCGCTGGTGGGATATACGAACGCGGGGAAGTCCACACTGTTCAATGCGCTCACCCAGTCGAACGTGGTGGCGTCGTCGCGCATGTTTGCCACGCTCGATCCGACCATACGGGCCGCCGACCTGCCCTCGAAACGTACCGTGCTTTTTTCCGATACGGTGGGTTTCATCCGGCACCTTCCGCATACGCTGGTCTCGGCGTTCCGCGCCACGCTGGAAGAAGTGCAGCGCGCCACGCTTATCATTCAGGTCTCGGATTCGAGCAGCCCGGTCACGGCGGAGCAGGACGCGCAGGTGGAAAGCGTTCTCAAGGAACTCGAAGCCGATAAGAAGCCGAGGCTGCGAGTGATGAACAAGATCGATCTGTTGCCTCCCAATCAGCGCGAGTCGTTGCGTGATGCCGATCTGCGTGATGACGACCGGACCGTTCACGTCTCGGCCACGAAGGGAATCGGATTGAGCACCCTGCTGGATCGTGTCGATGCACTGCTGGAGGAGGACCGGCCCAGCCGCGTACGTCTACGCATCCCGCAAACCGAGGGTAAGGTGCTATCCCAATTGGAGGCCCGCGCCCGCATCTTTTCCCGCCAGTATCAGGACGGCTCGGTATTGCTGGAAGCGGATGCGCCAACCTCCCTGTTGCGCAACATGCGGGAGTGGGTAGTGGAGTGAATCTCAGAGAAAGTGCGTGAGCGTTGACGATTCAGGCACGGAACCGATGTTCAACCCCTAATTCTCGTTGCGGCGATTTGCCGTCGGTCTGCGCAGCCCGAGTAAGCAAATCAGGACCACAACGCACCAAAGAAAGACGGCCGAGACGATCCAATCTCCCGTTCTCTGAAGCTGTTGGTGGTTGGTCTGTACCAGATAGGCGCGATCCTTGACAATCTCCTCATAGCTCCTGCAACCTTTCTGGGTGTAGGTCACGCTCAGAAACCCAAGGACCGCCGCTAAGGTCATGAAGGCGCCGAGCGCCCGCGTCAGGACTCGACCACGCAATCTCCCGGTCGCCGCTTCCGCAATTGTCGCAAAGGGGGCACGAAGCACGCGGTACACCGTGATTCCAAGGCAGAGCGACACCAAGCCAACCAGGAAATAGGAGACGATCAAATAGTGTTCATTGCTCACTGCTTTCGCCTCAGGGCGGCGATCAGCACGGTCATTAGCCCGACGTACACGAGAAGAACAACGAACAGGTTCTGGAAGACATCCTTCAAGCCAGCGGCGACGGCCCAGACACACTCCATGAATCTAGCGCCATCCTTGAGATCAAAAGAGCTGCCCAGCATGGCACCGATGGCGACAAAGGCAAGGACAATGGCGAAGGCGCGCAGATAGAATTCGGTTGCGGACGGCAACGCCACAATTTCTTCGAGGAGGCCACGCAATCCCGGGCGGAGTATGCGGTCGATCAGCAGCACAATAAAAATCGAAATGACTAGTGTGACCAAAAAAGATATGCTATGCGGACTCATAGGCGCGCTCCATAATGCGTTCCGAGGCAGAATTATAGTCCTTTCCGGTGGCGATGAGCGCGACCTGCTGATGGAATCGTGTTTCCCATGTTCGGCATAGAGCCTTGTTCGGCGAGTTCTGCGCCTTGCCTAGCGGGTTCACCGGAGATGGGCTCTGTGGGCTGAAGTAAAATAAAGGGGTTGTTATAAAACGCGTTTTTCCGGAGGAACTATGGGCAGTTATGCTGCACCCGCGGGACGGATGGTCGCGCACAACATGGTGACCACGCAGTTTGAACTGGATGGCTTTCGAGTTGTGCGTACGCTGGGCGTGGTGCGCGGAATCACGGTCCGTTCGCGGTCCATCTTCGGGACCATTGGAGCCGGATTACAGACGATTGTCGGCGGCAACATCACCTTGCTGACCAATCTCTGCGAAAAGACACGGGTCGAAGCCTTCGACCTGATGCTGCAGCATGCGGCGCAAATCGGAGGCAATGCTGTTGTTGGTGCGCGCTACGATGCGACCGAAGTGATGCAGGGCGTGACGGAAGTTCTTGCCTACGGCACCGCTGTGCTGGTCGAACCCACAAAATAGGAGCGTAGAGACAGCCGCCCCATTCGACTTCGCTCAAGCCTGTCTAGGCGAGCGCAGTTCACCCGAGGATTAGTTCGTTCAGTTCGGCAATGAAGATCACGGCGGGCCGTAGCGCCGCCGGACAGCCGGGGGCGGCTGTGTCCCTACGCAAATCTCGCCCGCCTGAATCACTGCAAGCGAAAACTTCAGCATTCCAGCGTGTGCGCACCACTTCTCTAAACACAATCCCTAGTGGTCACCTTCCTGGTTAATCGCAATATCTGGCGTTTTGCAACTTGATTCCCTTACGAAAGTCTCAACCTGAAACTTTTCTATTGACAACAAAAGGTTTAGGCGTAGGATGTGGATAAATGTGGTAGAAAGTGGAACAAATATTAGAGGTTGTGGGCAAGAGCTCTAAGTTTCGAGGCGCCAGTGGTTTATGAGACTGACACCGGAAAAGACGAGCCCAACCAACCCGGATCCACTTTCTTTTGTGACTGCTTCTATCTCCCTCGTAGTTTTAGCGGCTTTGGTAGCAGCGACGGAAAAACGGAGCTCAGTAACGAGTAGCGCATATGTTTCGCGGAAACCATCCAACTCGCGTCGACGAAAAGGGACGGCTGAAAATCCCCGCGGAATTCAAGCGCGTGATCGACGAGAAGTATGCCCAAAAATATTACATCACGAGCTTCGATGGAACTGTTGCTCAAGTGTATCCCTTCGAGGAGTGGGAGCGGATCGAGCAGAAACTGGCGGCGCTCTCAACTTACAACCCGACGAAGAAAAAGTTCTTGAATCGCACGAATTATTACGGGCAGGTCGTGGAGATGGACGGGCAGGGGCGCCTGCTGGTTCCGCAGATCTTGCGCGAGTCGGCGCAGATTCGCGGCGAAGTGGCAGTGCTCGGCAATCTGACCTACCTGGAAGTAAGGAACCTGGAAGCGCTGGCCAAGGAGATCAAAGAGCAGCCGTTCACGGATGAAGACATCAAGACGCTCGACGAATTGGGCATCTAGTGCGCACGGATTCAACAGACACCCCCGAGTGGGGTGGGCATGGAGCGGTTGGCCATGTCCCGGTTCTTTTAAAAGAAGCGATCGATTTTCTAGCCGTAAAGCGTGGCGGAACTTATCTGGATGCCACGGTGGGCTTGGGCGGACACAGTTACGAAATCGCAAGACGCCTCGGCGCACCGGGACATTTGATTGGCTTCGATAAGGACCCGGCGGCGCTGGAACAAGCAGCCGTCAGCCTTCAGCCGCCAGCCGTCAGTGAAGGCGCTGGCGATTGGCCAACGGTTTCGCTGCTGCATGGGTCGTTTGCGGAGGCGGGGGAGCGCGTTGCTCCCGCATCCTTGGACGGCATCCTGGCGGACCTGGGCGTGAGCAGTTTGCAGCTCGGCGACCCGGCGCGGGGATTTAGTTTTCAGGCGGAAGGACCGCTGGACATGCGGATGGACCCGCTGTCCGGCGAGACCGCCGAACAAGTGGTAAACCATATCGGCGAGCGCGAGCTGGCCGATGTGATTTACGAATTCGGTGAGGAAAGGAGGTCGCGGAGAATCGCCAGAGCCATTGTCCGGTCGCGGCCGATACAGACGACGAAGCAACTTGTCGAAGTAGTATCAGCCGCGGCCCGGTCAATGAACAGGAAACATGAGCGGATTCATCCGGCGACCCGGACCTTTCAAGCTCTCCGAATATTCGTAAACCGTGAATTGGACGATCTGAAAGCACTGCTGGAAGCGGCTCCCGGCGTGTTGAAGCCGGGCGGAAGGCTGGTGATGATCAGCTTTCACTCGCTCGAAGACAGGATCGTCAAGGATGCGCTTCGCGAGGGTGCGAAGCAGGGCTGGTGCCGGCTGTTGACGAAAAAGCCGCTGACGGCCAGCGAAGAAGAGATGGACCGGAATCCGCGGTCGCGCAGCGCCAAAATGCGAGCCGCCGAAAAAGTGTAGCGCAGACATTTTTTCGCGAACCGCCGGCGCACGGCGGCGAAGACTTTGAGGTTCGCTCGGAGAAACTGCCGGGCTCCCGGCGCGGTAGCGGTATGACGTGCCGGGTTAAAGATTTTGCAAGAAACTCTGTGGTGGAGTTTTCCCGGAGCGGCCAAGAAAAATAAAACTAAGGCCGCGTCCGGGAAGAAAAACTGGAACATTGGAAATGAAATTCACGGGCACGATGATTGAAGATCTGATCGCAACGGTCGAGCGCGCGGAACAGAGGGCGCAGGCGGACAGGGCCTGGGCAGTCGAATCCTTGATCGTCGCAACATCGCGCGTTGACCGATCGTTCGTGGAACCATCGTTTGTCGAAACATCGCTCGTCGAGCCGTCGTTTGTTGAACCATCGTGTGTTGAACCCTGGTTCGCTTCAGTCCGAAAGAACGCAGCATACGAGTCCAAATTTGTGGGAGTGGCATAAATCATGAGCGCCGTGGAAATGCAAAGCGCAGTTCCTCTCAGCCGGCGCAAGTCATGCTGGCTGGGGACCCCGGAAATCTATTTCCGCAAGACTATCGACAACTCGCGACTGGTGAAGGTCGAAGACCCGCGCCGCGAGCGCGAGATGAAATTTTTCGGAGTGGCGCTGTTTTGCCTTTTCCTGCTGGTCATGGGATATGCGTTGCAGCATTTCCGCGCGATTGAATACGGCTACAAGATCGAGACGCTGCGAGCCGAGCGCGACAGTCTTACGGAAATGAACCGTGCCATGCGCCTGGAAGAGGCGTCGCTGCGCGATCCAGAGCGCATCGATGTGATGGCGCGCCAGCTTGGAATGGAATCGCCGCAGCCCGGACAAGTGCTGCGCATGGACGTCGCCACCGATGCCGCCACGCCGGTGATGGCCAGCGTGACGCCAGTCTCGGTAGTGTCGGCGAGATAAGCAAGTTCTCAGTTCTCGGTTCTCAGTTCTCAGTGAAAGCTCACGAGTCCAAACTGAGAACGGAGAACTGAGAACTGGGGACTGAAATGGCGGCGACCACATCTTCGAACCGCGCAAGATTCAGGCTCTACGTTTTGTCTGGATTGCTGTGCCTCTGGTTGCTGGCGATCTGCCTGCGGCTCGTCTATCTCCAAATCTTCTGCTACGGCGATTTCGAGCGCCGCGCCCAGCGCCAGCAGCAGCGCAGTTTCGATCTCTCGCCGAAACGCGGCGTCATCTATGATCGCGCGGGACGTGAGCTGGCGATGTCCATCCAGGTGGACTCGGCTTTCGTCGTGCCCTCGGAAGCTCCCGATCTCGCGAATACCCTCAGCCTGATCACGCGCATCACCAAGGACGATCCCCGCGTGGTGCTCGCGGACTGCAGCGCCCACAAGTTCTGCTGGGTGGCGCGCAAGGCCGATGCCGATGTGATCGAGCGCATCCGCGCACTGAATCTGCAAGGCATCCACTTCCAGAAAGAGCCCAAACGTTTTTATCCCAAGCGCGAACTGGCGGCGCAAATTCTTGGCTACGTTGGCACCGACGATCAGGGCCTGAGCGGACTGGAGCGGCAATTCAACCAGCAACTCCAGGGCAAGCCCGGCAAGCTGATGATTTCCGTGGACGCGCGCAAGCGCTGGTTTGCCAGTGTTGAAAAAGAGCCTGAAGCCGGCGACAACGTCGTGCTCACCGTCGATCAAGACATTCAGTACATCGCCGAGCGCGAACTCGATCGCGGGATGGACGAGACGCACGCCATCGCGGGCACGGTGATCGTAGAAAATCCCCACACCGGCGAGATATTGGCGCTCGCCAACCGGCCCACATTTAATCCCAATATTCGCAAGGAAATAACTAACGACGCGCTAAAAAACCGCGCTGTCAGCGATGTTTACGAGCCAGGGTCAACCTTCAAGACGGTGACCATCTCGGCCGGGCTGGAAGAAAAAATCACGCGCCCCGACGAAATGTTCGACTGCCAGATGGGATCGATCGTCATCAACGGCATGAGAATTCGCGACAGCAAACCGCACGGCGTGCTCTCGGTGGCTGACATTCTGGCGGAATCGAGCGACGTAGGCGCCATCAAAGTCGCGCTGCGGCTGGGCGACGATCGCCTGTACAAATACATTCGCGCGTTTGGATTCGGACAGCAAACCGGGATCGAACTTCCCGGCGAAACGCGCGGCCTGACCAAGCCGGTGGAACGCTGGTCGAAAGTTTCCATTGGCGCGATCTCCATGGGCCAGGAGATCGGCATCTCGGCGGTGCAGCTCGCTGCCTTGATTTCGACGATTGCCAACGACGGCGTGCGCGTTCCGCCGCGCATCGTGGCCGGCACGATCCAGCCTCAAAATACTCCGCAGACCATCGCCTTCCGGCCCGCCGAGGGAATGCGTGTGATTTCATCTCTGACCGCGGCCCAGATGCGCCAGATGCTGCAGGGAGTGGTTCTCCACGGCACCGGACGCAAGGCCATTCTCGAGGGCTACAGTTCCGCGGGCAAAACCGGGACGGGTCAGAAGGCGGACCCGACCACCGGCACTTACTCGAAGACAAAATATGTTGCGTCATTCGCCGGGTTTGCTCCCATCAACGATCCGCAAATTGCAGTGATCGTGATCCTCGACTCGCCGGTCGGCTTGCACCAGGGAGGCCAGGTTTCGGCGCCGATTTTCCAGCGGATCACGCAACAGGTGCTCGAGTATCTGCATGTCCCGCATGACGTACAGCTTCCTCCCAGCCGTCAGGCGTTGCTCGCGCGCCGCGATGTCCCGGACGCAATTCTCGAGGAAAGCTCGCCCGATCATCTGGGCGCCAGCCTCGATATGTCCGAAGCCAGCGAAACGCCTGCCTCGCCAGCAGTCGCCCAGCCCGGCACAATTGCCGCGCAGGCAGTTCCCGCTGCGCTCGTTGCAAGAGACACGGCCCCAGCAACACCGGACATATCGCCGACGCAGGCAGCACAGGCGGCGAATTCATCTCCGATAAAGTTGACGGCTGGCGGGACGGTCGTTCTCGATGTTGAGGAGGGCGGGGTCGAAGTCCCGTCTTTTCTGGGCAAGAACCTGCGCGTCGCCATTGAAGCCGCGCAGGATGCCGGACTAGATCTCGACGCAATCGGCAGCGGCGTTGCCCGCGAACAGTCGCCACAGCCCGGCGCGCACGTTGCGGCGGGATCGCGCGTAACCGTGCGTTTTGGCAGGTGAGCGTGTTTTTCCCTGTGAAACTCTGTGCCCTTTGTGGTCACGAAAAAAGCTGAACTACAGGGGGCACAGAGGTTCACAGGGGAAACAAAAATGCAAGCTATTTATAATCACTCCAATGACATTCCAACAAATCCTGCAAGGCGCCGAGGTTCTCTCTCAAAGTGGGAACCCGGGCGTTGCCGGGGTGGAATACGATTCGCGGTGTGTGCGCCCCGGTACGGTTTTTGTCGCCATGAAAGGCGAGACCAGCGACGGCAACCGGTTCATTGACCAAGCCATTGCCGCCGGAGCGGTCGCCATCGTCACCGACTCCGCAACCGAAACGCCGCGCCCCGCCGTTGCCTGGGCGCAGGTCATGCACGGACGCCGCGCACTCGCCCGCCTGAGTGCGAATTTCTACAAGCATCCCGCCGAGCGAATTGCAAATACTGGAATTACTGGCACGAACGGAAAAAGCACGACGGCGTTTCTGATCGAATCCATATTGCAGGCGGCTGGGCGCAAGACTGCGCTCGTCGGAACCATCGAATATCACGTTGCCGGAAAGATTCTCTCCGCTCCACACACCACGCCGGAAGCGCTCGATTTGAATCGCCTTCTGGCAGATGGACTGGGCCAGGGAGTCACCGAAGCAGTGATGGAAGTGTCGTCGCATGCGCTGGAACAGCAGCGCGTTTTCGGGGTGCCTTTCGATGTGGCTGTATTCACGAACCTTACGCGCGACCATCTCGACTACCACGGCACGATGGAAAACTACTTTCGCGCCAAGCAGGTCCTTTTCGAAGGCTGCGGAACGGATCCGCCGCGCGCCGCCGTTCTTAACACTGACGATGAACATGGCCGCCAACTGATGCAGCTTTGCAAGAAGAAAAGTACCGTTGTGCTCAGCTACGGACTCGCGTCCGGCGATTTTCATGCCGAGTCGGTCGAAATCACGCCGCGCGGGACGCGGTTTCAAATGGTGACGCCCTCAGGAAAAATCGCCATGTGGTCGCCGCTCATCGGCAATGTGAATGTGTACAACGTGCTCGCAGCTTCAGCCGCCGGATATGCACGCGATTGTCCGGTCGAGGCCATCGCCAAAGGAATCTTCAACCTCGCCAGCGTTCCCGGCCGCTTTGAGCGCGTGGATTGCGGCCAGCCCTTCACCGTGGTTGTGGACTACGCGCACACTGACGATGCGCTTCGCAATCTCACCGCGCTGGCTCGCGACTTCGTGGCTCGCGCCGGCCTCAATGGCAAGGTCATCACGCTTTTTGGCTGTGGTGGCGATCGCGATCGCGCCAAGCGTCCGCTGATGGGCGAGGCCGCGGGTACTGGCAGCGACTTTGTCGTTCTCACTTCCGACAACCCGCGCTCGGAAGATCCGCTGGCCATCATGAACGATGCGCTGGTCGGATTGCAGAAGTCCGGAGCGAAATATTCCAGCGAGCCCGACCGCCGCAAGGCTATTGCGTTCGCGCTACAAATGGCAGCCCCCGGCGACATCGTGCTGCTCGCCGGCAAGGGACACGAAAAAGTTCAGATCACAAGGCAGGGAGCGATTCCGTTCGACGATGTGGAGGTTGCACGCGAGAGCCTGAAGGCCCTGGGCTACGATTGCAAATGCGCCGCGAACGCCGATGCTAAGGGGAAGACGGAATGAAACTTCCACTGTCGCGTATCGCCGAATTCATAACCGCGACGGGCCAGTACGAGGGTCGGGACATGGCCCAGGCATATTCCATCGACTCCCGCACTGTCGAGCCTGGCGAACTGTTTTTTGCGGTTAAAGGCGAACGTCTCGACGGCCACAACTTCGTAGAGCAAGCGCTGGGCCGGGGCGCGGTTGGCGCGGTCGTCGAAAAGCGGCAACTGGAGCGCTATTCCAGCCCTACCAGACTGCTTGCCGTCGACGATGCCCTCGCCGCGCTCCAGACGCTGGCGACGGCGGTGCGAAAAATTTGGGGCAAGACTGCCATCGCCATCACCGGCTCGATGGGCAAGACCACAACCAAAGAAGCGATGGCCCATTTGCTCGCGATCAAGTATCGTGTGCATCGCACCAAGGGAAATTTCAACAATCATTTTGGCCTGCCGCTCGGGTTGCTGACTCTTGAGCCGGAATACGATCTCGCCGTGGTCGAGATGGGGATGTCGCACCCCGGCGAAATTTCCGAGCTGGCTCGCATCGCGCTGCCGAACCAGGCCGTGGTCACCAATGTTGCCGCAGTGCATCTGGAGAGCTTCGACTCCATCGCCGGCATCGCGCGCGCAAAATACGAACTGATCGAAGCTCTTCCGCACGGCGGCACGGCGATCTTGAATGCCGATGATGAATACGTGAGCCAGTTCGGCCGCGACTTTAAGGGCAAAATCGTTCTGTTCGGATTGAAATCGACGGCAGACGTACGGGCGGAAAATGTCGAAGTGCTAGGTTCCGAAGGCACGCGCTTCGACCTGGTCAGCCGCGAAATGAGCCAGAAGGTAGAGAGTCCTCTGCTCGGCAGACACAACGTGTACAACGTGCTCGCCGCGGCAGCTGTTGCGCTTGAACACGGCATTACCCCGTCGGAGATTGCCACAGCCCTGCCATCGCTACAGGCTGCCGACAAGCGCGGGCAGGTCGTCCAACTGGGTAACATAAAGGTCCTCTACGATTGTTACAATTCAAGTCCGAGGGCGCTGATGGCTGCTGTGGACACTCTGGCTGCCATGCCCGCCCGGCGCCGGATTGTAATCGCCGGAGAAATGCTGGAACTCGGCCCGACTGGCGAGCAACTGCATCGCGAGTGCGGACGATACATTGCCAGAAATGCGGCAGAAACTCAGGCCGGGAGTAAACTTGATTTTCTGCTCGGCGTGCGGGGTTTGGCGGAGCCGATGGTGGAAGCGGCGAGCGAAGCGGGGATGAAAGCGGAATTCGTTGCGACGCCAGAAGAAGCCGGCGAGTGGCTGGCCCGCGAGACGCGCGAAGGCGATGCGGTATTGCTGAAAGCGTCGCGCGGCGTGAAACTGGAAAAAGCATTAGAGTCGTGGAAACGAATCATCGGTATTCCCAACGCCCCTGGCGCAGGGAAATAATAACTGAGAGCTGACAGCCGATAGCTGACAGCTGGTGTTGGAGGCGGATTGCTCTACTGGCTGCTCTACCTGAAGCTGTTCCATTACTTTCCGCCGTTCCGCATTTTTCGCTACCTGACTTTCCGCACCGCATTCGCCAGCCTCACCGCGCTTTTCACCGGTCTGATCGTCGGCCCCATCGTGATTAAGCGTCTGCAAGAGTTTCAGATTGGGCAGTACATCCGCGAAGACGGGCCGCAGGCGCATCAGAAAAAAGCGGGCACGCCGACCATGGGCGGATTGCTCATCGCCATCGCCATCCTGGTGCCGACCTTGCTCTGGGCCGACCTGAGCAACCCGTTCGTGTGGATCGCCGTGTTTTCCACGCTGGCCTTCGGCGCCATCGGATTTGCCGACGACTACCTCAAGGCGATTCATCGCCGCAATCTTGGCCTTACTGCGCGCGCCAAGATAGGCTTGCAAGTGGCGGCCAGCGTCCTGATTGCGATCGCACTCATCGCATTGCAGCATCGCGGCGAATACTCCACCGTGCTGCTGGTCCCATTCTTCAAGCAGTTCCATCCGGACCTGGTGATTCAGAGGTTGCTGGTCTATCCCCAACTCTGGCCGCTCGCGTTCCTGCCGTTCGTGGGGTTTGTTGTGCTGGTAATTGTAGGATCGAGCAATGCCGTGAATCTCACCGATGGCCTTGACGGACTCGCCATCGGCTGCACGGTGATCGCAGCCGGAGCACTCGCAGTCCTCACCTACCTTAGCGGCCATGCCACTTTTGCGGTCTATCTCGAATTGCAGCGCATGCCGCAGATCGGCGAGCTCACGATTTTTTGCGGGGCCATGGTCGGCGCTTCCATTGGATTTCTCTGGTACAACGCGCATCCGGCGGAAGTCTTCATGGGAGATGTCGGCTCGCTGGCGCTGGGCGGCGCAATCGGCACCGTGGCCGTTATGATTAAACAGGAACTGTTGCTGCCCTTCATCGGAGGGATCTTCGTGATCGAGGCGCTCTCCGTAATTTTGCAGGTCGGTTCCTACAAGCTGCGCAAGAAACGAATTTTCAAGATGGCGCCGATTCACCATCACTTCGAACTGCTGGGCTGGTCGGAGTCGAAGGTGATTGTGAGGTTTTGGATCGCATCGCTGGTATTCGCGCTGTTTGCGCTGACAACGCTGAAACTGAGATAAAGACGGCTTTTAGATCCTAGCTCTTGGCTCTTGGCTAAGAGCCAACAGCCAAAGGCGAAGTTCAGGAAGCAACTTTAATGGATCTCCACAACAAACACGTCCTCGTCGTCGGTCTCGGAAAGTCCGGTGTGGCCTCCGCTCTTTTTCTGAAGTCGCGCGGCGCCCGCGTTACGGTGTCGGATTCGAAGCCTGAAGCCGAACTGCGCGATCAAATTCTGCTCCTGTTGGAGCAGGGAATCACGGTCGAAACTGGCGGCCATGGCGAGCGCACTTTTCGCGGGCAAGACCTGATCGTGGTCAGCCCGGGCGTGCCGTTCGATGCGCCGCAACTGGTGTCGGCGCGCAATCTGGGAGA
>Ga0181518_10001596_pt1 | contig 23137 bp, 25 predicted proteins | sample PEATcosm2014_Bin_28_FD_119751 | JGI IMG/M metagenome (GOLD analysis project Ga0181518, IMG submission 119751) | Peatland microbial communities from MTU Mesocosm Facility, Houghton, MI, USA - PEATcosm2014_Bin01_60_metaG | ecosystem: Environmental > Terrestrial > Soil > Wetlands > Peat | place... | reverse complement strand
TTCTTCGCCGCGGCTTCGAGATAGATGGCGCGCATGTCGCTCGGCGCGATCAGATCGACGCCGGCCGCTCGCGGCCCGCGCAGCATGATGCGGCGGCAGCCCACATTGGTGAAGCCGGTGCCGGGAAACAGCGCGTAATCGATGCCGGCGGAAATGTAGGGCGCGCCGTCAGCCGCGTGCTGCAGGTGCACCGGCAGCTTGCACAGGTCGGCATCGTCGTCCTTGAGCACGACCTGCTGCACCGGCGCCTGCTGCGACGACACTTTGACCGGCGGATGCAGGCGATTGAGCCGCTGGCTCAGCGTACCTAACAAGCCACGTTCGTCGGTGTCGAGCGCGGCGGCAATGCGTCGCCGTGACGCCATCACGTTGCCCACCAGCTCGGCCTTTTCCGGCCCCGCCGCCTTGAACAGCACCGCGCGCGGATTGCCGTCGAGGACGCTGCCCACATCGACCAGATCGATGGGCGCGTTGTGCACCTCGCACTCGCCGGCCTCGACCAGTTTGTCGACGAAATTGCGCAGCCGGAATCGCTCGGTATCGATCGCGGGCATGGGAAATCCTCTATCTCACGGCGATTTAGCAGCGCCCTGAGAGACGTGTAAATGCCGTTGCGCGCGAGGCGATCGGCGCAGACACTCGCCCGGCGCATGACGTGACGGGAGAGGAATGATGTTTCCGGAGCTTCGGCTTTATGAAGACGTGCTGCCGAACGGCGGTGAGGCGGCTTTGCCGGCGCTGCCGCGCATGATTTTTGCCGTGCACGGCTCGCTTGCCGTGGCGGATCGCACGTTGAACGACGGTGAAGCGTGGAGCGGCGAGGGCGCCGTCATGCTGAAAGCCGGCAGCGGCGGTGCGACCGTGTGGCGCTGGGAGCTCGTGCCGGGGGATGGCGGCGGCGGACTGGAAACATGGAAGGACGCCGTTTCGCGCGAAAAGCTTTCAGCTGAGCTTGTGACCTTGTCGAAAGGTGCGCTGCTTCTTCGCGGCGACAGCGTCGCGTTCCCGCCCGGCGGCTGCGCCTATCTGCACCGGCATCAGGGGCCCGGCATCCGCTGTCTGCTCGAAGGCGGCATCCGCATCGACACCCGCGGCCATTCGCATTCCTACGGTCCCGGCGGCGCCTGGTACGAGACCGGCCCGGACGGCGTGTTCGCCCAAGCCGTCGACCGGCCGACCCGCTTCATCCGCGTCATGGTGCTGCCGCTCGCCTATTTGGGCAAAAGCTCGGTCGAATATCTCAACGAGGAAGACAAGGCCAAGCCGAAGTCGCAGCAATATAAGATCTTTGCCGATATGCCGCTGACCGCAGTCGCAGGGTGATAGATTCAATGGGAGGACTGCCATGATTCGACGTCATGTTTTGAAGCCCACACGGCAGACATATCCAAGACTGCTGGGAATTTTGGCCGTAGTGTCTTGCCTCGGCTGGTCCGGTGCAGTGGCGGCCGACGGCGCTTGGAAGTTTCAAGTCGACGAACGCGGGCATCCTGAATTGAGTTTCCTGGACAACAACGGCAAGACGGTTTTCATGGTCGGCTGCGGACACGCCTTTGCAGTCCACGCAGTCTATCCCGGCGCACCGAAGAAAGATGGAGACAAGGCGATCATCACGATCGCCAGCGCGAAGAGGCAAATGGATTTTGCCGGCGAAATCGATAGCGGGTTCGAGGATGGCCCGCCTGACACGACGCATTTCGTGCAATGGGACCTCGGCTATCGTCGTCAGGATCCCAACCTCTATGAAAAGAAGTGGCACCAGCTTGAATCGCGAGTTTTCGACCTTTTGGAATCCGGACAGCCGCTGACAATTTCGGCCGAGGGCCGCAATTACGTGCTGCCCGCGATCAACGCTTCGCGTTGGCGCCAGCGCTTCCACCAAATTTGCTGACCTGCGCCGAAATCACATCGGCTTGTAGCCGCGCTCCATGTCGACATCGATGAGCATCGGGGTGCCGTCTTTCAGCGCCTTGCCGATCAGGTCGGTGGCGTCCTTCACGGACGCGGCGCGCTGGCCTTCGATGCCGAGCGAGCGGGCAAGGCCAACGAAATCGATCGCCGGATCGTTGAGCTCCATGCCGACGAACTTGTCGGCTTGCTCGGCGAGGCCGCGCAGCATGACCAGCCGCTGCTTGAGGATGCGATAGCTGGTGTTGTTGAAGATCACCCATATCACCGGCAGCCGGTAGCGCGCCGCGGTCCATAGGCCCTGTATCGTGTACATGGCGCTGCCGTCGCCGACCAGCGCCACCACCGGCCGGTCGGGCAGCGCGATCTTGGCGCCGATCGCCGCCGGCAGTCCCCAGCCGATGCCGCCGCCGCGCAGGCCGAAAAAGCTCTGCTCGTCGTCGCTGTTGATCATCGAGCGCACGCCGGGCGCGGAGGAGAGAATTTCTTCGATTACCACGGCGTCTTTCGGCAGCATGGCGCCGATCGCTTCGAGCAGCGCCAGCGGCTGCACCGGTGTCTTGCCGGCCATGGCGCGGGCTTTTGCGCGGAACGCCTCACGATCTTTTTTGATTGTCTCGGTCGCGGATTTAAGCCGCGCGCTGGCTGCGCTCTTGGCGCTCGCGCTCATGCGCGCGGCGACGCCCGCGGTGATGTCGGGCAAGGTCGCCTTCGGATCGCCGAGGATCGCGACCTTGGCCGGATAATTCTTGCCGATCTGCCAAGGATCGGTGTCCAAATGAATGAGCGGCAGGCCAGTCGGCCAAGGATCGATTTTCGACGGCAATGACCAGGTGAACAGATCGCCGCCGACCGAGAACAACAAATCGTGTTTTTCCAGCACCTCGCGCACGCCGGCCTGGGTGCGGGTCATCATGCCGCGATAAAGCGGATGCGATGCCGGAAACGAGGCGGTGCTCGGGATGAACTCGACATAGACCGGCGCACCGATCGCCTCGGCGAGCGCGGCAAGCTCCTTGTGCGCGCGGCTCTGCGCCACGATGTCGCCGGCGATGATGACCGGCCGCTCGGCCTTCGCCAAAAGGTCGGCGGCCGCGGCGACCGCGTCAGCGTCGCCGCGCATGCGCGGCGCGATGCGCGTCGGTTCGAGCATGTCGATGTCGGCGTCGTTCTTCAAAATATCGCCGGGCAGCGACAGGAACACCGGGCCGGTCGGAGGCGCCAACGCGGTCTTGACCGCGCGGTGCACATAGAGCGGCAGATCCTCGGCGCGATGCACCTCGGCGGCCCATTTGACGAACGGCCGCGCCAAGGTCGGCAGGTCCGCGGTGAGCACCGGCTCGGTGACCAGGTATTCGTTGTCCTGCTGGCCGGCGGTGACCAGCACCGGCGCGTTCGCCTTCATGGCGTCGTAGAGCATGCCCATGGCATTGCCGAGCCCGGGCGCGACGTGGAGATTGAGCACCGCCAGATTGCCGGAAGCCTGGGCATAGCCGTCGGCCATCGACATCAGCGCCGCTTCCTGCAGGCCGAGGATGTAGCGGATGTCGTTCTCGACCGCGAAGGCATCCATCAGCGGCAATTCGGTGGTGCCGGGATTGCCGAACATCACCTTGACGCCCTCTTGCTTGAGCAGATCGAGGAAAGCGCGTTTTCCGGACATTACGGGCAAGTTTCTCTCCTCCGTCTTGTCATCGTCCGCGACAGCGGACGAGCCAGTAAGCGCGATTCAATAGGGATACCCCGTTTTGGCGCGTTTACCGGATGCCCCGCTTTTGCGGGGCATGACAATCTATAGCGGAACGCAAGTTGCTGACGGAAGGGTGGTGCCGCGGAAGGGATTCGAACCCCCGACCCCCGCATTACGAATGCGGTGCTCTACCGGCTGAGCTACCGCGGCATTATTGGCTTATTTGCACATTCCGACGGAAATTGCCACCGGATTGCCACCCATCTGCGTGCGGAAAAGCGCATCAGCGTTTCTCACTTGTTCCCTAATCTGAATGGGGATTGTGGACCTGACACACCCTAGCCATTGACGAATCAAAAGTTGCGCGGATTCTTGGGCGCAACCAGGAGATTCGTCATGGATACAAACGAGAGAAACCGTCAACTTGCCGATCGCCGAAAGGCGATGATGGAAGGCGATTTTAACCCCGGATATACGCCCGAACACACTCCGTCACCTGAGGCGCGTTTGGCAACTGCGGTTGAATATGCGGCTTACCAGTTAGGGCAGATCAACCGAAAGCTCGACAAGGTTATTGCAGCTTTGGAGTCGAAGACCTGATCCGCGCCCACAAATAGGAGGGCGGATCGGAAATTGTTAGTCCGCCCGAACTTTCGCAAAAGTCGCTTCCATGATCTCTGCTGCGCGAGCGTCCGTGTTTGAAAAAAGATGACCATAGACGCCAAGTGTAATCGCTGGCGACGCATGCCCGATGCGGCGACTTATCGTCAAGATATCCATGCCCGACGCGATCAGTTGACTGACGTGAGTGTGCCGCAAGCTGTGCAGGCTCACACCTTCGATTTTGAGAGAAGCCATCGCGAGCGCAAATTTCTGCGATAGTCCATGCGGTGCGCGGGTCGATCCGTCCCATCGCGCGAAGACCAGCGAATTCTCGGGTGCGCGGCCGAGACCAAGAGATAGCCGCCGCTTTTGTTGTCGCGTTCGATGCGCTCGCAATTCGGCGACTAGCCATGGCGAGATTGACACATTGCGCCGGCCGCTTCTGGTTTTCGGCGATTTGAACCGCAGCCCCGACTTTGTCTGCTCCACTGATCGCTCGATCCTAACAACGCCCCCATCCAGATCGAGATCACACCAGCGGAGTGCAAGGGCTTCGCCGCGTCGCGCACCGGTGCCGACTAGGAAAGAAACAATGGGCCGCAAGGTCCGGCCGCTGAGATGTCGAAGTACGTCGCCGATCTGCTCCTCGCTCAGGATCGTGATCTCGGTTTGCGGAACCGGCGGAGGCGCAACGAGTGCTGCGACGTTTTGCACCACGAGGCCCCAGGTTGCGGCGTGGCCAAGGGAACGATGTAGAACGCGGTGGACGTAACTAACTGAGGCGGCCGACAACAAGCGTCCGTTTCCTCTCCCGCTTCGTAATAGCTTGGAATACAGTTCATTCAGATGCACGGCCCGAAGCTTTTGTAAGCGAACTGCACCGATGTGGGGCACAACATGCAGCCTGACAATCTGTCGATAACGCTCGAGCGTTTTTGGGCTCACGTTCAAGCTCGCCCAGTCGCGATCCCACCGCTGCATGAATTCTCCGACGGTGCTCTTTGATGGATCGACACCTTCGCCGGCCGCATTTTCCGCCACTATGCGCGCGAGCTCGATCTCGGCTTCGCGTTTGCTGCCCTTGAAACTCTGGTATCGAATGCGGCGCTTGCCGCTGACGGGATCTGCGCCAACGTCAAATTTCAATTCCCAAGATCGCTCACCGCGCCGTCGAATGTGGCCGGTCACGCTTGCCTCCCTTTGCTTTGAGCCTTTTGACTAAATCGTCGCCTAGCAGGCGTCGGGCCTGGATTGCTATCTCCTCATTGCCTGCGCTGATGGGTCTCTCGGAGACGATATCGTTGAGTATACCGAGCGCGAAACCTTCGCCCATGTTCTCATATTGTGCTTCAAAGTTTAGGTCGGGCGGCCCACCTTTAATCCGTGCCGCTGCAGGCAATTCGATCTTCCCGTCTGGCGCAGCCTCGCGAAGAATTCGATTGATACCCCTTACGACCTGATCATAAGCGTAGGGGTCATTCCACCAGTGTTCGGCGCCTTCGAGCGTTTGCGTCGCGGCGAAGCCGACATTTCGCCCGGCGATTTTCATAACATGACCGATGACCGATAAGATCCCGGCTGCGCCACGCCCGTAAACCGCTTCCAATATCTCAAATATAAATCTCTGATCGCGGAACGAGCGCTCGATTCTCAGCTCGGCTTCCTGCGCGAGAGACCGCCCAGACGCATTGGCGGCGGCCTCTAATTCGCGACGCAGCTCGAACGTCGTCCGCATGTTGAGCGGATAGCGCTTGCCGTGAACCGCCGACCCGCTCTTTGTCTTTTCAGCTCGCCTTGGCATCGATTATCCCGGACCATGTTGGCACGTGCGTGATCTATCACGCACGTTCTTGACAGTCAATTGGCAAATCATTTATGCGTCACCTATCACGCATTGTCCTTGTCAAGCCTGATGGAACCAACCCCCAATGAATACCACCAAGCCCGTGTTGCCCGAACGGGTCCAAGAGACCCTACGAAAGCCGGGCATTTCCCCAGATGAGCTGCATGCGCTGAATATCCTGCCCATTGGCCGGAATGCGCTCTATGAAGCGCTGCGGCGTGGTGAGATTGAAAACTTTCGACTGGGAAAAAAGATTGTGATCCCGACAGCACCGCTTCGGCGGCGGCTGGGACTCGCGTGAACGGCAGCCATGCCCAAACGCACTTGCCGAGAGTGTGGGGCGGCGCTCGTCGCCCAACGCGACAGTTGGGAACTTTGTGGACCGTCCCGCTGGCGCGCGTTTCATAATCGAAAAGCGACGCGCGGCGCTCAGCTTTACGATCTTGTGATGGCATGGCGGTTCGATCGTACTGGATCCGCTGCAGTAGGCGCGCAAAGCCTGCTTTGCCGAATAGCGGCTGTACTTAAGGCTGAGGATGATCGCGAACGGCCTGGCCTTCACTCTTGGGACGATGTTGGCCGTGTGCGTGAGCGCAATTCTCACCTCGTGGCAACCGGCGTTGGTGTCAACGTCGCCGGGAACCAGCGAGGGAACTGCGCGGAGCGGTCGTCATGATCATCCGGCCCGTAGTTTTCCGCGAATACACGGCACTCCCAAACTCGATTTTCACTGATCAGCGGCACAGCGCAGACACGCGAACATTGTTCGCTCTAGTTCTCTCAAGACCCAAAAATTGGGAAATGCGGCCGTGGTGGCTGATGAAGATGCTTTCACGCATTGGAGCCAAGCCGGTGGGTCGCAAGGCGCTTGCTCGCATGTTTAGCGAGTTAATGACCACGGGCCACATGGTACGTAGCAAGGAACAAACTCGCCAAGCCGATGGCTCGTTCGGAAAATATGTGTACTTCGTCGGGATGCCCGACGACGTCGCCGCAGCGATCGCATCGAGCAACGTTGCGTTTTTACCGCAGGTCCCTGAGGGGCGCGCGGCTGACGGGCACACCGCTGAGGGGCACGCCGCTGAAGGAACAACGATCTATAAAAGAAAGAATCTACAAACTAAAAATCTAAAAACTAAGGCGTCTATAAAGGCGCTACCGCAGACTGCGGCAGCGCTGCAGGGTCACCCGACGGGCAGCAAGCCGATCGCACCAACCACACCCCGGAAGCTGATCGAGGGACGTGAGGTAGTTCAAAATCGCATAGCCAGTCGTCTGGGGCCACGCGGCTGGACAATCCTGATGGAGCTAACCGCAAGCGAGCTTGATCAGCTCACCGCATGCGAACGTAACGGCAGCCTCGACGAAAGGATGCTCGCGCTTTTGCATGATCGCTTCCCCGCGCCATGCTCGGTAGGTGCGAAGTGAATGTGACGCGCCGCGGCGATAGAGAGAATGATCCGACATGCCGCTACGCCTGCCGGGCGGTGCAATCTGGTGGGATAGGGGGTTTTCGTTTCCGCCCTCGCAGCTATAGGAACCGGCCTGGAGTGATCCACGCATTTCCGCGAAATTCAGAAACTTTTTTTTACCTGGGCGGGTGAGGCAAATTGGTTCCGATAACGGGCATTATCGGAACCAACCCGATCCCACGGTTCGTCGATTTGAAGCTTGCAAGCGATGAGGTGGGACTGAAGGAGGCACGTTCGGGCGACACGTGCTGTGTCGAACGGCAGCTGAAAAGCGACTACGAACGCCGGCTCAAGAAAACTAAGCGTATTCCTTCCACACTCGCAACTGATAAGGAAAGTGCGATTTACTAGCAAGTTGGTCCCCTACAGCGCCACCTTGTGCCGCAGCAATGGCAGTCGAGCGAACGCAGTTCAGGCAGGCCGGACAGCGGATCACAGGAACCAATGGCCAGCCTCGATGGCCGCGCCGATCGTCGGTGAGAACAGCAAGGGCATCCGCGGATTTGGCGCTCGTTCCAGGCAGCGATTATGCGCTCGGCGTGCTCAAGCACCCCTGCATCGGTCGGGGGTCTGGCGGCTCCATTACATGTCACGCACCATCGGCTAACCTGTCGAATGGTCGCGCGCCAGGCGCCGAGCACCATGAAGACGCAACCCCATCTATCCGATCGAGAGGTGCTGGCAGGGCTGGTCGACAAACCGGAGCGCAGCTTCAAGCCGATGCCGCGGCAGCCGTGTCTTGGAGCGCATTTTCCGGCACCATCGTAATCTCAGTGCCCGAAACGAAACGCAAGCTGGCTGATCTATAGACAGCAGCTATCGGCACTCTTCGACTTTATCAGCGGCTTCTCGAAATCGGAGCATTGACGCGTGGTGGCCTCTAGATGCCTACTATCTTGAGAGAGATGTTTCCAAGGTGCCGAGGATCGTCGTTAATCCCGATGTGGCGAGAGAGTGGGAAGAGACATTTGGAAATCCCAAGGGTTAGCTCCCAATAACGGTCGGAACGTTGGCACCGCGGCGAACCGCGGCCCTGGGCCGATCCCGCTGAAAAAGAGCTCGTGATTTTCAGCGAACAGTGATTCCGTCTGCTTGAGACGTTCGGCGGTCGAAGTTTGCGATGATGGGTCGGCAGAAGGGCGATCAAGGCAGGTGCTTTTCGATACAAAACTTCGTGAGAGACGCCCCTACGCCAGCTTGCGATTTGAGCGCCGCCGGCTGAAGCCGAGCACGTTTCGCACTCTGAAGGGTACTGCGGCCTCTTCCTCGCTCATCGCCTCTTCGATCTTCGGCGGCGTCAAATACCACGGCACGGCGATGACCACGACGCGCGGGCCGCCATAGGCGAGCACCGCGGCGCGAAGCCGCCGGGCATGCTGGGCGCTCAGGAGGTAGTCCCACCAATGTTGCTTGACGAGCTCCGGGATCAGCACCGCAATGGTCCGATCGGGATTCTTATCCTCAATCTCTTTGATCAGTTTCAAGAACGGCGCGTGAATGCGCCGGTAGGGAGCGCTCAGGAAAGCCAACTGCGGCGGGTTCGGATAGTGCGCCGCGCGCGCAGGCTCTTCAACGTCCTTGGCCCATAGCTCGCGAAGCTTTCGCTCTTCCCCTTTTACGTCAGGTCCTTCGAGCGGCGCCAGGCGAACCGCCGTCACATCCGATGATAGCTCCATGGCGAGGCCGAGCACCTTGTCGGCCATTCGATTCCATTCTTGTACCGTGACCAGGACAATCGGCGGCTTGCTCTGATGGAATTTCAGCGGCTCCTCATCCCGCAGTTGATCGTTGATGTATTCGTAATACCGCTTGATCGCCTTGTGCAGCAGGATGACGCAGGGAATGGCGACGATCGTGATCCAGCCGCCCTGCGCGAACTTGGCGACTACGATGACAGCGAGCGCGGTGACGGTGGTCGAGGCGCCAATGGCGTTGATGACGAGATTGATCCAGACCCGCCGGCGTTCCACCGTGTGGCGCTCGTCGCGCAGTTCGCGCTGCCAATGCACCACCATGCCCGTTTGCGACATGGTGAATGTCAAGAACGCGCCGATGGCAAACAACGGAATCAAACGGTCGGTGATGCCGTCAAATACGGTCAACAGCAGCCCTGCGGTAAGCGCGAGATAGACAATGCCGACCGACGACACCAGTCGACGTCCGAAGGTCGCAAACGGCCGCGGCAAGAAATCATCCTGTGCCACGACATGGCACAGCCGCGGCAAACCGACGAAACTCGTACTGGCGGACAGGCAAAGGACGCAAAGCGCGCTGGCAATCGCCACATAATAGAAGATGCCGCGTCCCGCCACCGCGCCGACCAGCTGCGACAGCACGCTTTGGTAACCAGCCTGAGTCTGGTCCATGGCCATTATGCCGTAGGACATAGCGAGATAGGCGATGCCGGCGAGCAGGATGCCCAAAATTACGACAATCGCAGCGAGCGTCCGACGGGCGTTGGTCACGCACGGCTCGCGAAATGCGTCGACACCATTGCTGATCGCCTCGACGCCGGTCATCGCCGTGCAGCCGCTGGCGAACGCTCGCAGCAATAGCCATAGGCCGACCGTCTCGACGGCTTTTGGCGGCGCCGGCGGCGGCTCGATCGGTTGCGGATGTCCGCCGCTCGTCATGGCAGCATAAGCGCCGAGGAGCAGAACAATCATGAAGCACGCGATGAACAGATAAGTCGGTAGTGCGAACAGTCGCCCAGCGTCCATGGTCCCCCGCAGGTTGACGAACGTCAGCAGGAGGAGGATGCCAAGGCAAAGCGGCAGCGTGTACGCGTGCAGCGCCGGCACCGCCGAAACCAGGGCCGCTACGCCTGCGGAAATGCCGACCGCGACGTTGAGGACGTAGTCCACCATGATGCCCGCGGATGCCAAGAGGCTCGCGTTCACGCCAAGGTTTTCCTTGGCGACCGTATAGGCGCCGCCGCTTATCGGATAGGCTTTGATGGTCTGCCAGTAGGAGACGAATAGGATCGCGAGCAATGCGAGGATGACCAGCATGATCGGGCCGAGGTCGGCGAGCCCGGCTGCGCCCGCCGCGACCAAGATGCTGAGAGCGGCTTCCGGTCCGTATGCCGAAGAGCTCAGGCCATCGAGCCCGAGTGCCGGCACCCCTTCGGCGACGCCTATCTCGCGCGAGCGGCCTTCCCGATTGGCGAGCGGCCGCCCCCTTAGGAAGCGAGCTAGGACCCCCAGCGGCGACGCCGAGCCGTCGCGACGATCAGCTGTGTCTTTCGACTCCTTGGCTCCGGTCATCTCTGGTTATTCCCCGATCGCGCGCGCTTGGCAGGCGCCAAACGTTAGTTGCCGTTTGCAACCGCAAATGTTCCCGCAATGTACCAGCGGTTTTGCGGCCGAAGGGGCTATAGACGCGACGGCCGCGCGCGCTTTGTCCAACGGAACGCGCACGTCGAGCCCGGTGTCGAATTGGGGAGAGAAAATCATGCTTTAGTCGAGTTCCGGATGTTGTCTAGTTTCGCATTGATACATGCTTGTTGCGATACGCATGCACGTCAACCCAGATCAATAAAAATAGCCCAAAGGTCAAGAACCCTCGCCACGCTCGAACATCATGGGTGCGCTAAACTCTTTGAGGCGAAAGAGACGAAATGCCCGCTCCCTATCCTGCGCCATCGCGAGGGGCACCTCGTAGGCAATCACCTTCTCGATGACCTCTGCCCCAGTGAACGAGGCATTCGACGTTACGATGTTTGTATACATCGCTCTTTGAAACGACCTTTCAGTGCCAGCGCACTCAAATCTTACTTCGCCAGCTGCTTGCGGATCGAAAGCAATTCGCGACGGCGCTTTGCGCTCGTTTTTGGGTAAATCATTTTGAGTCCTTCGAAAGTATCGAGGACAATTTGCGATACAATCAGCCGAGCGTTCTCTTTGTCGTCAGCCGGAACGACATACCAGGGCGCGCGACCGGTGCTTGTCGCGGTGAGGCATTCCTCATAGGCCTTCATGTACTGCTTCCAGAATTTTCTCTCGGCAATGTCCGCAGTACTGAATTTCCAGTTCTTTTCCGGCTCGTCGATGCGCGCCAGAAAGCGCTTCCGCTTTTACCCTTATGGCAAGACTGGCTTCGCGCCGCTTCTCCCCTGTTACAGGCGGGAGCGCGGAGTGCCTCTCAGCTATCGACGCCTGGCGTAGAGCCACCGTCAATGAAAGCGTAAATTCAAAACCGGTCCACTTATGCAGCGATGGTCGTGTTATTCGTTTCGGCCTGAGCGCGTCGCCCTATCAACGCTGCCAATGTCCAGGTTCGCGCAAGGTCAATCAGGCCCTGCCGTTCGTCGTCGGTCTTGGCGTAGGAGGCCGATAGTATTGCCTCCTTGGCGTATTGCCAGAATTCGTCTGTATTCGACATGGCACCCTCACGGGGCCCCGACACGTCCCGAGCTTAGGTTGCCAGCTTAGGCAATTGCCGATCTGTTCAAAATTGCACACCTGGATCGCGTGTTTTAAATCCATCCACAGCCCAAAAGGGGCCGGTACCCGCCAACTGTAACTGAGGCGGCCTAGTACACTACCGCTTCTTCTCGGGTTGCGGTTGCTGCTGCTGTTGGGCGACCTGCTGGGTCATTTCGGCAGGTGGCGTGACAATGCAGGTGCGCCGCTCTAATTCCTCGGCGTGAGTCATTGTCTCATTGGCCAGCCTTTCGAGTTCGCTGGCGCTCGTATAGCCACGCTCGCGGGCCTGTAGTGCCAGCGCGTAAAGGCGAACCGAGCGCTCTCTTACTCGGGCTGCTTCGTCCATGGGACCCCCCACAATCTAGTATAACAATAGCTCATTGTTCAATCTCGTTCCGTGATGGCCGTCACCAAAAGATGCCAGCGGAAAAATCAAAAAGGGATCAGTCGTGATGGAAAGAGGCCAGTACGCCCCACTTATAGGGACGCAACGGAAATTTAGAACATTTTAAGAACTCAGCCGGCTAGGCCGCACTGCTACAATGACCGTTTTGGGTCATTCACGTCTTTTTCGACCTTATCCGACCATGTCGCCTCTTACCCTAATAACGACCAAATCGGCGACCCGCCGCGACGGTCGAAAAGGGCCAACAGCGACATTTTGCACCGCGAAAAACAGCGGCCTGTTCGCCGTGTCCAACAAACGATTCAGTGGCATTTTACTGCCGAGAGCGGTCGCCGTTCATCACTTCAGAAGCGGCACAAGACTTCGGGGATGCCGTTTCGCCCGCGTGCGTGCACTTATAAATCGAGGTCGATGAGCTACGTCTGGTCAATTTCCGCTTCGGGTCGAATCTGTTGCAAAACTCGGATGCATTTGCTGATGATTCTGGTTCATGAAAGCGCTGGCTAGTCACTCAACAAATACGTGGTAGCGGATCATCCTCCAGCTCCTCCAACAGCCGTTCGCCTCCGATTTCGGTATGCAATATGACCTGAGAGACGGATCCGTTCACCCGCCCGATGATCGCCGCAGCTTCGCCGCCTGGTAATATGCGCCAAATGTCCAACGCGCGTGGCGCGTCTTCGGCTGACAGTACTGCGACCACACGACCCTCGCAGGGGAGATAGAGCGGGTCATAGCCCAGCATATCGCAGACCGCGCGCACAGGCGGATGGACGGGAATAGCAGTCTCATCCAATTGGACCGTCAACTCGGTCATGCGCGCGATATCGTGCATCACGGTGACGAGCCCGCCGCGTGTCGGATCGCGCATGAAGCGCAAGCCCGGCAAGCTCCACAACGCCTGCGCCAGAGGAAGGATACTGGCCGCATCGGAGGCCAGATCGCCTTTCAACCCGAAATCCTCACGCGCGAGCAGCACCGCTGTCCCATGGTCGCCCACCGGGCCGCTCACCATCACCACGTCGCTTTCACGGATCTGATCGAGGCCGAGCCGCAGGCCGGGGCGCCTGACTCCGATCCCGGTGGTTGCAAGGTAGAGGCCGCCGCCCTCGCCTCGGCGCAGGACTTTGGTGTCGCCTGCCGCGACCCGCACGCCGCAGATCTTTGCGGCGCGTGCCATGCTCCCAATCAGGCGATCGAGCTGGGAAAATTCCATGCCCTCCTCGATGAATGCATTTAGGCTCAGAAAAATTGGCGTGGCGCCTGCGACCGCGAGATCATTCACGGTTCCATGCACTGCAAGCGAGCCGATATCGCCGCCCGGAAATTCAAGCGGGTGCACGGTAAATCCGTCCGTGGTGATCAGCACCTCTCCCGGTGGCAGTGGCAAATGGGCTGCGTCGACTGTGATGTTGAGCTGTGGATTGGTCAGATGGCGCGCAAAAACTTCGTCGATGAGGGACCGCATGAAACGGCCGCCGTTGCCATAAGCGAGGGTAACAAATTTATCTTCGATCATGCGCGCTTGCCTCAACGATCTGCCCGAAACTGAGGCCGGCATCGTTACACGGTAGCCGTTCCGGTATGGAAACAGAAAAGCCTATTCGTTTGGCACAGGCCAGGACACGTTCGCAAAGGACGCGATTTTGGAATACGCCTCCTGTCAGGCCCAATCGGAACGGGCCATATTCCTTATGCAGAGCGAGCGTCTGGGCCAGCAGCAGTTCGGCGAGCGTGGCATGGAATAAGGCAGCGCGGGTGGCCGTACTTCGTCTTGCATCCTGCAGGCAATCGAGCAACGGGCGCCAGTCGCCCTCCCAAATGCCGTCCGCACGGCGGGACAAAGGCAACGCGATCGGTGCGGCCTCTTCGGCACAAATGGTCTCTAGATGGCTCGCAGCCTGCCCCTCATAACTCGCCCGTGAGACAAGGCCGAGCAAGGCGGCGGCGCCGTCGAACAATCGGCCGATCGATGACGTCTGCGGGCAATTGAGCTTGCGCGCCCAGGCGTGGCGCAAGACGCTTGTCTCCTGCGGGCAGGCCTCCCAGTCCCTTCCAGCGTCCCAGCACAAGGCCAGAGCGCTACGCCACGGCTCGCGGGCAGCGCGGTCGCCGCCGAGCAGGGCAAAAGGCCGCACGGTCGCTACGCGGCGCCAATGTCCCGGCCGTCCGAGCAGCGCCTCGCCGCCCCAGATCGTTCCATCCCGACCGAAGCCTGCGCCATCCCAGGTGAAAACCAGCCAGTCGGCGGCATGATCAAATTCTCCGGCCAACGCCGATGCGTGGGCCTCGTGGTGAAATATCTTGATCACCGGCAATCCCAGCTGCGGGGCGAGCCGCGTTGTCGCGTAACCGGGATGGTCATCGCACAGAACCGTCTCGGCACAAACGCCGTATAGTGACTGCAAATCAGTCGCGACCGACTTGAGCAGATCCAGGCCACGCGGTGTGTCCATATCCCCGAGATGCGGCGACACGACCGCGCGACTGCCCCAGCCGAGCGCCAGGGTGTTCTTGAGATGGCCCCCCAAGGCCAGTACCGGCCTTGCCAGGCAGAATGGTAATTCGATCTCAAGCGGTGCATTGCCACGCCCCAGCCGTATCGGTCTCGGCTTGTCCGCGATGAGGCGATAGACCGGATCGTCTGCTGGACGAACAATGGGGCGGTCGTGATGCAAAAAGCTATCGGCGACGACGGCCAGACGCGTCTCGGCCATGCTGTTGTCAGTTAAGACCGGCTCGCCGCTGATATTGCCGGAGGTCGCAACGAGCGGAGCGCCAAAGTCTCCGAGCAGCAGATGATGAAGCGGACTGTACGGAAGCATGGCACCAATTTCACTGCTGTCGGGGGCGATCTCAGATGCCAGATCGCAGCCGACATTCTTCGGCACCAGCACGACGGGTCGAACCGGATCGCGCAGCATCGCTTCGTGGATCGGATGCGGAGCGGTCGCCCTGCGCAGCGAGGCAAGATCGGGCTCAAGCGGGAACATCACTGCGAGCGGCTTGTCCGGTCGCTTCTTGCGTGCACGCAGCGTAATTATCGCCGCGGAATTTGCCGCATCGCACAGCAGATGATAGCCGCCGATCCCTTTGACCGCGACAATTTTACCGGACCTTAGGGTGTCGATCGCTGCCGAAAGAGCAGCGGCGCCAAACTGCTCATCATTTCCGAGTATGCGATACTCTAGACGCGGCCCGCACTGAGGGCAGGCAAGCGGTTCTGCGTGAAATCGGCGATCGCTTGGATCGGCGTATTCAGCCGTGCACTGCGGACAGAGGGGAAAGCGCGCCATCGATGTATTGGCACGATCATAAGGCAGCCGCTCGATGACGGTATAGCGCGGGCCGCATTGAGTGCAATTAATGAATGGATGGCGGAAGCGCCGGTTTCGTGAATTGCTCATTTCGGCAAGGCATTCGTCGCAGGTGAAGTGGTCCGGCGGCAGGTGAATATGCTCCGAGAACGCTGCTTCACTGACGTGAATTTGAAAGTCCACGATAGCTTCCGGCGCGACCGTCCGTTCTGAGAGAACCTTGGGCCGCGCTAACGGCGGCGCTTCGGTAACAAGCGCGTCGCGGAAGCGCTGCAACAATTCAGGAGCTCCTTGAACGAGCACCTCGACCTCGCCGGCGCGGTTTTTCACCCAGCCCTGAACACCGCAGCGGAGCGCCACGCGATAGACAAAAGGGCGAAATCCCACGCCCTGAACGCGACCGCCCAAGATCAATTTGCGCGCGATGCACGCGGTCACTGCGTTTCCATTGGCGAGATATTATCGTAATTTACGTTCTTCAACGAACAGCCGAATACGGCCCGTTGCCGAGCATACTAAGCGTTCGCATGAACTTTTTCGCGTGGCGTCCGCACGCCGCTCGACCACCAGATACGGCAGGCCCCTTCATCCGACACCATGCAGGGCCCGATCGGCGTGCGCGGCGTGCAGGCGCGGCCATAAAGTGCACACTGGTCAGGATAGATGCGGCCGAGCACGACACGCGCGCAATCGCAACCGGGCGGCATCTGTCCAGCACGTTTGCGCATGACGTCGTTGAATGACGGATAGAGCTGCGTCGCATCATGCGCGGCAAATTCCGGCCGCAGCATATAGCCGGACGCCGGGATGATGCCGATGCCGCGCCAGTTGGCATCGACCACGTCCATTGTGGAGCTGAGCTGGCGTTGCGCGGTCACATTGCCGCCGGGCCGAACGACCTCAGGATAGCAATTATCGAGAAAGCATCGATCCTCCACCAGTTGCCGCAACACCGAGTAGAGTGCGGCCACTAGGCTCTCGGCGGTAAATCCGCCGACCGCTGCGGGTATGCCGTGCTTCTCCGGTACGAAGGCCCATTCCTCGGGACCCATCACAGTCGATACGTGGCCAGGCGCGACCAGGGCATCGAAACCGGGCGCCTCCGATTCGAGCAGCATGGCAACCGCGGGCCAGGTGCGGCGCCCAGCCAGCAACACGGAGAGATTATCCGGCACTCCTTCGGCGACCATCGCCGCCACTGGCGCGGTGGTGGTCTCGAAACCGGCGGCAAAAAAGACGACGCGGCGATCGGGATTTTCCCGTGCGATCCGCACTGCTTCGAGCGGAGAAGCGATCGGCAAAATCTCGGCACCAGCGGCGCGCGCCTGCTCTAGTGTGCGTATTTCGCCTTTGCGGACATTGACCGGCACCCGCAGCATGTCGCCAAAAGCAACGAGAATAACATTTTCCGACAGGGCGAGTTGAATCGCCTGGTGGACAATCTCTTCCGGACAGATGCAAACCGGGCAGCCCGGACCCGGCACAAGCTCGACATTGTCCGGCAACGCTTTTCGCAGGCCGGTCATCGCGATCGTTCGCTCATGACCGCCACAGACGTTCATGACTTTGAAGCGGCGCGGCAGGTTGAGCGCCCGCAGGCGATCAAGCCACTGCCGCGGGGTGGTGGCCATGGTGAGCCTCGTGAAGTTCCTGCGTGGGCGCTTGTCCGCGACGAATCCTTGCGATCTCGCCACGTAACCAAGCGTCCCAAGGCTGTAGATTGATTGCCTTGCGTGCCGACAATTCGATGACTGGTGCCGTATTGGCAAGATCGCGGACGGCTTTCTGCGCACGCATCGGGTCGAAGTCTTCAATGACCGGGATGAGATCCATCTTGGTCAGGAGCACGAGATCGGCGGTACGGAAGATGACCGGATATTTTGCCGGCTTGTCATCTCCCTCGGTCACGGACAGGAGGACGATATTGCGATGCTGCCCAAGTTCGAAACTGGCTGGACAGACCAGATTGCCGACGTTCTCGATAAAGACGATATCGATTTGGGACAGCGGCAGATCGTGCAACGCTTCATGGATCATCCGCGCATCGAGATGGCAAGCGCTGCCCGTGTTGATTTGTACCGCGGGCACGCCATGCGCGCGAATACGCCGCGCGTCGTTGTCGGTCTCGAGGTCTCCTTCGATGACGGCAATGCGAAAGTCCGACTTGAGCGCTTCGATCGTCACCTCCAGCAGGGACGTCTTGCCTGCTCCTGGCGACGACATGAGGTTGAAGGCGACAACGTGGTGGCGATCGAAATGTTCGCGGTTGTGCCCCGCCGCGCGATTGTTGGCATCCATCAAGCGACCCAGTACCTCGACAGTACGGGCGTCATTGGCGCGCGTTGGTGTGACCGTGCAACCGCAATCCTCACACACGAGAAGCCTCCACTTCACATTGGCGCGTTTCGAGCTCAACCCTCAATAACAAGAGCTCATCGCCGGCAAGCAGATCGGTGTGCCAATCGCCGCACGCCCCGCACACGAGGCGGTTTGGGGCTGCCATAGTCTCAGCGCCGCAACCACGACAACGGACGCGCACATCGGTGTGTTCGATCTTTAGCTGCGAACCTTCCGCTCGCGTACCGGCACAGGCCAGCGGATATGCGCTTTCCAGCAATTGCGCCTCTATTCCGGACAGCGGCCCAACGCCGACCCGAACCTGCCGTACCCATGCCGTTCGCTGAACGGCAATATCTTCGACTTGCGTGATGAGGGCCTGGCAGATCGCAAGCTCATGCATGGCTGTCCGCACTTTCGGCGGCGAGCACTTCATCAAACAGTTCCCAAGTGGAGCGAGCCTGTTGTGGCGTCATTTTTTGGATCGCATAGCCGACATGGACCAAGACGAAGTCGCCGGTCGCCACTGGCTCGTCCTGGAGCAGGAACAGGCTAACCTCTCGCTCGACCCCCTGAGCAGAGCACCTTGCCAGATAGCCATCGACGGCGATGACCTCCATAGGAATTCCCAAGCACATGACCTCGCTCCGATCTGTACCGAATTGATTTACATCAAAGCGTCACACAAAAAAGCACTACACAAAAAACTGCGAAGTCAAAAATCTCTCACTTAAGTCACGCGATTGGCTTTCGTCATTATGTATGCTAGCGTACATAGAAGGCGTTGTGAATGCCCACCGCAACTTCAAGCTCCTTGAAGTTCGAGAGTGGAGGTGATAAGTGATCGCCCACAGCCTCACGCAAGAACTCGAACATCGCGGAATTTCCCGTCGTGATTTCTTGGGATTTTGCGCGTCAATGGCGGCGGTATTGGGACTTCCGGATTATGCCGGCTCAGCGATCGCTGCGGCGGTAGAAACAGAGGCCAAACCGATTCTGGTCTGGCTTGAGTTTCAAGACTGTGCTGGCAACAGCGAATCTTTATTGCGTGCCGGCCATCCGACGGTTGCCGATCTCATTCTCGATTCAATTTCGCTCAACTACCATGAAACTTTGATGGCCGCTGCCGGTAGTCAGGCGGAGGACGTGCTGACGCAAACAGTCCGCGATAATGCGGGCAAATATATCGCGCTGGTCGAGGGCTCCATCCCGACCGGCGCCGACGGCGCCTATTGCACGATCGGCGGCAAGGCCGGTTTGGATATCGCCCGTGAGATATGCGGAAGCGCCGCCGCGACCATCGCGGTCGGCACCTGCGCATCGTTCGGAGGCATCCCGGCAGCGCGACCGAACCCGACCGGTGCCTTGTCCGTCGCCGACGCTGTCCCTGGCGTCAAGAATCTCATTAACATGTCGGCTTGTCCGGCCAATGCCGAGAACCTTACCGCGCTTATTGTCTACTACATGACCTTGAAGCGGTGGCCGCCACTCGATCAGTTCCGCCGTCCGTTGTTTGCCTATGGCAAAACGATCCACGACAATTGTGAGCGGCGCGCGCATTTTGACGCCGGCCAATACGTGGAAGCTTGGGGCGACGAGGCGCATCGCCAAGGCCACTGCTTATACAAAATGGGATGCAAGGGGCCGGCGACTTCGCAAAATTGTCCGGTGGTCAAGTGGAACGAAGGCACCAACTGGCCGATCGGCTGCGGCCATCCCTGCGTCGGTTGCGCCGAGCCGAATTTCTGGGACACGATGACGCCATTCTACCAGCGGCTCCCCAATGTCGACGGCTTCGATGTCGGCGGCTGGGTCGACCCTGTCGGTCTTGGCCTCACCGGTCTCGTGGCGGCAGCGGTCGCATTGCACGGTGTCAGCGAGGTGACACGCCATCACCTCGGAAAGACTCCGTCAATTGAAGACAAAGCGGAGTCCGATTGATGACGCACATCGTTGTCGATCCTGTCACGCGGATCGAAGGCCATCTTCGCGTCGAGGCGGAAGTCGACGGCGGTTCGGTGACAGAGGCGTGGTCGTCGTCGACGATGTTTCGAGGCATCGAATTGATTCTGCGCGGCCGTGACCCGCGCGATGCCTGGGTCTTCGCTCAGCGGATCTGCGGCGTGTGCACCACGGTCCATGCCATCGCCTCGATTCGTGCTGTCGAGAAGGCCATCGGCGCGGTGCCGCCACCCAATGCCCGGTTGCTGCGCAATCTCATCATGGCAGCGCAGAATGTTCAGGATCATGTAACACATTTCTATCAGCTCCACGCGCTCGACTGGGTCGACATCGTCAGCGCGCTAGACGGCGATCCGGCCAAGACCTCCACGCTTGCCCAATCGATCTCGAACTGGCCGCTGTCCAGCGCGACCTATTTTTCCGGTGTGCGGGACCGCATCAAGGCTTTTATCCAGCGCGGCCAGCTCGGCATCTTCGCCAACGCCTATTGGGGTCATCCCGCCTATCGATTGCCGCCCGAGGCCAACTTGATGGCGGTGGCGCACTACCTGGAGGCGCTCGACTGGCAGCGGCGTTTCATCAAGATACACGCCATTCTCGGGGGTAAGAATCCGCACCTGCAGAGCTTTCTGGTCGGTGGTATGGCGACGCCAGTCGATCCTGATTCCCAAAACTCGCTCAATATGGACACGATCGCAGCGCTGGATAAGCTCGTTGCCGATGGCCTGGACTTTGTCAGCCGCGTCTACATACCGGATGTCCTGGCGATCGCGTCTTACTACAAGGACTGGGCATCTATCGGCGCCGGCGTCGGCAATTACATGGCCTATGGCGACTATCCGGAGGACGACAGCGAGAATCCCCAGCTGTTTCTACCCACCGGCATTATCCATAACCGGGATTTGACGAAACTCGAGACGGTCGATCAGGCCAAGATCACCGAGCAGGTCGCCCATTCTTGGTACGATTATTCCGTCGGCGATGACAAGGGACTCAATCCATTCAAAGGCGAAACCTCGCCACACTATACCGGCCCCAAGCCGCCTTATCAGAGGTTGGATGTTGCGCAGAAATACAGTTGGCTGAAATCGCCCCGCTATGACGACACGGCGATGGAGGTAGGACCGTTGGCCCGCATGCTGGTTGCTTACGCCACCGGCCGTCCGGCCCGCGTCAAGGAACTGGTTGATAAGACTCTGTCGACGCTCGGAGTCGGGCCTGAGGCACTGTTCTCCACCCTCGGCCGCATCGCCGCGCGCGCCATCGAGGCGCAGGTGCTTGTCGAATCAATGGACAAATGGGTGCGGGGCCTGGCCGACAGCATGGCGCGCCGCGACTACCGCATTCAGGACAATTCGAAGTGGGATCCAGGCAGTTGGCCGAGCGATTGCTTCGGCGCCGGCTTCCACGAGGCCCCCCGCGGAGCGCTCGGTCACTGGGTGCATATCAGCAAGGGCTCAATCGCCAATTACCAGTGCGTGGTGCCGAGCACCTGGAATGCCGGCCCGCGTGACGCCGTCGGACACCCCGGCCCGTATGAAGCCTCCCTGGTCGGAACCCCCGTCGCCAAGCCTGAGCAGCCGCTGGAAATCCTGCGAACGCTGCATTCCTTCGATCCCTGCATGGCCTGCGGCGTGCATGTGGTTGATGCAACGAAACGTGAGCTGGCCCGTGTGAGGGTGATGTGAGCGCCGTAGCGGAATCACGCGCCAAGCACGTCACCCTCGAACGAGTCTACGTCTGGGAGTTGCCCGTGCGGCTGACGCATTGGGTGCTCTTCTTTTCGATCCTCGTATTGTCAGCGACCGGCTATTACATCGGCAATCCCTTCATCAGCGTTCCGGGCGCGGCGAAAGACCATTTCGTGATGGGGACGGTGCGCGCCGTACACTTCTATGCGGCGATCGTGTTCGCGCTGGCGGTCCTGGTGCGCATCTATTGGTTGTTCGCAGGCAACAGCTATGCACGCCTGACCGAGCTTATCCCGTTGTCGCGCCGGCGCCTGCGCAGTGTCTGGAAGACGTTTTTGTATTATTCCTTTATCCGCCACGATCCCGACGACTACGCGGGCCATAATGGACTCGCGGGCGGCAGCTACGCCATGATCTTCGGTATCTATCTTGTCATGATTGCGACTGGCTTTGCCCTCTACACGGTCGACGTCTCGATCGGTTCGCCATTCAAAGTCTTTAATTTTTTAATACCGCTGTTCGGCGGCCTGCAGTACGCCCGGCTGATCCACCACATCGGAATGTGGTTGGTGCTGATATTCGCCGTGGTTCACATATACTTTGTGTTTCTATCGTCGGTCATCGAACACATCGGGACATTCGATTCGATCTTTTCCGGCTACAAGTTCATGCCCGAGCGAAAAGCAGACTCCTCGTGAGCAACGAAATCGCTGCAAAATCCGCGGATAAGACAATTGACGTACTCGTTTTGGGGCTGGGCAATGTCCTGCTCGGTGACGACGGACTTGGTGCCGCTGCGGTCGCTCGTGTAGAGCGCGACTACTGCATCCCCTCGGGCGTCCGACTCGAAGACGGCGGCACTCTTGGTCTTGCACTTTTAGGCCTGCTGACGGATTCGGACCACGTGATCCTGGTCGACGCCGTGCGCACCGACGACCCGCCGGGAACATTAGTCCGGCTCGATGGCGCGGATGTCATGGACGCGGTGCGGGACCGCCTGTCTCCTCATCAGGTAGGAGTTGCTGACCTTCTTGACGCGGCGCGTCTGATCGACAGTTACCCGACTGCGGTCACGCTGCTAGGGCTCGTGCCGGATGCCATCGATTTGGCGGTGGTCCGGTCCAGCGCCGTCAACAGCAGGCTTGACGAACTTGTTGCGGCAATTGTCCGCGAGGTGCAGAGCCTTGGCTACAAGATGGTTTGTGAACCGGAAGGCGCCGGGCGGCATCGCCCTATTCACAATCTCGCTCGCCATTTCGGGATGTGAACATGAGTCGCCGAAGACGGCCTTCTAAATTGAAAAAGTGCCGCAACATGAAGGCTACACAGAAGCCACCCGCCCGACAGGTGGAGGCGAGGCAATGCGGATCAGTTTTTGGCTGCTAATTGTGCTTTTGATCGTCGGCGCTGTTTTCGGCGCCGGCGGCATGATCGCCAGTATCGCGATCAACCGTTACACTTCAACTGACGCCTTTTGCACG